>Ga0224722_1000641_pt1 | contig 20166 bp, 22 predicted proteins | sample Balambano_FR1_Me_FD_161646 | JGI IMG/M metagenome (GOLD analysis project Ga0224722, IMG submission 161646) | Freshwater sediment microbial communities from Lake Towuti, South Sulawesi, Indonesia - Balambano_FR1_MetaG | ecosystem: Environmental > Aquatic > Freshwater > Lake > Sediment | place... | reverse complement strand
ACTTTGACGATGACGATCTCTGCGCCGAGTTCGTGGATTAAACGAGCGGCTTCTTTGATTTCGTCCATCGTTGCAGGTGTTTTATCGAGGCCAGCGAGCATACGCGCCTCGAATAAGTTCGGTGTGATAATTTTTGCGACTGGAACGAGGTGTTGACGCATCGCGACCGCGACGTTCGGGTCGAGGATCTCATCCGCACCTTTACATGCCATGACTGGGTCGACGACGGCATTCTGGATGCCGTACTCTTTGATTTTACGTGCGGCAAGTTCGATGATTTCAGGTGTCGGAAGCATACCTGTCTTCACGGCATCGACGCCAATTCCAGCGAGCACCGTATCGATTTGCTTCTCAATCAAGGTCGTGTCGATTGGAAAGACTTCGTGATTCCATGCGTTATGTGGGTCTTGTGCCACGATGACCGTCAAGGCTGTCATACCATACACACCGAGTTCTTCCATCGTTTTGAGGTCGGCTTGGATTCCCGCGCCACCACTTGTGTCAGAACCGGCAATCGTCAATGCTTTTTTCATCGTCATAATCGTCCATCCCCTTTGTCTGTTTGGATAGTTTCACTATAACGACTTTTTCCTATTCCGACAAATGCAAGGATTATGAGACGTGTTCATAACTTTTCAGAAAAAGTATGCAGGATGTTCATCATATTTGGGGAATAATAATGAATAGGGTGTAGACCACTTTATTATTGGCTGGGAGGAAAACGCATGTTAGTGCATAGCTTATGTATCCCGAAGAAGGATGTTGTCACCATCAGTGAAAAGGCAACATTGCGGGAAGCGCTTCATACGCTTGAAGAAACAGGATATCGTTGTGTGCCTGTTTTAGACGAGACGGGGAAATTTTTCCGCGGTAACATTTACAAGATGCATATTTATCGCCATGGAATGAACGGGGAAAACATGGACGATAATGTGATGACACTCATCAAAAATACACAAAAGTATGTCCATGAGTCAGATGGATTCTTTGAAGTATTTTTCTCAATCAAAGAGTTGCCGTACATTGCTGTATTGAAAGATGAAAGCAATGAATTTTATGGCATCCTTCCCCACGGCAAGATGCTCGGGATGCTCGAAGAAGCATGGAGTCGCGACACGGGTAGTTACGTCTTGACAATCGCCTTGAGCGAACAGGCTGGGGCACTTGAGAAGATCACGAAAATCGTGAACAAATATACATCAATCGCGAGCTTGATGACGCTCGATGCGAAAAGTAAAGTCTTGCGTCGGGTACTCGTGACACTACCACCGGACTGTGAAGAAGACATGAAAAACAAGGTTGTCTCGAAGCTCGAACAAAAAGGCTTCCGAATCGTCGAAGTCGAGAACTTAAAGAACTAAGTCAAAACCCTTTCACTTGGCGTGAAAGGGTTTTTCGTTGAGTCGTTTTTCCATCCGAATATCGGACCAAAATTGACCGTCCCAGTAGGTGAAGTGCTCGATGCGTCCAATTTCTTGATACCCGCATTTCGTATAGAGGCGATGGGCCGCATGGTTGAAGGCGAAGACGCCAAGTTCCATACGAGGTGTTTGTTTGGCTCGCAATATCTCTTCTAACAAACGAAGGGCTTCCGTACCGATGCCTTTCCCACGACCGACGGATTCGCCGATGACGAAACCGAGCCATGCTGTACCGGGTTCTTGACGATATAAATGCGGCGGATCATACATGACGTTCATTTCTCCGACGAGATGGTCATCTGCATAGATGAGGAAGATATCGTGCGTTAAGAGTCGTTCTTCTAAATCGCCAACCGTCATCTCATAATAAGCGGTCAGTTCTTCTTCGGAGCGGCTCGGTCGAATAAGGTGTACGATCTCAGGATCGTTATTCCAACGATTGAATGTATCGACGATGTCGACGGATGCGGTTTTTAATGGAACAAGCGAGATGTTGATAGGTCATTCTCCTTTCTCGCTTGAACACATTCGATTCAATCGTCAAAATTCCTGCTCTTATACCGGCTTCAATACGTTTAAATGGCTCGGCAATACTTCAAAGGTGAGCGGTAGCGTGCCGCCTGTGTCCCCGTCAGTATTTACAGGAAGCGCCTCGGGTGAGGTCACCTTAACCCGTTTCGTACAAAACGAGGTGACGCTATCTGTTTCCTTCAACTTTCCTGTGAAGAGGGCGGGTGTTAATTGAAGTGCGTCCTTTAACCCGAGTTCTTCAAAGATATAGACATGAAGAAGCCCATCATTCAGCCTCGCGTCTGGTTCGAAGTTTTCAAATCCTCCGACTGAGTTCGTCAAGGCGATGACGACGAGATAGGCTTCGCCATTAAACTGACCGTCTGTACTGTCAAGTGCCAACTCATATGGACTATGCTCACGGAACGCTTTTACACCCTCAATCAAGTAAGCGAACGGACCCCATTTCGTCTTCTCTTCCACACTTACTTCGTCGACGGCTTCGGCAATGAGCCCGATGGCGATGACGTTCATGAAATAACCGTTCTCATACTTGCCGATATCCATCGGTGTCGGTTCAGCGTCACGGAGTGCCTCGATCGCTTGCTTAGGGTCACTTGGGACACCGAGTGCACGGGCGAGGTCGTTGACCGTCCCGAGTGGAATGATGCCGAAGTCAGGTCGATAAGTAGCCTCAGCTAGACCGGTCACGGCTTCGTTCAAGGTTCCGTCCCCACCCATCGCAATGACGGCCTGATAGTGCTTTTGTGCCGCTTCACGTGCGAAGTTCGTCGCATCCTGTTCCTTTTCAGTGAAGCGGACATCGACGTGTCCATATCGTTCGCGCAACACCTCTTCGGCATGCGTTGCGTGTTGTTCCCCCAATTCTTTTCCTGAGGATGGATTGACGATTAACATGACTGTGTCCATTCCAACATGTCTCCTTTTCAACTCGAATACTGTCCTTTATTCCCGTCAAAGAAAACAGATACTCCTAAAAAAATCCCCATGTCGATTAGCTATCTCGGTCTAATCTTCAAGGGGAGGCGTTGAATATTCGTTTGTTTAATAATGACGGAATGCGGACATATCTAAATGACTCGCTTCCGACTCGTCCACGGCAAGTTCGATGCGCAAATGTTCATTGAAAGGGGAAACGAGAGCACCCATACAGGCGACCGGTTCATGATCGGGGACCGGTGATTTACGCTTCGTTTTGACGAATAAATAGTCCGATCGTTTCAACGTCAATAAGAAACGTTCCACGGCATGCGGTTCACGGGTCACGTTTGGCCAAGGTAAATGATTGAATAATAAAAAGACCGCGCCTTCCTTCTCGAGAGCATAATCCGGTGCGATGCCTTCCCGATTCAACAAATCGATGACAGCATGCAAAAACTCCCGTTTAATCGTCAATGAAATTTCGTAATACTCACGCATACGGTCCACCCTTTCTTAAAATCACAATACTACCATTCTAAACGTTTCCGACATGGGCGACAATGAAGAAGTTCCTTGACGAAGTATTTTTCCCGGCTTATACTGCATAAGTCCTGCTATACTAGTGATATATGATGAACGAATTGAGGTGAAACCGACATGATTGAATCCCTTGAATTGAAGGCGTGGGTCGTTCTTGCACGTGCGATGGATGCCATCAGTGATCGTGTGAAAGAAGATTTACGACGCCACCAGTTAAATTCAACAGAGTTCGGTGTTTTATCCGTACTGTATAAACGAGGAGACACCCCGTTACAACAAATCGGGGACCAAATTTTGATTACGAGCGGTAGCGTGACATACGTGATCGATAAGTTGGAGAAGCGAGGTCTGATTGAACGAATCGCCTGTCCGTCTGACCGACGTGTCACGTATGCTTCGTTGACGGACGATGGAAAGGCGCTCATGGACGTCGTCTATCCGCAACATATTGAAATCTTCAAAGATATATATGGACCGTTAAGTGAAGACGAGACGGAACAATTGATTTCGTTATTGAAACGAGTCGGTTATAACGCAGCGGGCAAATAAAGCCCGTTGCTTTTTTGTTGAATATCTTGAAATTAAAATAATTGACGATGAGATATACAGATGATATAGTTCTAACTGTTATTGAAAAATTAAAGATTAACCAAATGGAGGATTACACGATGACTAAAGTATTATACGTATCGGCTAACCCGAAACCAACTGAACTTTCATACAGCAAACAAGTGGCAGAGACATTCGTATCAACACTAAAGGCTGAAAACGCATCAATCGAAGTAGAAGCAATCGAACTCTACGATGTCGATGTTCAAGAAATCGACGGAGACGTGCTCAGCGCATGGGGTAAATTCGCATCAGGCGAAGCACTCACTGACGTAGAAGCGAAGAAAGTAGGCACAATGAGCGGCATGCTTGAGAAATTCATGGAAGCGGACCTTTATGTATTCGCAACGCCAATGTGGAACTTCTTCTTCCCGGCACGCATGAAAATGTTCCTCGACAGCGTCCTCATGGCGGGTAAAACGTTCCGTTACACAGAACAAGGTCCAGTTGGCTTACTTGAAAACAAACAAGCGATCCACATCCAAGGAACAGGTGGAATCTACACTGGGACGGACCTCAACTTCGCAGACGCATACCTCCGCCAAGCGCTCGCGTTTGTCGGTGTATCTGAAGTGACAACGGTAGCGGTCGAAGGGATGAACCAATACCCAGACAAAATCGAAGAAATCGTTGCGGACGCGAAAGCGAAAGCTGAAGCACTTGCGAAAGAAGTTGCAGGCGCAGTAACGGTATAACTTGGAGAGACGAGTCGACTGACTCGTCTTTTTGTATGCAATCATTTTGGGTATGATACAAAGGGAAAGGGGAGTATGCAATGGCAGATCAATTATCGAGTCGATTACTTGGAGATTGGACGGATATTATCCAAGAAGAGATGAAACAACCTTACTTTCAACAATTAAAGCAATTTGTCGACCAAGCGTATGAAGAAACGATCGTTTACCCGACCCGAGAAGATATTTGGAACGCATTTATTTACACGAAATTCAGTGAGGTGAAGTGCGTCATTTTAGGGCAAGATCCGTATCACGGACCGAACCAAGCGCATGGACTCAGTTTTTCGGTGCAGGACGGAGTACGTTTCCCGCCGTCTTTACGAAACATTTTTCAAGAACTAAAAGATGACGTTGGGTGTGATCTCCCGAAGAGCGGGAATTTAGAAAAGTGGGCGAAACAAGGCGTCCTGCTCTTAAATACGGCACTGACGGTTGAAGCGGGGAAGGCGGGCTCTCACCGTGGAAAAGGGTGGGAACAGTTCACCGACTCTATCATTGAGCGGCTCGGGAGTCGTGAGGAATCGATTGTATTCATCTTGTGGGGAAATGATGCGAAGAAGAAAATGAAATGGATTGGAGACCAACATAAAGTGCTTACGTCCGTTCATCCAAGTCCTTTGTCGTCCCATCGAGGGTTCTTCGGCTCTAAGCCATTCTCCCAAGTAAACGATGCATTGAAGGAATGGGGAAAATCCCCGATTGAGTGGTGTCTCTGACAGTCTACGAAAATTCGTAGGCTGTTTTTTGTTGACGCGTCGAGTAACCTTTGGTACAGTAACTAACAAGACGTCACTTTAGTGCTTAAAAGCATATATGCATAACAGCATAACTGTATAAAAGATAAAGAATTGTATACGTAATAGAAGCGAAGAAAGAACCGAAGTAGAGACATCTTCCCTGGCCCAGAGAGCGTGTGGTGCTGCGAACACGCCCAAAAGATGAATCGAATTACAGTTCCTGAGCTCTCATCATTGAGCGGTCCCCCGTTATCGGATCAAGCGGCTAGATATTTTTCTAGCAACCAGGGTGGTACCGCGGCTTTGTCGTCCCTATCGATTCAATCGATAGGGATTTTTTTGATTTTAAAGGAGGACTTCACATGTTGACACAATCGATTCCAAAACACCTAGCCCCACATATTTCACCGCAGTTCTACAATGAATACACACCAACGGATCACGCCGTTTGGCGTTTTGTGTTGCGGTTGAACTTGCACACGTTAGAAGGGAAGGCGCATCCGTTTTACATCGAAGGATTGAAACGGACGGGAATGGGACCGGACCGATTGCCGAACGTCGAACAGATGACAGACGAGATGCAGGCGGCCGGATGGTCGACGGTCGCAGTGGATGGACTCATCCCCGGCGTTGCCTTTTTTGACTTCCAAGGAAACGGGATGCTCCCGGTCGCGACAGACATTCGGAAAGTCGAGAATATTTTATACAGTCCAGCCCCTGACATCATTCACGAGGCGGCGGGACATGCGCCAATGTTGATGGACCCGACGTTTTCGGCAATCGTCAAACGCTTCGGTCAATTAGGGGCCAAGGCGTTCATGAACCGAGAAGAACATGCCTCGTTCGCCGCATTGAAACGCTTGACGATCGTGAAGGAGAACGCCAACTCAACGGAGCAAGACATCGAGGCGGCGGAGAAAGCCGTACATGAGGCGAAAGCACAAGTGACTGGCTTTTCTGAGGCACAACAGGTCGCTCGTATCTTTTGGTGGACCGTTGAATTCGGATTGATTGGTGACCTCGACAATCCGATGATTTACGGGGCAGGCCTCTTATCATCGGTAGGAGAGAGCCGTCACTGTCTGACGGATGCCGTCATCAAACATCCATTCGACTTGGAGCACGCGTTACAGACGAAACAAGACGTGACAAACATGCAAAAAGAACTATTCGTTATTCCAAACTTTGAAACGCTCTCTTCTGTCTTAGATGAACTAGAAGGAAGAATGGCGATTCGAAAAGGTGGAATCGAATCTGTGGCGAAAGCGTTGGCGTCGGGAAGTCAATCGACGATTCGACTCGAGGATGGGTCAGAACGTGTCGGCATCGTTCGCCACATGACGGAGTCGAAAGAGCATACGCTCATTCAATGGGATGAATGCACCATTGTAGAAAATGGACAGCTCACGCAAAAAGAGCGACACGGGCTACTGATCGTTCATGACACAGAGTCCGCGCTAAATCGAGATGACCTATTTGAGGACGGGACGACTGTTCGTCACGCATGTGCATCTGATTTACTCAAGGATGTGACCGTTCAGTTAGAAGGACGAACGATTCCTCTCGACTCACTTGAGGTACGTGTCGACTCGCTTCCATCAGTTTTCCCGGGAACCACGGTAGACGAGTTGATGATGATTGAAAAACCGGTGATCATTGAACGGGATGAGCGTGTATGGACAAACGATGATCCGATGTTCAATCGCATCCATCTCATGCGTGAGCGGAGAGAATCAATCGACGGTCTCATCCCAGAGATCTTAACGAACCACCCTGACGCCTGGTTATTACACATCGAGTGTCTGGAACTGGTGAAGGATGAAGGACTGAAACAGACATTGATTGAACGTCTTGAAGCGTTGCGTCAGACTTCCCCATCCCGAAATGAATTGATTGGTCGCGCGTTCGACCTATTGCGCTAATGAAAAAGAGGCGACGTTTTCCATAATAGGAGAACGTCGCCTCTTGTGCGTTATACAGATTGATTTGTCGTTTCACGTAAGAACGTAATCAAACGACGATACGTGGAATTGGCCGCTGGGCGGTCCATTTCGAAGTAATAGTTATGACCGAGCTCGTGCTCATTCCGATCATAAAAGACAGTCGTGACATCCGTCCGTCCTGAAAGAATCGTCGCAAATTCTTTGGCCTGTTCCTCAAAGGAATGGTCATTCCCGTCCGCGATAAACGTTGGGGCGAATGTAGCCGGTACATTGACGAGTGGCGATGCTTCAGCAACGACCGGGAGAGTCTCCCAATTGTACGTGCCGAAGTATGCCCATCCGATTCGTTTGAACAAGAAGCGGTTCACAGATTTCGATGATTCGAGCCATGCGCGCTTCAAGTCGAGTGGAGCAGATAAAAGGATGGTACCGAGGATAGAGGATTTTGGTACGACTTGTCCCACTTCAGCAGAAGGTGAATAGTCGTCATTCAACTGGATGCCGACAAACTGTGCAACGAGCTGTCCACCATTCGAATCACCTGCAAAGAAGACGCGGTCCAAGTCGAGACGGAAGCGATCATTGTTCTCAGCGATGAACGAGTACGCTTCTTCGATTTGTTTGAGCGGGGTCGGATACATCACGTCAGGTGCGAGTGCGTAATTGATACTGACGACGTTATAGCCATTACTCGCAATCGAAGTGGCGTATTTTAACACATCCGATTTATCCCCACCGACGAACGACCCACCATGCACCCAAAAGATTGTTGGGACAGGTTTTCGGTCGCCTTCATAGCGAATCAAATCAAACGTTCCGTTGTCATAAGAAGACAAGTAGTCGATGTCTTTTCGGACAGACGTCTTTTGAACGACTTCCTCGAATCCCTTCATCTCCACTTCGTTCCCCCCTGCGAACGAAGTTTTGATTAAACGTGTGGCTGGTTTAGGTGAAAGGAACACATAAGCCGCTCCTGCGACCGCAGTTCCAATCAATCCGACTCCAGCTCGTTTCAACCCTTTATTCATCTTCCTTCCTCCCTTTCTACAATCAGAAGCTTATTGCGTGACGAGTACGTCCGTCATATACGTTTCGATGACATGAGCGATTCCGTCTTCGTTGTTTGACTTTGTGATGAAGTCCGCTTTCCCTTTGACCGTCGTGTTGGCATTTCCCATCGCGACGCCGAGGCCGGCCCATTCAATCATCGTCAAGTCATTGTTTCCGTCACCACAAGCGATAACTTCTTTTTGCGCGATGCCGAGCTGGTCTGCAAGGAAGGCGAGACTCGTTCCTTTTGTGACACCCGCTTCCGTAAACTCAAGGAAGAACGGTTTTGAACGGGCCACAGCCAATTTTCCAGCCAATTCTTCTTGTAGCTTTGTTTCGATCGGAGCGAGTGTGTCGCCATCTGCAAGCATCAAACATTTGACGACCGGGGCTGTCACGGCATCTTTAAAGTTGTCGACATGAATGACCGGCATTCCTGTCAACTCACCTTCGATATCCGTATAAGGGTTCGGGCGATCGGTTACGATTTCGTTACCGACGTACGTATGAATCGCGATTCCTTCCCGTTCACTGATATTATGGAGATGGGCGACTGTATCCGGTTGGAGCGTGCTCGAGAAAATCTCCTCGTTTGTCGCACAATTGATGACCGAGGCACCGTTGAACGATAAGATGTAGCTTCCGTATTTCGCAAGTTCTAATTCACGGGCTGCATCCCACATCGCAAACGTCGGTCGTCCGCTCGCGAGTACGACTTTATAGCCGCGCGCCTGTGCATCGAGAAGTGCTTCTTTTGTCTTAGGGGAAATCGTATGGTCGCTCGTGAGGAGCGTATCATCCATATCCAATACAATCATCTTGTAACTCATAGTAGTAGGGGGTCCTCCTTCAGAATCTAATGACTCCATCCTAAACCTTTTTAAGGTCAATTGACAACCTTGTCGCAAAAACGTAACTATAATGTAGAGAAGTGAACTCTAGAAGAGGTGTAAATATGAATCGAATTTTAGTAGCTGAGGATGAACATGCGATTCGCAGCTTCATTATTGTGAATTTAAAACGAGCCGGTTTCGACGTATTTGAGGCGACGAACGGCCGAGAAGCGGTCACCGCATTTGACCGTGAACCGTTCGATGTCGTCTTATTAGATGTTATGATGCCGGAAATGGACGGATTCGAAGCATGTGCAGCCATTCGTGATCTTGACGAAAATGTAGGGATCATCATGTTGACGGCACGAACGCTCGAAGAAGATAAAATTGAAGGGCTTGGTAAAGGGGCAGACGATTACATCGCCAAACCGTTCAGTCCAGGTGAATTGGTGGCACGCATCCAAGCGCTGTTGCGCCGTGTTGAAAAAGTGAAACGAAAAGATTCGAAGCGCTTGAAGTCGGGACCGTTCGCCATCGATCTCGCCGCAAAACAAGTGACGAAGTATGGACAATCGATCGATTTGACGCCGACGGAGTATGACTTGATTTGTCATCTCGTCCAGAATGAAGAAATCGTCTTGTCACGTGATGCGCTACTCGATGCGGTGTGGGGCGTCAACTATTTCGGTGACCGAAAGACAGTCGACGTCAACATTCGTCGCTTGCGACAAAAAATTGAAGATGATCCGAGTCATCCCGTCTACATCGAGACGCTGTGGGGTCACGGATATAAATGGCGGAGACATGAGGCATGAAACAACAGTTAGTCATTCGCATGATGATTGTCGTGACGATCGTCTTGCTCTTACTCGTCAGCGTTCTGTCTTACGGGACATATCGCTACTATTACGAGTATGAGTCAGAAGCGTTACTGAGTCATGCGACAACGAGTGCATATCTATACCCTCAAGCCCAAGTAGGGTTTGAGACGCCGAGTGCCTTTTCTGTCCTCGTCCGGACATTCGGATATCCTGGAACTGATTTGACGATTGTCGACCGGAGCGGTTCGATTGTCAAAACGACGGGACAACGAACAAGGCAGGCCTCATTCTCTCAAGAACAGTTACAGCAATTGTCGCAAGGAGAGTCCGTCGTGCAGGACTATGACGTCGGGGATGAACATTACTTGTCAGTCACGAGTCCCATTATGACGAACGATACGTCCGAGTTTGCCATCAGTTTCACGCGACCGCTTGAAGATTTAGACACGCTCATTCGCGAAATTTGGATGACGGTCGTCATGATTGGCGTCTTGATCTGGTTGCTCGCCCTATACACCGTCATCCGGATTGCTGATCGCTTCGTCAGACCGATTCGTCACATCATCGAGGCAGCGGATGAGATGGCTCAGGGCGACTTCGATGTATCCGTTGAGTCAAATGAGAAACATGAGCTTGGAGCCTTGGCTCGAACGCTCACGTATTTAGGCGCGAAAGTCCAGCAGCATCAGTCGACACGAAACGAATTTCTCTCGAGTGTGTCGCACGAACTCAGGACACCACTCACATCGATTAAGGGATGGACCGAGACGATTCGGGGTGGTGATGAGAAACTATCTGAAGAGACAGAGCTCGGTTTAAGCATCATCCATTCCGAGACAGAGCGCATGATTGGTCTCGTTGAACAGCTTCTCGACTATACAAAAATTGAGGAGAGTCGGTTGGTCTTGTATCGCCAAGAACTGGACCTGGTCTCTTTGTTACGTCAAGTGACACTGCAATTGAAACAGTCACTTGAAGACAAAGGCATCACGCTCATCGAGCGCTATCCTCAAAAATCGGTCGGACTGTTTGATGAGAATCGACTGAAACAAGTGTTTTTAAATATCCTCGAGAACGCAATCCGTTTCTCACCAGACGGAGGAACGTTGACCATTCGCTTCGTACAATCGGAACGTGTCGCCTTCATCTCGATTATCGATGAAGGTCCCGGCATTTCACGAGAGCATTTGCAGCGCATCACTGAGATGTTCTATCAGGCTCATGTCACAGAAGGTAGTAGCGGGCTTGGGCTTGCGATTTCAAAAGAATTGATCGAGGCGCATGAAGGCAAACTCGTCATCGAGAGCGAGGTCGGACACGGGACGACAGTGACCGTCTTATTGCCGCTCGACCCGAGTGAACTACATTAATAGGGTTAAACCTCCCGAATTCAGGCTACATATAGATGTATGTAGACTGAGGGAGGTTTTTATAATGGCCAATCAATCTTTGAAGCCGTTAAAAGGAAGTCCAAATGCTGTTTCAACCCAAACTTCAATTGAAGAATTGCGGATGGACCCACTACCGTATGCGGGCAGTCGCGGGCAATCGATTGAAGCCATGAAGATGGCGATGAATCAGTTGCCGCGGGCTGAATTGGTGAAGGAAACAGATGAAGGACTTCATTATGTAGTGACTTCGAAAGTGATGCGATTTAAAGATGATGTCGATTTTCTATTTAATGACGTCACTCAACAAGTTGAGTTTCGATCTGCGTCCCGTGTCGGCTATTCAGACTTTGGTGTGAATCGAAAACGAATGGAAGATGTGAGCGAACGATACCGGAGGTTGATTCGATGAAGGACTATCAGTTGATTGTCATCGGTGGCGGTGCTGCCGGGATGACAGTGGCCGCAGGGGCTGCGAATTTAGGCGCGAAGGTCGCGCTTGTTGAAAAGAACAAACATTTAGGTGGTGACTGTCTGCATGTCGGATGTGTGCCATCGAAAGCGTTGATTGCTGCTTCAAAAGAAGCGAATGCGATGATGCGCGCGGCCCGAGTTCTCGGAACCGAGTTCAATGGAAAAGAACATTATCAAATATCAAAAGCGCGTGTCGACAAAGCACGTGCCATTATTCAAGAGCATGACGGGACAGAACGTTTTGAAAAGATTGGCGTCGACGTCTATATCGGAGAAGCCTCGTTCCAAAGTCCGCACGAATTAAAAGTAGGGAACGAGTTATTGATCGGGAAAAAATTTGTCATCTCGACGGGGTCGAAACCGACAGTTCCTCCGATTGATGGACTTGATCAAGTCCCATACTTAACGAACGAGACGGTCTTTGAAGAAGAGACGCTCCCAGAGAGCCTGATTGTCATCGGCGCCGGAACGGTCGGACTTGAATTGGCCCAGTCTTTTGTCCGACTTGGCTCACAAGTGACCGTGCTCGAGGCGCAGGATGATTTCCTACCTAAAGAAGACGAGGACGTCGCCACCTATTTAAAATCTCAACTCGAGATGGCGATGCGCCTAAAAATCGGTGTAAAGGTCAAGCGGGTCGATGAAGTCGATGGCCGCATTCATGTCACGACAGAGGTGAACGGCGAAACGGTCGAATATGAAGCGGACAAACTGCTGATGGCGACAGGTCGTGTTCCCCGAATCGATGCGCTCCGTCTCGACCGGGCGAACGTTCAGGTGACGAAAGGGTATATCGATGTCTCATCATCATATCGGACGTCACAATCTCATATCTTTGCCATTGGCGATACGATCAAGACGCTCCCGTTCACACACGCCGCTGGAGAAGAAGGGAAGGCGGTTGTCGCGAACGCGCTCTTTGGATTATGGAACAAGGTCGACTACAGTAAGCTCCCGTGGATCACATTCACAGACCCTGAGGTGTTCCATGTCGGGATGACGGAGAAAGAAGCGTGTGAGCGTTACGGCGACGACATTGAGACGTATGAAGCGAAACTGTCCGAAGTGGACCGCTTCATTGCCGAACGCCAAGAAGCGGGCTTTGTCAAAGTGATCACGAAGAAAAACGGAAAGATCATCGGAGCACATGCAGTCGGTGAATCGGCGGGGGATTGGATGCAAATTGTCGTCTATGCGATGCAACGCGGCGACAAAATTGGGAAGCTGTCCCGTATGATTTACCCGTATCCGTCGCGAAGTGAGGCCGTGAAGAAAGTAACGGACCTTTACTGGCGGAAACGCTTGTTCGAAAGTCCTCTTACCGAACTTGCAAGACGCTACTTTAAATTGATGCAATAACACAAATCACCCACTCAAACGAGTGGGTGATTGTTAGTTTGGTAAGGTGATGGTTTCAATCATCTTCGGTTCGCCTTCAGAAAGGTCGACGAGTGGTTTGATTAACACTTCGACGCGTCGGTTTTTAGAGCGACCTTCGTCTGTGTCGTTCGTCGCGATCGGTTTAAACTCACCGTAACTCGCGAGTGTGAATTGGGCTGGGTTCAAGGCATCATTTTCCAAAAGGCCGCGCATGAACGCGGTCGCACGTGCCGAACTGAGTTCCCAGTTTGACGGGAAACGCGCCGTATTGATTGGAATGTTATCCGTATGACCGGAAACGACAATCTCTCGCTTGCCCGCCTTCTCTAAAATCTGACTGATATTTTGTGCGACGGCACGAGCATCGGTGTCGAGTGTCGCCTCTCCTAAGTTGAACAGGGCACGGTCTTGAATCGTCAAGACGAGACCACTTGAATTGATGGTCGCTTTGATTTGGCTTTCGAGACCATTCTTTTTAATGTATTTGTTTACATCTTCTTTTAATTCATCAAGTTGAGCCAATTCATATGTCCGTGGGTTGGCGGTCGTATTGGTCTTGTCTGTACGATTGATGTCACTATTTGAGGCGGTCGAAGCTTGAAAGACGCTGACGCCCCCGGAGAACACTTGGTTGAAAGACTGTGACATTTTCTCAAGCTTTGTCTGGTCGATGTTACTTGATGCGAATAGTACGATGAAAAGCGCGAGCAACAGGGTCAACAAATCGGCGTAAGGAATCAGCCAGCCTTCGGGAATGTGTTCTTCATGATCATGCTTCTTTTTGCGCTTCATAGTCAGCTCGCTCCTTTGGAGACAAATACACAGACAGTTTATCTTCTAGCGTTTTTGGAGATTCACCACTTTGAATCGATAAAATCCCTTCAATCATCATTTCCTTGATGATGACTTCACTCTTCGAATACTGCTTCAATTTATTGGCGAACGGGAACCAAAGCACATATCCGGTGAAAATCCCGAATAGTGTCGCGACGAAGGCCGCTGAAATGGCATGTCCGAGCTTTTCGATATCGGATAAGTCTTTCAAGGCAGCAATCAATCCGATAACGGCTCCGAGTACCCCGAGTGTCGGGGCATATGTCCCGGCCTGTGTGAAAATATCGGCGTTTGCTTTATGGCGCTGTTCCATATTCTCGATGTCGCGTGACATGACTTCCGCAATATATTCGGAAGGTTGACCGTCGATGACCATCATCATGCCTTGGCGTAAAAATGGTTCTTCGACTTGTTCGAGGGCCGTTTCAAGGGAGAGGAGTCCCTCTTTTCGGGCTTGTGTCGACAAGTCGACGAATTGCGTGAGCAATCCAGACTTGCTTGGGAGTTCTTGTTTTTTGAACAAGATTTTAAATAGTTTTGGAACGTTCTGAAGTTGTTCCTTCGATACAGCGATACTGACGGCCGCGGCTGTACCGACGAAAATGATAACCATTGCGGCAGGGTTGATCAGCGGCGCAACACCTGCTCCTTTTAATAGCATTCCACCGACGAGGGTGAGGAACCCGAGTATGAGTCCGACTAACGTAACGACATCCATGTCTTTGTTTTCCACCTTTCCGAAATAAATCAGGACAAAAAAGCGAGAGACGCCACTCGTCTCCCGCAACATGCGTTCCCGATGATTAAGCGCCGTTTTCATCAATCAGCATTTGAATGCTGATATTTCGTTCTTCACGCTCTATATCGGTTAATACGTCGTATTTTTTTAACAATGCGTACAATTGATTCACGACTTCTTGCTCAAGTGACCAATTGAGTAACTCTTCTAGCTGAAAATAAAGGTGAGCGGGCATACATTGTGATTGACGCTCCAACCTTCGTGAGACATCCTCTATCGAATGATCTACCGTACTAGGGTCCACGGTTTCATTCAACCTCCTCAACATTTTTAAAGTCTATCTACCATAATACCAAAAAATCGAAGAAAGCGTTAGAGATACATTTTCTTGTTGGCATTTACAAATGCGAGGAGTAACATGAAGCTTAGAACTCTTTATCAATAATTAAAGGAGAGTAAAATATGCGTCATCAGTTAACTCGACGAGAGATGAGATTAAAGCGAATAGAGCTTCTTTACCGTGTCGTGTTTGAAAAACCGGCAAGATTTATCGCCTCGGGATTCTTAGTAACCATTTTTTTAGGTGCTTCATTATTGTATACCCCACTTGCACAAGCGAAACCGGTTACATTTATTGATTGTCTATTTATTGCAACATCAGCTGGTACGGTGACGGGGTTATCGACGATTGATATCGGTACTTCGTTCACGCTGTTCGGTGAATTGGTCATTGTGGCGCTCATCCAGGTTGGTGGACTAGGTTTTATGACCGTTGCCTTGATGCTCTTAAGTCTTTTAGGGAAAAAAATTGGATTGAAACAACGCATTTTGTTGCAAGAATCACTGAACTTGGATGGACCAGGTGGAACGGTGCGCTTAGTAAGGAATATCGTTTTTACGACAATTATTGTTCAAGCAATTGGAATGCTTTCACTGACCATTACATTGTTTCAAACGGGAAACTATACGTTTGGAGATGCGCTCTATAATGGATTTTTTCATGCTGTATCTGCTTTTAATAATGCCGGATTTGCGCTATGGCCAGATAATTTGATGAGTTTTGAACAAAACACCAGTTTTATCGTCACGATTGCCGTGTTACTCATGATTGGCGGCCTTGGCTTTACAACGATTGCGGATATCACCGAGAAACGAACGTGGAAACACCTTGGTCTGCACTCGAAAATTATGATTCTTTCATTGTTCATCATTAATGGATTGGCTTGGATGATATTGTTGCTTACCGAATGGGTATCAAATGAGGGGTCGATGTTTAACCGATCGCTAAGCGAAGCTTTGCACGTTACTTTTTTCCAAGCCGTGACGACACGAACTGCGGGATTTAATTCGATTGATATCGCTACAATGGCACCTGTGTCAATTGGGTTAATCATTATTTTGATGTATATTGGAGCGGGTGCTGCTTCAACCGGTTCCGGAATAAAAGTAACAACGCTTGCTGTTATTTTGGCAGATATGTGGGCCTTTATCGCCGGTAAAAAGGAAACGGTTATTATGGAGCGCACGATTGACGTATTTCAAATTAAAAAAGCATATGTTGTTGCCATTTCCAGCTTTTTCTTCATTATGTTGATTGCTACGCTGACGATTCTGACAAATCATCATTTGGCTGCGACTGCGATTATATTTGAAACAGTTTCAGCGTTTGGTACAGTTGGACTATCGCTAGGCATTACTGCAGATTTAAACAGCTTAGGAAAATGCTTTATCATGTTCATGATGCTTCTCGGACGTGTCGGGTCGTTGACGATTCTCTTTACCGTCGCGCGTCAAGCCGACCGGAAGATTCGCTATCCGAAAGAGAAGATTTTGATTGGTTGAACGTGTGTTTTGGGCTGCATTCCTCATAGAGGGACTGCAGCCTTTTTAAGTGAACGTGGTCAGGAGGTGGGGAAGATTGTCTCCACAACAAAGTGTCAATTGGTGTTGGTGGGCATATTAATCCAATTGATGGCATGGACACATTCTCAGCGTTGTTTATGGAGAATCTTGATCGTGAGCTTGAAGAAGAGCTTGATATCCAGTCTGATTTTATGAACGTCCACATCAAAGGTTGTGTGAACGGTGACTCTGATGAGGTTGGTCGTGTACACATTGGAGTACTGGCTGACGTCGTACTCGCGCCGACAGTTCGTGAGACTGAGCAGTTGCATGTATTCTGGATTACAAGTGACAAGCTTAAACGTCCAGAGATGTACAATCGTCTTGAAAATTGGTCTAAGATTTACGTGGATATGTACTAATCGCTTAGGTTGCAATCAGGTTTTCTACAAATATTCAAGGGGAATACTTCAATGTATTCCTCTTTTTGTGATGTTCGACATGGATTGTGCATACTTTATTTGAATGGTTTTGGTTGTACTGGTATAATGTAAGAGAATTGCGACAAGTTCATATAAAGCCCTTAAGGGGGAGTACTGGATACAGCGCAACCGCTTTTGTGAGTGAGTAAAACGGCTACAGCCGAATGAAAATGAACAGAAGAAAAGGAGCGTGATATCCATGAAGTGGATAATAAGAGAAGTGAAATCAAGAAGATGGTTGTTGGCTTATGCCCTCCATCTGATTCTGATATGGGGTGGCACTATAGCCCCGGAGACAGCATTTGAGCTTGGTGTGATAAGTACGGTGTTGCTAGTCAACCCAAAACTGAGACATTGGGCAAGAGTGGATGGAAACGAGGTACTGGTGTTGTACGATGGCACTAAAAAAGACACAACTGGGGGTCAGAGTCCAGAAGTGTCTTCCACCGATAGTGGTGATGACGATTAATCGTCAGTAATTGCTGTCTCCCTGTGGATTGGTAGTCTAGGGGAAGACAGTCTAAGCAGTGTTACTCGCAGGGCGAGTGCGCTGTGTTAAACAGTTGAAACCTGAAGGGTGTTCGCAATCAATTATCCATTCTCGTATTGTGGTAGGTACGAGAATGGATTTTTTATTGCAATTTTTCATTAAACAGGTTATACGCTTGATTGCTTACCCTCATTATAGAATAGCCAGAAGCCATACGCAACAGGTAAGTTTTGTGCACACTCAATCATAATATCTATCGAGCATATGTTCTGTCAATCTTTATTTACCTCTCCTATACTATAACAAAACCGAATTTACTTTAAAAATGTTATGAAAAGTGCTTGCATTAACTTAACTAGATCGATTAGGAAATGAATAATAAAGGAGGAATCTGACTTGTTATCTTGGCTTGGTATGACAAAAGGGGAGAAGACAGGACGCCCCTTCTTCGGGGACGTGTCGAAACGAGCGGTAACGCTTGTGTTACTTTTCTCGTTGATGTTGATGTATGGTGTGAAGTTGCTATTGGTTTACTTGATTCCGACTGCGTATTTGGAGGATGACATCGTTGCGGTTCTCCCAGGTATCGTAGGGCTTCTCGTGGCGTTGGTCTATATCCTCGTCCTCGAGCGTCTGCTTCACGATCAAGCGGTGTCTCGTAACGATGAGGATGAGATGTAAACACGTGTACGTTCGATCACAGCGTACACGTGTTCTTTTGGTTCCAATCATAGTTGAAGCCCTGACGAATCAGGGCTTTTTGTGTGCCATGAAATAATGGACAATCTCTGGGAGGTAATCCTGGAGGTCCGGACAAACGATGCCCGTTCCGTCGAGCGCCCGTATCGTTTGTGTCGTGTCAAAGTGAACAGGATGTTTAAAGTACTCCAGTAGTTCGTGAGGAACCTCGAGCCGTTTGGCACCATTCCAAGCAGTGAATGCCGCGTCGGCAACAGTATGAGGAACGGTCCCGCGAGGAGAGCGCTGAAACATCGTCTCATGCAACATACGATATACCTCGCGTGCGCCGTGTGGGAACGGATCCGTCAAATGGAACGTCCGCTTCAGACCGTTTGGAGAATGCGCTAGGAAAGCGGTCGCTTCTACTACATAATCGTACGGAACGAGGTTTACCTCAACGTTCGCCCGCCCGATGTAAGGGAGTGGGCGCATCTGTTGGAGTTGTGTCATCAATTGTAAGACGAAATAGACACCGTCGAACTTTTTCGTTTCGCCCGTGCGACTATGTCCGATTACGATGCCAGGACGAATGATGGTGATGGGCATGCCTCCCATTTCTCGCGAAACGAGTGCCTCTGCTTCATATTTAGTCGCTTCATAATGATTTTTGAACTGGACTCGGTGCCATAATTCATTTTCATAGACCGTTCCACGACGACATCCGGCGATATAGGCGGTACTAAAGTACACGTAACGCTTCAATTGTTTCGAGCGTTTGGCGAACGCGGTCACATGCTTGGTCCCGAGGATGTTGACGCGATAGCCGACGTCATACGGAATACTCAAGTCATATGCGGCGGCGAGGTGGAAGACGTAATGGACATCGCGTTCAATGACAGACCGCATGATCGGGTCGAGAATCACTTCGGGTAACGTGATGTCTGCTTCGACAAGGACGAGCTGATGTGGCGCAAGCGACGTCGTTGACAGTAGCGTATCTCGTAGCTCTTCTGCATCACGTTGTTGATTCGAAAGATGCAAGGCGTAGATGACTCCGATTTGATGCGGTAACGAAGCGAGGTGTTCAATCAATTTTCCTGCTAAAAAACCAGGGAATCCGGTAAAGGCATAATTGTTCATGACGTTTCCTCCGCTAAGTCTAATGTGAATGTAAAAGTCGACCCTTTCCCGACTGTCGATTCCACTTCGATGCTCCCACCATGGGATTCGATAATTTCTTTACAAATCGACAACCCGAGACCGGTCCCACCAATTTTACGTGTATCCGAATTGTCGACCCGATAAAACTTCGTAAACAACTTTTCAAAGGCGTGCTCGGGAATCCCGATTCCAAAATCACGAATGGATACGTGAGCCTGATCGTGGTCTTGTCGGACCCGCACTTCGATTTCCTGTCCATTCGGAGAATACTTGATCGCATTTGAAATCAAATTGACGAGAACTTGCTCGATGCGATCTCGGTCGGCAACGAGAGGTAGGTCATCATCCGCATTATCGAAATGAATGGTATGATCACTTGTTTCTCGGAAGCGTTCAATCACTTCCAAAACAAGTTCATTCAATGCGAAATGATCTTGTTTATATTCTTGGTGACCGTCTTCCATGCGTTGGATGTCTAGAAAGTCGTTAAGTAGGGCGGTCAATCGCTTCGCTTCCCGCGACATCGTCTTCAAGAAGCGCTCCCGTTTTTCA
>Ga0224722_1000639_pt1 | contig 20179 bp, 18 predicted proteins | sample Balambano_FR1_Me_FD_161646 | JGI IMG/M metagenome (GOLD analysis project Ga0224722, IMG submission 161646) | Freshwater sediment microbial communities from Lake Towuti, South Sulawesi, Indonesia - Balambano_FR1_MetaG | ecosystem: Environmental > Aquatic > Freshwater > Lake > Sediment | place... | reverse complement strand
AGCCTGCTTCATTTGTTCGGTCGCATTGATATCAGGCTGGTAAAGTGGAACCAGTGCCGTAGCCAAAGCATGGAATGGTTCTGCACCCGGACGGAAGTGAGTAAACTTCCAGTGACCTGCTTTTTGCAGCTTTGGCACCAATCCCGCCAACACCACCGAAGATTTTCCGCTTCCCGACGCACCCAACACAGGAATAAAATTACGATTTTGAGTCGCCGCAAATAGTTCTTCTACAAAGACCTCACGCCCAAAGAAAAACTCTGCATCATCAGGACCAAAGTGAAACAAACCCCGATAGGGACAGGGAAGATTTTTATCATCAGCATCCGCAGATTCGATCGGCACTACCGTTGTACTTTCACGGTAATAGTAGTTGGTAATCGTGACAGTAGTAGTATTGCGATCGCCAGTAACGCTTGCACCATGATCAGCCCTTCCCCCAACGCTAGCAGTCTGTGCCTGAACTGTATTAAATGTGTTATCATTTCCCTGAATCTGTACATCTCCAAGCCCTTGCTGCTGGTTTTGAGATCGCTGCCCTGAGTCATTCTGGTTCATGATAACCCCACGTATGCTTTTGCAATCAATGCTGCCACTTGAGTCACAGGAGTTGCTAAAGCCACAACTCCATCCAGTCCTTGTTTCAGCGCCTCTACCACTTCATCAATAAAGCTCTTGTCTGGCTTTGGTTTTTGCAATTCTTCCTGAACCATCTCGATTCTTGATTCCGCCTCTTTCTTCGCCAGCTTACCCAGCGCATCGGTTGCGGCAATCTCTTGCTTCAGCTTGATCAAGGCCTCCAGGGCTGCTTGCAGATCAGTATTGCCGCGATCGCCCTGCGACAAATTCTGGCTGAGCGTCACATTACCTGTTGACTGAATTGCATTAAACGGATTATTGCTGCCGCTAATTGTAACATTTCCGAAGGACTGAGACTGATGCGATCGCGCAGGTGCGATCGCATCAGTTGTCGGCACTTGCGGTACTTCTGCTTGAGATGAAGCTGGCTCGACCGCTAAACGATCGCTACGACGCTTGCGATATTTCAAAATCGGAGTTTTATCCTCCGCAATACCCTCTAGGGCGATCGCATTACAACCAATCTTATAGGCTTCTTCGTAAAGTTTTCCAGCACCTAACGCATCATAGAATCCTTCTGCAAACAGAATAGCAGCTTTGTCTCCAATCGGTTGATGCATCCCAATCACGCAATCGACCATCTGATGAATCGCGATCGCCTGCACTTCTGAATAGCAAGCATTTAGCAACACGCACTCAACCTCACAAACTTCAGATGCACCAAACAGTTGAGTCAGCGCCACAGTACTCACCAGTTGCAGCCTGCCGTCATCAGTTTCTAACACTAACCCTTGTTCTCCACTGCCATGCCCAGAGAAGTGAACAATTTGCGGCTGATGATCCAGCAGTGCCCGCCGCAGATCTTTGGTTCGGGTGGCAAGCTGGGTTTCCAGTTGAAAGCGATCGCGGTACTGAGACCGCTTCAAAGCTTCTTCAATCTGTCGAACTTCTGCATCCAAGCGGAGTGGCTCGCGACCAGAGATTTGAGGATTAGCGGTCAAGATCAAAATCTTGATGGGATTCATGGGGATATCACTCCTAAAGTGTTCGACTTTGTAATGAATCAACTGACCGATATGGTGGGTATTAAGCGCTGATACAAAATAAATTACCTCAGATCTTGCACCACTGGCAGGAGCGCTAAGCGCTCCTGCCAATGGTGCGGGTTTCAGCGGCGCGGTGCGCTGCTGAAACCCGCTTAATGAGAGAGGTGCAAGATCTGAGTTACCCAATTTTCGGAGGGGACACATTAACTCGTAACCAAGCTCCAGCTTGGTTACGCTATTCTGGAAGCTCCCGCTTCCCGGCCTGTGGACTGACAGCCAAGCTGGAGCTTGGGAAAACCTGCTCCCAAGCTCCAGCTTGGGAGCAAGAGTCAAACTGGAGTTTGGGAGCAAGAGTAAAAACACCACTGCGTTCGGCAATCCGAGTGAAGTCTCGTTTGAGATGTGCCCAACAAATTTATTGTCCCTCTTCTATTGACTCCATTCGCTCAATCAAATGCGCCACCCATCGCTTCACATATACGTATCAGTTCACCTGTCCGAATGGATTTGAGTACCTCGTTTAATTGTGGCAGTAGTACTGATAAATCTTCAAAGCGGTTGCTTTTAGCTTCAAGTATGATGATTGTAATGGCGAACACAGATAAATTCTGTTCGTGGGGATTCCCTTATCAGTCGTTATAAAGACATCAAATTCAGCTTGAGCAATACGAAGCAACTCTCCATTCTTTATACCAGTCCAACCGCAATCTCTAACAGTGAGTGCCTCCACACCTTCATCAAAATGCCTTTTCAGCTTTCGAGGCAAGTTCTCATCAAGCAGCACACGCATGATTGATTTCTGCCTCTTTGAGAACTATTTCTAGAAACGCAACTGCCTGCTCACGGGTAACACTAGGAAAGTCATCCAGGAAATCATCTAAGGTGTCCCCTGCTGTAAGATGCTGTATGAGAATCTTAACAGGCACACGTGTTCCTGCAAAAACCAGAGTTCCACTCATGATTTCTGGATCAGATGAGATAACTTGCTCTCGTTCCATAACCCTCTACTCCATAATGAGAAGTTTGGCATTGCTTAATAGGGGAATGATTTTGGACGTGAAACGAAGGTTTCAGGTCCAAAATCATCCTTAAAATCAGCAACACCAGAAGTTTCATCCTTAGTTCTGCGTATCGAAATGATGGATATTACCTCACATTATGACTCGAAGAGAAATCACCAGCCACAGTTTCTGCTTGAATGCTTCTGGAGACGAACAAACTGCCTGCTTCACTTTGAGAACCAAAACTGCGTTTTGCACCACAACACATCCGGACGCGGTGCCCGTTCTGCGGCATTGTTGGTGGGTTCGATACCCTCAAATGTGTACCACCAAACGAGGCATGAGTTTCAATTTTTATTTGACGGGAACCCGTCAAATAAAAATTAAATTTAAGGAATTTTTGAGGGATCTGCGACCCCTTAAAAATTCCTTGACAGAACACTAGGGACTGCTTTAAGGGTTGTTTTTTCGTGCGCGGAGCGCACGAAAAAACAACCCTTTCAACCAGCTTTAAAGCACACCTTAGCCTAGAATCAAATAAATCGATCGCAGGAGTTTCCCTTTGCCCATTGTTCGCGTCCGTCAGCACGTTAATCCGTTTCATCTAAAGTACCAGCAAGCGGTATCGCCTCCTGTTTGGCAGAAGGTGTATGCCAATCCGGAACGACCTCTGCATCTTGACATCGGCTGTGGCAGAGGGCGGTTTTTGTTAGAGATGGCTCAGTTGCAGCCCGATTGGAATTTTCTGGGCTTAGAAATTCGCGAACCTCTGGTGATCCAGGCGAATCAATGGGCAGCAGAACTGGGACTGACCAATCTCTATTTCTTGTTTGGCAATGCCACCCGTTCTCTCCAACCCGTTTTGCAGTCTTTAGGGACAGAGATCCACCGCGTCACGATTCAGTTTCCCGATCCCTGGTTTAAGAAGCGGCATCAGAAGCGACGCATGGTGCAACCCGATATGGTGAATGATATTGCTACTTATTTAATCAGTAGTGGCACAGTGTTGTTGCAATCCGATGTGGAACCAGTATCCAGGGAAATGTGCGATCGCTTCCAGTCCCATCCCAATTTCTTCCGGACTCATGCAGAATGGCTGAAGGAAAATCCTTTGCCTGTGCCGACGGAGCGGGAACTATCCACGTTGGAGCGGGGTGGAGAGGTGTATCGAGCGGTGTTTGTGAAGAGGGAGAGGGATGGGGAGATAGGGAGACGGGGAGATTAAGGAGGTTATTTTTGGGTGAATGTCCAGATGCCTTGCCAGTCTTTGGGGATGCCTTGTATAGTGAGTTCTTCGATGCGTTCAATGTAGCGTTTGGCGATGCCATCCAGGGGGTTAACTTTTAATACCTGGTCGAAACAGGCTGTGGCTTGCTGCATCTTGCCATTGCAATAGCATTCCAATCCTTGATTAAATTCATTCAATGTCCCGCGTTTTAGCTCTTGAATAGCTTCTTCTTGAACGTCTAACACTTCATAAATTGCGATCGCTTCTGTTCTACCTTTAACAATGGCGCGATCGATAAAGCGAAGTTGATAGTTTTCTGGATGGCTCAATCGTTGCAGAATTTCTCCAGAAATCGCCATCGGTATGCCGTAATATTTTGTCAGTCCTTCTAATCGAGCCGTTAGGTTTACCGTGTCTGATAATGTGTCGCCTTGAATGCGATCGTGTTCTCCAACAATACCCAACATCATATTGCCTAAATGAATTCCCATGCCAACACAAATCGGTAAATGGCCGCAGGACTGGCGTTCTCGATTGAACTCGGCGATCTTTTCAAACTGAGCGATTCCAGCAGCTACGGCATCATCTGCCCCTTCTGGGAAAACTGCCATCGTGCCATCCCCCAAAAATTTCACCACAAATCCATTATGTCCGCGAATTTCGGGTGAGACACAGCGGAGATAGTCGTTAACAAAATCAAAGGTTTCCTGGGGAGTCATGCATTCTGATAGAGCCGTGAACGAACGAATATCAGAAAACATCACCGCCATCTCTTTACTGACGTGATCTCCCAATTGCACATCTAAGATACTTTCTCGTTGTAAAAATTTGAGAAATTCGTGAGGCACAAACCGACCAAAAGCGTTAACCATTTGTTCCAATTGCTGTTCTCGTGTTTTTACCGTGCGAACCATATTGGTAAATACTCGAGCCAACTGCCCCAGTTCATCGGTGCGTTGCTTGACTTCGTCTAAACTTTGTAAATCCAGTGGTTCGTTATTCTCTAGCGCCGCCGCCGCTGTCGTAATTTTCTCGACTTGCTCAATGTATTTCTGCATCGTCTGATTTTTTTCATAAATATCAAACAGATGCAGCCGTTGTTCTTTAGAGAGTGATTCACAAACCCGCATCCCTCGATAACTTCTTCCTTCTCTGTCCAGTAGCGGCGAGAAAACGCCCAATCCCAATTCCTGAGGCACGATCGCCATCACTCCGCCACCCATTGAGGACTGAGCAGGCATCCCCACTTGATAGGTCCATTCCCCCGATCGCGCTCCCATGCCACAGGTCAATAAAACGCTCGTCACATCGGGCACATATGCCGCCGCGATCGCTTGCTCTCCTGTTATGGGATTAATTCCACCATTGGCTAAGGTGGCAGCAATCATGGCTACATCTCGGCTATTCACCAAAATGGCGCTGTGGTGAAAAAATAATTCTAGAACTGGATCAAAACCGGCATGTAGCAACCCAAATTGTTGCAAGAAGCAGGCGATCGCCCGCTCTCGATAACCCTGTTCCTTCATCGCCAGCAGAGTAGGGACACTGATTTGCAAATCGCGCCCTGCATAGCGGCGCATCATTTGCATAATGCGCTGCAAGCGCTCGGTGACAGTGCTGCCCTGAATCATGCTGGTGGTGGCGATCGCCCCTGTAGTGATTAGGGGATTGTGAGGACGCTGGCTGGACTCATCCAAAGTAATCGTATTACTTACTTCGTCAGTTGGTTTCATGCCAATATACTGACTGACCCACTCGCGCCCCCAATCCTCCAAGACCAATCCATAGATTAATCCTCTGGAGAGGGATTGCATCACAAAAGGCTGGGTGCTGTCTCCCACTTCATAGACCTGACCTTGATCCACGCTCACAGCACAAATGCCAAAGGTCTGCGGAGTCATAGAGGTATCGGTAGAGTTGGCTAAGGTTCCTTCGGTCATCCCATGGTACTGTTCATGCAGATCCAGCAAGTAGGATCGCATGGGCGAGATCACCGATTGAATGGAAGTTGCCAAAAATTGCAGATAGTGATCTGACATCAGGAAGTGTGCCGATTAACTCTACCTAACTCTAGAATTCAATCCGTTTGTTGCACCTCCGGGAAGATGCTCCTTTCCATTATTGTTCCGGATCGGTGTATCAGCATTAAACTATAGTTAAATTTAGAATTGATTGATACGCGCTTGATTGAGGACACACTTTAGCCCATTAGACGAGAGAGCTACGCGCTGTCTCGAAGAGCAGCGTCGGGATGAGAGTTGCGGCGATCAGGAGTCTCATCCCAGAGCAATGTTGTATAGCAGCGAGTGGAGGGGTAAGTGACGAGTGGCCAAACAACCTCCAGAAGTCACAGCCGTAATGGGTAGCCATGAACCAATCCTGATTGTATCATTATTCTATAATAAAGCTGAAAAAGTTGGTAACAATAGAACCTTGACAACTCAATTGCTGAGTAGGGGGATGATTGTGGATGTTAAATGACAAGACTTGCGCGATCGCCTCAACCTGCCTATCAATTTACAACGATTAGTAGTGAATAGGCACGACGGTTGCATTGGGGAGCAAGACGACTGAGAGGAAACTCCAGTTGCCTAAATGATATTACCAATCTGGAGCCTGGTAACGAGTCGGGACAAGTTAACAATCCAGAGTAGTTTCTCGTTCCCACGCTGTAATTTGGGCGTTGAAGTCTTGCCATTCCTGGTATTTCAGCTTCAAGTACGATCGCACCAGATCTTGTCCTAAACGCTCTGCTAAAATCTGATTTGCTTCTAATTCATGGAGCGCTTCTAGTAATGTCATTGGCAGTGGGGCTGCAACATCAGGTGGTAATGGAGTGGTGTAGGCGTTGTTGTTATAACGGGGACCGGGATTGCGTTTTTGAGCGATGCCATCCAGTCCAACAGCAATTAATGCGGCGGGTAACAGGTAGGGATTAGCAGCGCCATCGGCCAAACGCAACTCAAAGCGACCCGGTTCAGGAATGCGAATGGCATGGGTGCGATTGTTACCACTGTAGCTAATAGTGTTGGGCGACCACGTCGCACCTGAAGTTGTGACTGGAGCGTTGAGACGTTTGTAGGAATTGACAGTGGGATTGGTGAAGGCGGCTAAGGCTCTGGCGGAATGCAAAACCCCACCAATGAAGTGATAAGCCAGGGCTGAAAGACCCAATTCTCCCTCCGGGTCGTGGAATAGATTCACCGTGCCGTTGGTATCCCAGACGGAGAGGTGCGTATGGCACCCGTTGCCCGTGAGATGAGCAAAGGGTTTGGGCATAAAGGTAGCCCGCAGTCCGTGTTTTTCAGCGATCGCTTTCACCATGTACTTAAAAAAGGCATGGCGATCGGCGGTGATCAAGGCATTGGCATAGGTCCAATTCATTTCAAACTGACCATTGGCATCTTCATGGTCGTTCTGATATGCACCCCATCCCAAGATCAGCATGGCATCGCAAATTTCAGTAATGACATCAAAGCGACGCATGAGGGATTGCTGATCGTAACAGGGTTTACTTTGGCGATCGCGCCTATCTGCTAAATGGTTTCCATCTGTGGATAACAAGAAGTACTCACATTCCACACCAGTACAAACGCTATATCCCATTGCCTGAGCTTGCTGTAGTACCCGTTTGAGGATCAGTCGTGGGGTCTGGGCGATCGCTTGTCCGTTGGCATTGTAGAGATCGGCAGGCATCCAGGCAACATCGGGTTGCCAGGGGAGTTGAAACAGGCTTTCAGGTTCGGGTCGGGCAAACATGTCTGGATCAGCCGGAGTCATCTCCAGCCAAGTGGCAAAGCCAGCAAAGCCAGCACCACTCGTCACCATTGCATCAATCGCTTGAGTTGGCACTAGTTTAGCCCGTTGAATACCGAATAGATCCGTGAAAGAGATCAGGAAATAACGGATACCGCGATCGCGGGCAATTTCAGAGAGTGCAGCAGTCATGAGAAAAAACTCCAGGTAAATACCGACTTGGAAATATCAAATTAGCGATGGAGTAAATCTTGAATCGCTTGACGAATAAATGTTTCATCTTCCGGATTTTGGTACGGGTTACCCGCTCGATGCCCCCAAATTGAAGGAATGACCCGAAATTCAGCCTGGGGTATCAGAGCAGCTTCAGTCGCGCAATCTTCAGGGGTGAAGTACAGATCGGTGCTAGCAGGCATGACTAGCATCTTTGCCTGGATAGAAGATAACGCCCGCTGATAATCTTTCTGGTAAGTCGGATTATCGCTTAAATCACAACGCAGCCACGTCTCAATCATGGACAAAAGATTGTTAGGATCACGTTTGCGGTAATTTACCTCCCATCCTCTCAACAGGTAATCTTCCAGAGAAGAATAGCCCAGCCTGTAATACAACCCTTGCCGATAAAACGCCTGCGATGCAGCCCAGCTTGCATAGATGCAAGCGAAAGCACGAATGCCCCGCTGAGGAAATTCAGTAAAGTTGTGCCCGTTCCAGGCAGGGTCAGCGGTCAAGGCAGCCCGCAAGCTCTCCAAAAAAATCCGATTGTGGTCTGTTGTCCGGGCTGTGCCACACAGGGCAGCAATTCGCTCAACCCGCTCTGGATGCAGCGCTCCCCAGTGATAAGCCTGTTGTGCGCCCATCGACCATCCGTAAATCAGGGCAATTCGCTCAATCCCCATAGCCTTTAGCAATTTGGACTGAGCTTGGATATTATCCAGATGGGTAAACCAGAAGTGTTCAGATAGCTGACAGGTTGCCGAATTGCTGGGTGAACTGGATAAGCCATTGCCAAACAGGTTAGGGATGATAATAAACCATCGATCGCTATCAAGAATGCGATCGCGTCCAATTAACCAATCGATGTCAGTATGATGAGCACCATAGGACGTGGGATAGAGGATTACATTGCTGCGATCGCCAGCCAACTCACCATAGGTTTGATAGATCAACTGAGCCTGGGGTAAGACCACGCCACACTGGAGGGCGAAATTTTCCAAGGTCAAACATTGAGGAGGGCGTGTCATGTCTGATCAGGACTAGCTTCAAGGCGAACAATCAAACCACGATTCACCTTGAGATAGCCCGATTCAACGTAAACAAAATGGGACTTCAGCTTCTCATGGGCTGTTGGTAACGCATGGAAGGGAATCGAAGCGTAGAGGTGATGTTCGGCATGAAAGGGCATGTTCCACATGAGGAACTGCACTGGCCAAACCGTTAGAGTGGTGCGAGTATTGGTCAAAGGGTTATTGTCATGGGTACAACCCGTATGCTCAGATAACAAGATCATTCGCAGCAGAGGTTGCCCAACGATCATGGGCAGAAGCCAGTAGATCAAAAACCAGGGTTGTTTAAAGAGCAGGGAAATAGCGATCGCCCCTACATACACTGCTAACTGCATCCGAGTGGAATTTATCACCTCAGACTGAGCGGCTGCGGGGATAAACGGACAATCCTCTAATTGCCCAGTGGCAACTCGCCAGTGACTCCGCAACTTCTTAAACCACCAGGGCAAACCGCTGACTTCTAACAGGTATTCCCGCAAATTCGCTGGTTTGCCGTTGCTGAGTTCAGGGTCTTTCTCGGAAATTTGGGTATAGCGATGATGCCACTTGTGATAACGGCGGTAGAAAGTGCTGTTATAAAACGACAACAAACCAGCAAACCAGGCCACAGCCTCATTGAGGCGCATATTGGCAAAGGCAGTACGATGAGCACACTCATGCATGGGTGCAAACATGGACGCAAAGCTAAAACCATAAACGAATAGAGCAGGCAATGCTATCAGCCAGCCGCCGAGGTGCGTCACCCAAAGATAACCACTGACTCCCATTACCAGCAAATGCCCCATCAGTTGCCGAAGACCTTGCAGATTTGATCGCACATTCAGTTTGCTCAGTTCTTCGGCTGAGAGAATTTGAACCAGCTTTGTTGCTTTAGACTCCTGCCACTGATCAGATTCTGGGAAAAGAGCCGCATTCCTCATAGATTTACCGCAAAAAAGCAAGAATTCCTGACCTTTGAATCGGAGGATAATCACATCTCAAATGGATCAGTCATTACTATATACAGAGCAATTCACTGCTAATTGTATCAATAGACACTTTTCCCATTCGAGAAGATCTGCGATCGCTCTTCCTGTTAGTACTGCTTAGGAACGTGAATTAAATAAAACCGAATTTTTTTGTGGGAAGCGCGGCTGCGCCACGCTTCCCACAAAAAAGTTTTGGGTTTTATTTAATCCTTAATCCTTAATCCTTGATACTATAGGGTGGGATTATCGAATCCGAAGATAGCCTGCTTGTTCTAACAGGGTTTGCCCTTCATGAGAGAGCAAGAAATTGGCATAAGCTTCACCTGCTTGTTGCTCTACCTGTCCGTTCTGGTTAATCACCACATATAGGGTATTCCTCAGTTCTTCAGGATAAGCTCCACTAGCAAAAGCAGCCATATTGACCCGGTTTCTGCGACTCGGACACTGAGCAACCTCAACCAAAGGTTCTTGATATGGAGGAACCGTCTGTCCCACAGCGTTGACGATCGCCAACGGCTTAATTGTACATTGAGGAACAATCAGAGGGGCCGTGTGGCTATAAATGCCACCGGAAGTATTCGCCAATCGACGAATTGCTTCTATGGGAGTGGTGAAGATTTGTGTATTGGGCTTGTCCAAATCTGGTCGAGTATCGAGGAAACTGGCATTCACCAAGCGATCGAGTCTTTCGATGACTAAATCAGGTCCGCCCAACTCGTTCCAATTTGTGATTCTGCCATCGGAAATAGCATTCCACTGGTCAATCGTGATTTGGGAAATAGGTAAAGAAGGGTGGACTGCGATCGCCTCAAAACTATCGGCCACAGGCACCAGTTTCACCTGCACCCCATCTTCTTCTAAGTCCTGCATGGTTAATGTAGAAGGCAACCGAGACGATAGGGAGAAGGCGACTTTGCCCTGAGCCAACAAATCCAGCCCTGATTGGCTGGAAGGTGCAACCCCCTCTTGCTGCACATAGTTTAAGCGAAACTCTGGTCTTGCTTTCTGAATGGCTAAATCAACGGAGTCGCGAATAGGTGCCCACGTTGTACTGCCGCCGTAGTTAAAGATGCCGCTGGGCACATTGCGAACTTGAGTAAATGTCAGGCTTGGAGAAGCACGAACACCAATATCAACATCGATCGCTGCTTGTTGAGCAGGCGGCGCTGCGACTTGTTTAGGAGACTGCGATACAGTAAACATGCCTCTTAACAGCGACCAAACAATGGTAATCAAGGTGACCGTTATCGCTAGACTGAGCAGCAATATCCGTGTTTCATTTTTGGCAGCCATTGGACATCCTCCTGTTTCGTTATCGCAAAAAACCAGTGGTCTGTCAATTCCGATTTTTCCTGGATAATACTAATCTGTGATTTGTTTATAAAAATCGGGGAGCTTTGCCTCAACGTAGGGTTCATCTTAGAATTGCCAGCAGAACCCAGGAATAAACCTATGACTTCCAAGCATCCCCCATCCTCCCCCAACTCTAACCCGAAACGTATTCATACCAGTCCATCAGAGGTGCTCGTGGTGCCTCAGCTAGAGGAAGAGGACTACGACGAGGCTTATTACGATTATTTCTACGACGAGCCTGGGACAATCCCAGGCACTTTAACAATTGGCAAAGATGCCAAACCCCCACAAATTGTCTTAATTGACTACAACGAGCACCGAGCAACGCGGGTCGAACTGCCGACCCCAGAAGCTTGTATTCCCTATCTCGACTCAGAGTCCGTCTCCTGGGTAGATGTGCGCGGTTTTGGCAGTGAAGATATCTTGCGCCGCATGGGTGTGGTGTTTGGGCTGCATCCTCTCGTTCTGGAAGACATCGTCAATGTGCCACAGCGCCCCAAAGTAGAGGAATACGAGCATCAACTTGTCGTGATTACCCGGATGGTAACACCGCATGAAAAAGATGGAGGTTTTTACACTGAGCAAGTCAGTTTTATTTTAGGAAAATACTACCTTCTGACTGTACAAGAAGAACCAGAAACCGATACTTTTACTCCAGTGCGCGATCGCATCCGCACCAGTAAGGGTAGCATTCGTAAAAATGGAGCCGATTACCTGGCTTATACATTGATTGATACGATTATCGATGGCTTCTTCCCGATTCTGGAGGATTATGGCGAACGGCTAGAGGAGTTAGAAGATGAAGTCGTGATCAAGCCAACCCGCAAAACCCTGGAGAAGATTTACACCATTAAGCGCGAACTCCTGACCCTGAGACGAGCCATTTGGCCCCAACGAGATGCCATCAACTCCCTGATTCGAGACGGCTATGATCTGGTCAGTGAGGAGGTCAGAATTTATCTGCGGGATTGCTATGATCATTGCTCTCAAGTGCTTGATATGCTGGAAACTTACCGAGAACTGGCAGGAAGCTTGATGGATGTGTATCTCTCTTCCGTGGGCAACCGGATGAACGAAGTGATGAAACTCCTGACCGTCATTTCCAGTATCTTTATCCCACTCACCTTTATTGCTGGACTTTATGGAATGAACTTTAACCCTGATGCTTCCCCCTGGAATATGCCAGAACTGAATTGGTATTGGGGTTATCCCGCTTGTTTGTTGCTGATGGCAGGCAGCGCGATCGCCCTCATCTCCTATTTTTGGAAGCGTGGCTGGTTCCAAAATTTTTCTGCGATCGAAGACAAGAGCTTTACGAAAGAGTAGGGAGTGAGTCATCATCATGCGTGATCCAAAATGATATAAGCTGATGGGATGGGTAAAACCGTTTAACCGCTCAACATTTCGCCGTTTTTCTAAACAAAGCTTTACATCACATGATCGCGACGCTGCCACGAACAATTCGGATTGGTTCCCGTAAGAGTCAACTGGCTTTAGTGCAAACTTACTGGGTGCAAGAACATCTACAGCAAGCCTTTCCAGATCGTTCCTTTGATGTTCACACCATGAGCACCCAGGGAGACAAGATTCTGGATGTGGCTTTAGCCAAAATTGGAGACAAGGGACTGTTCACGAAAGAACTGGAAATTGGGATGCTGCAAAGTGAAATTGACTTTGCTGTCCATTCGCTGAAAGATTTACCCACCCGTTTACCCACAGGTTTGATGTTGGGCTGTGTGACGGAGCGGGAAAATCCCGCTGATGCTTTAGTCGTTCATGCTCAACACAGCGATCGCCAAATTGATACCCTACCCGAAGGAGCAGTCATTGGTACGTCTTCACTCCGTCGCCTGGCCCAACTGCGCCATCACTATCCCCATCTCACCTTCAAAGATGTGCGCGGCAATTTGAATACCCGTTTGCAAAAATTAGATGCTGGAGAATACGATGCTTTGATTTTAGCGGTGGCTGGTTTGGAACGTTTGGGGATGGGCGATCGCATTCATCAGGTCTTGCCCCCTGAGGTGTCGCTCCATGCGGTGGGACAGGGAGCCTTGGGCATCGAATGCCGTGCCGATGATCCAGAAGTGTTGTCGCTGATCAAGGCGTTGGAACATACCCCAACTGCCCAACGCTGTTATGCGGAACGGGCTTTCCTGCGGGAATTAGAAGGCGGTTGTCAAGTGCCTATCGGGGTTAACACTGTTCTGGATGGGGAATCCCTGACCCTGACTGGCATTGTCGCCGCTTTGGATGGACAAAAGCTGGTCAAGGGTTCGGTCACAGGCAGGGCAGAGCAAGCCGAGCAAATCGGTATTGATCTGGCTCAACAACTGCGCCGAGATGGAGCACAGGAAATCTTGGATGAGATCTTTGCTCAAATTCAAAGAGGGACTTAAGTTAACTCAAACTGTCAATCTTCTTCCCGCCATTACTTTTCAATCATGTGAGCCGCCAATTGGGTTTGGGAGTGTAGAGCACTCGTGAACTCCAGGCAAAACGAGAATGGGCTACTTGGATTTTGCACCTTGCGAAACATCCCAAATAGCCCAGTTTTGCGTGCATTCAATCTGCACTTGATTTCAGATCTGCAATCGAGATGATCTCATACCATTTTGGGTAATATGTGCATGATTTCAATTGCCAGAACGGTTAGCTAGTCAAGCATTCTGCAATCCAAAATCGGGAATCTAAAATCCAAAATGATCTCACCAGATCATAAGATTTACGTGAGTCTCCAATGAGGACTATGTTTTCTCCAGAGAATCGTTTAGAACTTTTGTTGAAACTTACAATTACGTTACACAGGGTTAGGAGTGCAAAGTCTTTTAGAATAGGAAAGTTGGTATTGATCAATCTCGCTCTGATATTCGCAATCATTCCTCGATTCAAAATATCAAAACATTGACCCTTAAATTTGAATCTAAAGTTCTAACTCATGACGCACTCTACCGATATTGCCGCACTGGCCCGTTGGATGGCAGCCGATTTTAGTAATCAAGCGCAAGCCTTTGAAAATCCTCCATTTTTTGCCCATATTCGGGTCTGTATGCGGCCGTTGCCACCAGGGTTGCTGGGCAGTGTGAGTCTGTTTCTAGAGCAGGCGTATGATTATGCGTTAAATCAACCCTATCGATTACGGGTTCTGAAATTTGCACTAGAAGATGACCATATTTTGTTAGAGAACTACACGGTCAAAGAAGAAGAAAAATTCTACGGCGCATCCCGTGACTTAGAGCGATTGAAACTACTGCAACCCGATCATTTAGAAAAAATGTCAGGTTGCGATATGACTGTTACGTGGACAGGACGCAGCTTTGTCGGTCGCATCAAGCCAGGGAAAGCCTGCATTGTGGTGCGGAAGGGACAGACAACTTATCTGGATAACGAATTTGAACTGGATGACCAGCAATTGGTCAGTTACGATCGCGGCCGAAATCCCGAAACCGATGAGCTGGTTTGGGGATCGATTGCTGGACCCTTCGAGTTTGTCCGCCGCACCAGTTTTGCCGATGAGGTCAGAGCCTAGCCACAGGTAACGATTTCACCCTAAGCCCACAATGCCGCCAAATACAATACAGCCGATCGCTACACACAACATTAAAGGCAAGGATTTCAGGCTGGATAGAATGACTGTCAGGGTGGCGGCGATCGCTGCCACGGTTGTCATCCTGTCACCTGAGTCCACAAATTGGGCAATGCTGCTGACGACCATCACCAGAATCACGGCAAAGGGCAGATGAATCAGCCAGTTCAGTTGCAGTCGTTCTGTCTGCACCCAGACACCTGCACTCCGCATGAGATAAGTTCCTACTCCCGCCCCAAAAATCATCCACCAAATTTCCATCATTGACCTCCATCGATTAACTGGACGTGAGTTAGATAATCGCCGTTATCGAGAATCTTAGCCTCAGTTATCTTGATCCAGCATAAAAACCGGGGTGCTTGTATGAGGCTGCGATTGCTACAACCACCATCGATAGCAACAGCCCAGTGGCACCCAGAGATTGGGTCAGCAACACAATGGCAATGCCGATGGCGATGACTCCCACTGTTTTGCGGCTCCAGCGCGATTTGAGCGCAGTCATTAACAAATAGAGAAATAGACTGGGTAAAGCAAATTGCAGCCAACGCTCTGGTAGCAGGGTGCCAAATTGACAGCCCAGCCAGGTGCCACAGATCCAGGCTACCCAGCAAGCGGTATGCATTCCCAGGTAATAGGCGAAAGACTGCGGTGGTTCGGCGCTCTCCAAGGCAAAGGTTTCATCCAACAAGCCATGACAGAGTAACAAGTGCTGCCAATGGCCAAACCGAGCGTAACGTTGTGCAGCAGAAAAACTCATGGGCACATGGCGTAAATTGATGATCAACACCGTTAACACAATACTGAACCAGGGCAGATTTTGCCGCACGCCTTCTACTGCGGCAAATTGGGAAGCCCCAGCAAAAATCCACACCGACATACCCATTGTCGTCAGGTTCGTTAATCCGGTTTGGGCTGCGATCGCCCCAAAACTCATGGCGATCGGCAAAAAACCAGCAATAATTCCCAGGGCCCGTCCGGCCCCTCTCCATCCATCTTGCATACAGAATCGCTACTCACAGTAGATTGGTTTATCCCACTGTCTCAGTTGGCTGGATGCAATGGCTTGAACAAAATTGCCCTTTTTGATATTGCCCCGGAGTCACCCCTGTCATGCGGCGAAACTTGCGCGTAAAGTGGCTTTGGTCGGCAAAGCCAGTGCAGTGAGCAATCTCACTCAAGTTGTATCCCTGTCCTAATAAATGTTTGGCGTGTTGCAGGCGCACCTGCGTCAGGTATTCATGCGGTGGCAAGCCCACCTGTTGACGAAAGCTTCGGAGTAAATAAAACGAACTGAGATGGGCGATCGCCGCCAACTCTGCCAGAGAGGGATTCTCAGCGAAGTGGGTTTCCAGATGTTCTCGGACTTGACGAATGGCAGCAGATTCGCGTCCGGGCGGCTTGGTAGAGAGGCGATCGCTGGCGTGATGAGCAATCAATTGAGCCAGCCCCCATAACAAAAGAGATTCCTGTTCTAAGCGGCTGGTCTGTCTTTCCAGTGTCCGGTGGAGATGCAGTAATAGTTGCCAGCGGGTTGGATCGGTGACAACAGCCTGAGGGAAATAGAGCATGGATTGGGGGCGATCGCTGAGTTCGATCGCTGCCTGTTGCAGCAAGCTAACTTCTGGATAAAACATACGATACGTCCAACCATCGTCTGTTGCAGCATGTCCGGTATGAACCTCATCAGGATTGACGAAAACAATTCTGCCTGCCTCGGCCACATGGTTCTCGCCACGATAGCAAAAGCTCTCTGCTCCCATTAAGATAATACCAATGGCAAAGGTATCGTGAATATGACGACTAAAGGCATGGGTAATGTAATGAGCATGGAGTAAATCTAGAGTAGGAAATTGGGGCGATCGCCAAAACTTGACTTGCTCTCGCACGACTTGAAACTCCTCCTAAATTAACAATCCTCAACAATCTTAAACGGTCAGGTTAACCAATAGAGAGATAGCAATCCTATTTGAATGATGAATAGGCAAAGGGCTTAAGCCCCTTGTTCTACAGAATTGCCCTTTCACAAAGGATTTATGATTGCTAAGGTTCATCATGCTAGTAGGCTAAGGCACAAATAGACATATGGTTTCTCCGCCTAAGAGTCAGGCAAGGGGCTTAAGCCCCTTGTTCAAGGGTGGGATGAACTTATGCCCTAGCCTACTAGCAAGGAAGGGTCGATATCTCCGCGTGTATCTCAGTTTTATAGGTGGCGCGGGCTGTGCCCATACCACTTACAAAACTGGGTTTTAGAAAATTGCAAAGTAGAGAATAGATGCACTCGATATCTCCTTCCCAAGAAAGAGTATTTCAGCAGCAGGGATACTGTAAATTCTTCTGATAAACAAAGTCAGATTAAAGCAATGACGGCATCCACTCCTTTAGAAGGTTCAGAATTGATTGACTGTGCCAGAGCAAATGCACCTCAAGGGATTGAAGAGGCAGCGCTGCGATGTGGTTATGGACAAGAGTTGGAGCGATTTAAGCAGGAACTCAAACAGGCTTGTGGTGACATGGGTATTGATCTGCACCAATTTGCAGATTTAATTCCATCGACTGTAAAGGTTCCAGAAGAAAAAGGGGTCATTATTGCTCCTGACTCTCCCGAAGAGTTTTAGTATGGAATAACGCCAGTTACAGTTAAGGGTTCTAAGGGAAAGGCAAGTTAATAAAATACCGGGCTTCGACTACGCTCAGCCCTCAGATAAGTGTGGATTGAGCGCAGGCGGGCATTGCTTAATCCGGCTATGAAATTGAGAGGGGGAGGCGCGCTCCGCGCGCCTCCCCCTCTCAATTTCATAGCTAAAATCAGCAACGCCGGAAATTGCATAGGTTGTGGATACAAGAACTATAAATCCTATAGAAGATGAAAACTAATTCACTTCTCCATTCGTAGATAGTGTATATCACTAGTTTCCATCGACAGAAACAATCTTATTAATCTGGCTACATCTATCCCGTTCATGACTCCATTTGACAGTGGTGCTAAATTTCCTATTCCTAAAATTCCATGACATCATTTGCATCTACCGCCGTTGTAAATCCCAAACCTGTTCTTGTTCCTTTTCGAGTTTTACTGGTTGTGTCTGATTTGGGACAACATCTAGAGTTGAAACGCTTGCTGTCAGCACAACCTCATCTTATCCTTGTGGGTGCGGTGACTGATGGGCTGGAAGCACTTCGACTCTTGCGGCTCACTCAACCTGATCTGGTGTTGATTGATTTAGAGCTACAATCGTCCAATGGGATTGTAGTGACACAACAAATTAAAAAGATGTTGCCCAGTGCTCGTGTCATTCTCATGAAACCAGCAATCACATTGCTAGCTCCGATCGCAATTCTTAGGAGTGGTGCCGATGCCTACTACCTTAAGAACAGAGAACAAGAGCAGTTGTTAACGGCGATCGCTGCTGTCCAGGAAGGCGCACTCTATCTAGATACACAGATGACAGACTGTTTAATTCATCAGTTCAACCTTGCGGCTCAGCGACGAAACTATTGTCTTTCAGCGCGCGAATTGGAAGTTATAGAGCATATTACTGATGGTAAGACCAACAATCGCATTGCAAAAGAACTACATTTAAGTTGTAGTACTGTGAAAACCTACATTCAAAATATCATGGTTAAGTTATCAGTCAATAACCGGGTGGAAATTGCGATTATGGCGCTGCGACTTGGATTGGTGAAGCAGGGGTAGATCTACTATTGCTTAGCCTGTGAGCAAGGAACCAGCGACATTGATTTGAGCATTCGGACCAAATAGAATGCCGTTGGGATTGATCAGATACAAATTAGCTGTTCCGTTGACACTTAAAATTCCATCAATATTAGAAACCGTATCACCTGTCACACGAGCATAAATGTTCTCTACATTCCGAGCATTTCTAAACAGGACTTGCTGATCCCGTGAAACACTAAATGACTCGAAGCTATGAAATAAATTCACCTCTCGCTTGTTAGTGGTTCAACCCAGACGGGATTACTCTCTACTCTCTTATGGTTTGGTTGAACTTCACCTATGCACTTGCGGAGACGAACAATGCTCAATATTTTTGTGGGAGGTGTAGCAAAGCTGCACTTCCCACAACCGTGCTGATTTTACTTCTACTTCAAATTAGCAACAGCCACCGCCGCTATAGTGCCACGTTGATTCTGTAACTTGCACCAAATCTGAGAATTGAGCCACGAACTTGGCTGCTGTTTTGTCACATATCCCAACGGGTAGACCTTTGGGCAAAATGTGTCCAGCCCCATCGTCTAATGCACAATCCGGACCGTGATAGATGGCAGCTTTACCCGTGAAAATACACGCGCCATCTTCAGGCACGGGCACTTTGAAGGCAACCGAGTCCAGGCTATAAAGCAAGAGGGATTCATCTAGCCTATAGCTTTGGCGATCGAGCAACCGATAGGGATGCCGCGCCCGAATTTCGATTTGACCAAATCCGGTATCGACTAAATGTTGAGTGTATTCTTCGTAGGTCAGTGCTCCCGATAGACACATGGCCCGTAGGCGTTCATCGCGTCGCAGGTGTAATGGGACGGGCCGCGAGGCGATCGGGTCACTCATCATCAGCCGGCCACCGGGTCGCAGCACCCGATAAGCCTCTTGCAAGGCCCGTTTTAGATCAACTGGCTCAAAAATATTAAAGAGACAGTTCTGGGCAACAATGTCAACTGAAGCGTCGGGCACAGGTAGAGAAAAAGCATCTCCGGGCAGAATCTTGACCAGATCCAGGTCAAACCAATCGTTTTCCTCTGCTGCCCAGGAGAGATTTTGGGCGGCGGCTTGCCGCATCTCTAAAACAGGATCGACTGCAATGACAGAGCCAGGTTGCCGACAGAAGTAGGCAAATTGCAGGGCTTCTAACCCACCACCGACTCCAATATAGAGGACTGTCGGTTCACCAAACAATTCGGTTGGATGTACTGTGGTGCCGCAGCCATAGTTCATCTGCTGCATTCGTAAAGGGACGGTTAACCCTGGAAGTTGTAAGGGATGCGTCTGCACACAGCAGAGTCCAACCTGAGGAGTTTCGGCAACTTCAGCGTAAAACTGTGCTGTTGTTTCGAGGTAACCCATAGATGCTCCTTGAAAATACAACCTTGCAATGGCGCGAACAAAACGGTTGAATAACCGAATGTGAAACTCAAATTTTAGTCGATCGCAACCAAAATTGGTTGTCAAAAACTCATTAAAAATTGCAAGAGAGGGGAGACGGTTCCAGATTAAAGTCAATCAGTGCCAAATGAGCAGGTTGCTCCAACAAAGTCTGGGCGACCATGAAGCCTGCGAGCGTCCAAGTTTGAAACCGTCTTGCTTCTTTGCCAACTAAGCGCCCCTGTCTACCGTCATAGTATTCTGCCCAATCATCGTGC
>Ga0224722_1000638_pt1 | contig 20193 bp, 11 predicted proteins | sample Balambano_FR1_Me_FD_161646 | JGI IMG/M metagenome (GOLD analysis project Ga0224722, IMG submission 161646) | Freshwater sediment microbial communities from Lake Towuti, South Sulawesi, Indonesia - Balambano_FR1_MetaG | ecosystem: Environmental > Aquatic > Freshwater > Lake > Sediment | place... | reverse complement strand
ACCCCCTGTACCGCCGCCACCCTGGGCAAGTCCATCGACAAATACCAAGTTAGAGAATGTGACATTGGCACCATCCACTCTGAAGATCTGGTTGTTATTACCATCGATCCACCTAAAAAGACTGGAGTCAGAGACAAAGTCGATGTCATTGCCAGTTGCTAGCGTAGGCAAGGAACCAGTCAGATCCACATCGGTTGTAAGAACGATCGTGTCTCGACCTGGGTTACCCGCCGCTAGGATGATCGCCTCTCGCAGGGTGGTAATGCCGTTGTTGGGGTTGCCATCATTACTGTCGCCAGAATTATTCACTGTGTAGGTAGCAAAAATGCCGGGATAGGCCGCTTGTATAGCCGGGGGAATCATCAGTTCACGCGATACAGCGCCGATCGTCCAATCCAATTCCCAATTACCACCTAACGCGGCATTCCCCACAGGTGTGGTAGAAGCTGCAACAGCGACTTTGGTGTAGTCATGCAATTGACGTAGAAACGTTTGCCCAATCTCACCTTGTGCTACATCACAGCCATAAATCAAAAGTGTTGCGTCAGGAGCTAACCAATTTTGCCATTGACCTAACTGCTCAGTGTAGCGCGCCAAATTATTTGAATTTAGCACACCATTACCTAAGTACAGCTCACCTGATGCGCCATGAGCTAGCAAATGTAAATGAGTTAATGACTGGTGTACTGTTAAGGCTGCGGTGACTTGCTTAATTCCATCCTGGTTTGGATCCAGCAGTATTACCGTTACAGTACTGGGCAGACTGCTAACCAACCAGGCAGCCTCAGCAATAGCCGAGTCCACCACTACTAAATGCTGAGGTGAACTTGGTACCAAAATATTCACCAATGACTGACAGCAAGGGGTGTGCGAAACAGACATAAATTTATCTCCAATACTTGAGCGCGAGTAAAATTAACATCGACTTTAACTAATCACCGCACAGGAAACCAATAAGTCATTAGGCTGCTACACAAAGCAGCCGTAGACTCTGGGAACTAGACAATCTAAGCTCTAAGCAAAGAATAGAAAATATGGAAGCTTAGCACTAACGCTAAAGCAACTTCTTAGGCGTTCAGCCAACACCAAAGAAATCGATCGCAGAGGCACGATCGTAGCCAGAGCTAACAAATAATTGACACAAGTTAGGAACTCACTGTGTGGACAGCCTTACTAGCACAGACAGTCAACTAGAAACTTGCTCAGACATTGCACAACTGACACCAAATTATTGCAAGGTAAGTTTGGTTTAGTAGTGCCAATGCAGATGCCCTTATAATTCTTTTGGAACCTTCTCCATAAGCGTCAAGTAGAGACATATCGCGAGATTATGCCCTGCCATAACCTCAGTGTTTATACTGGTTCGCTCAGTATATCTCACTATTTTTCTTTAGCCACGAGAAGTCAGTAACGATTAATGACATTGAGGGTTCCAACCCATTAACTCAATGCACCTAGGGCAGATTCATTGTTCAGCCAGTTTGCCACCAGGATTCGCATTAAAGGGAATTAGAGGGTATCGCTCCATTTAGGAGAAATAGAAATGTCCTGGAAATAGAAGCCTTGAAACGTTCAGGAGGGACATTTAGGTAAAAATCCTCTCAATCATAGGAAACACAAGGAGTATTCTTCATTCAGGAAAAAGATTCAAAACTTTACAAAAGAATAGTCGACACTTTCCGCATCTGGCTCAAAAGCCGCGCTCACAGGCTCAACAGCTTGCGTCAGAACAAATTGCTGAACTACTGCGGAGCAAATTCGCTTTAGTTGAATTGATTGCCGTTGATACCGTCACTACTTACCCAAAACAACAAAAGCTGCCAACTCAATGTCGCGGTTCACCTAAAGGATTCTGTAATCAGAATGGCTACATCAGGCAAACCCCACAAAACCAATAAAAAATGTCAAGACTAAGGATGTCATCATCAATCCATAGACTTTCATTTTTGAGAGTAATGAAGTTAGGAGCGTTCGTTAACGGCATCTACGCTAATAACGGGTATTTAGAGCAGTAGCCCGATCGTAATGACAGGTCAAGATAGAGTCCATTGAAGCCTTACCTGCTGCAATGGCATGAACTTTTTCCACAAATTGGGGGTCAACTAAATGGATTAAAGGCTGCTTTACTTGATTGAAGTGTTGCATCGCTTCGGCGGCAATGCGATCCCACTCTGGGTAGTAAGACAAAATATCATCTGGCATGACTTTAGTCCGTTTTGTACCCGGCTCTGGCAAGCAGTAGAAGGGTTTATCCAGATTGAAATAGCCATAATCATCGGTTATTTCATCGCCGGGATAGATGTCGCGGGAAGCTAACTCAAATTTGTAGGGTGTTGCAATTAGGCTAGGCAAAAAGCTGTGGTTGACGTAGCGAGCAATATCCCAGCAAAGAATGTACAGTCCCTGTTCATCTCGGAAGCAATATTTCAGCAGGCGATCGCGCCGCAGTGGCTCCAAAGACATAATGTAGGATTCTTCCAGGCGCTGATCTAAATCATCAAGGATCCAGGTAATGGTTCCTTTTGGGATAAATTCTGTAGCGAACACGCCATACCCAATCTGATTGTTGATGAACCGGAGTTCTGTATGGGGATGAATCATTGCAAAAATAAAAACGTTAGCAGGCACTGATAATCAAGCAGTCAGAAACCAGCTATTGACTTGAACTCAAGGTACCCAAAAACGGAGGGTGCGATCGCACAGGAATCTGCATAAATACAGAGGATTGAGGATAAAATCTACTCTTCGTACTCTGGTTCCCTTGTTTTTTCAGGAATATTGACTTTAGGTGTCTCGTAGGAAGTAGCTTCGTCCTCCCAGGCATCACGTTCCAAATCATCATCGCCTTGCACTAAGCTGACAGATGGCGCATCATCATACTGATCGTCGTAGTCGTCAGTATATTCGTCTTTGGGATAGCGGGTGTAGCGATCTTGGCTAACGGCCTCGCTCCAGTTGTCTTCCTCGTTATCATCATCCCCGTAGTAAAGAGGTTGCACTCGCTGTTCCTGGTATTTCTGACGAGGTTCGGGTTCGCCCCAGTTATCATCATCCCAAGCCTGCTCCATCACGGGCTCTCGCTCACGAATAGGCGTAGCGATCGGGGTTTTCAGCCCAGTTCCCAGGCGGTTTTCAATGCGAGCTGGTGCTACGTAGGCATCCTCATCTTCGCGATCCCAGGGAGAACGCCCAATTCCCAAACGTTCTAGAACGCCTACGGTAACTTGAACCAAGCGTTGCTCAGAACCTTCAAAGACGATTAGGCGATCGGGACCACTGCTGACCACCTCTTCAATTGGCAATTCATAGGTACTTACTACCTGGTCAGGAATTTGGGGTAAGCCCAGGGATGCAATGATTAGGGAGGTGAGCTTACCACTGTCGATATCAAATTTGTAGCCGCGAACCTTCCCTAGTAAGTCGCCAGTTTCGGTGACGACTTCACAGTTCATCAGGCTGCTGTAAGTTTCTACATCTAGATCTTCGATAACATCTTCGTTCTCTACCAAAATCACATCACCAATCTGACAAATGCTATCCAGTAGCATCGTTTGGGGTGTGCCATATAACAAGTTTGGGCGCAGGCTCAAAGCCACAACATCCTGCTGGTCAATGTCAACCCAAAGCTGGCTGACAACGCCTAGCTTTTTGCCAGTGTCGCGAGTGACAACCAGTACACCGATGAGGTCTGAGCGGAGGCGAATTTCTTCAGCTATCATTCTGTCCCGAATCCTGTTTTGCGAATCCTGATTTGAGTCTAGTTACAGTCTAATCAAATCATACTGAAGCACTTTGGGACGCAAGATTTATGCCAAGAACCTGGGTGAACGCCCCTCTTGCTTGGGTCACGCCGATCGTCCGTTGAGACGATTCAATCATGGGACGGCGAAGGCTCACAACGATAAACTGCGCTTGTTGCGCTTGCTGTTTGATCATTCTAGCTAATCGCTCCACATTTGCCCCGTCTAGGAACATGTCCACCTCGTCGAAGGCGTAGAACGGCGATGGGCGGTAGCGTTGCAAGGCAAAGATGAAACTGAGTGCAGTGAGGGACTTCTCTCCCCCAGACATGGAAGCGAGGCGCTGCACGGGTTTGCCTTTGGGATGGGCAACCAATGTGAGGCCACCGTTGAAAGGGTCGTTAGGGTCTTCCAGTTGCAGATAGCCATCGCCATCGGAAAGGGTGGCAAAGATACCTTGAAAGTTTTCATTGACGGCGTCAAAGGCTTCTCGGAAAGCTCGGTGCCGTAAGGTGGTGAAGTTTTCGATGCGGAGAAGCAGTTCAGTGCGTTCCTCTTGGAGTGTGTGGAGTTTTTCGGCCAGTTCCTCTAGGCGAGCTTGGGTGCGTTCGTGTTCTTCTAGGGCCAGCATGTTGACAGGTTCCATGGCTTGCAGGCGTTTTTGCAGCGATCGCACCTCTTGTTGTACTTGTTCAACAGTTAGCGCTTCAGGCACGTCTGGCAGCGGATTGGGTAGTTCTTGGTGTTGTGTTTCCAGATTGGCTTGCAGAGTTAGGAGTCGCTCACGCAGGGCTTGCTGGGTTTCTTGGAGTTTGTCTCGCTGCCAGGTAGCTTGTTGTTGTTGGGTTTGCAGGTTGCGCAGGTGCTGTTCACAGCGATCGCGATCGGTCTTTTCGTGGCCGAGGCGTTGTTCTATGGCTGCCAAATCGGCTTGGGTAGCGGCAACTTGGCCTTGTAGGGTGATTTGTTGCTCAGCCAGGGTGGCAAGTTGCTGATTACTTGTTGTGTGTTGTTGATGGCCGTCTTGCAGACGCTCTTGGATTTGTTGAATTTTTTCTTGGATGCGCTGGTGTTGATTTTGCAGGTCTTGCAGGCGTTGTTCTGCCGATCGCAGGGCTTGGTCTTTTTGTTGGAGGTCAGCTTCTTGGGTGCGAAGAGCCGCTTGCAGGTGCTGCCATTCGCTGTGGGTTTGGGATTGTTCCAGGTCTGCCAGGGCTTGCCGTTGCTGGTGTAGGGTTGCTTCCTGCGGAGGAATGGTGGCCGCCAGAGTTTGCAAGCGAGCTTGGGCGTTAGTGAGGGCTTGCTGGTTCTGGGCCAGATGGGTCTGGGTTTGGGTTAGTTCGGTTTGCAGGCGATGGCCATCGGCATGGAGTTGGTCAGCTTGCAGTTGAGCTGTGCGATGGTGTTGTCGTGCTTCGTTGAGGGCTTGGGTGTGCTGTTTGATGGTGGTGGCGACCTGAGCTAAGTTGGTTTCGCAACGAGTCAGGATACGATCGATTTCTTGGAGGCGATCGCGCAATTCCAATACCTCCGAAGAGTCTGCGGCATCAACGGTACCAAAGTGGAGGGAAGAACGGCTATTGCTACTGCCACCAGTCATGGCTCCGCTGGCTTCGAGCAAATCACCCTCCAGAGTAACCATGCGGTAGTCTCCCAGGTAGCGGCGAGCGTCGCTCAGCGTTGCAAAGACCAGAGTGCTGCCCAGCACGTAGGCAAATACATCTCGATATTTAGGATCGACATCAATCAGATCAAGGGCGGTGCCCAGACAGCCTTGCAGCGATCGCACCCCATCTTTAGTAATCTGCCGTCCGGGTTTAATTTTATTCAGCGGTAGAAATGTGGCGCGGCCAGCCCGTTGGCGCTTGAGGATCTCGATACCTGCGGCAGCTACACTGTCATCTTCTACGACCAAATTGCCCAAGCGTCCACCAGCGGCAGTTTCCAAAGCTAGTTGATAGCGAGGTTCAACCCGCCCCAACTGAGCAACAAGGCCACAGACCCCTGATAGCCCCATTTCCAAAATCACCTGGGTGGCTTGGGTACCCTGGGCTTCTCGCATTGCTTGGGTTTGGGCTTCTAGCTTATCCAAGCGACGCTGTTTGTCACGCTGTTCGTGGAGCAGGCGAGTCTGGGTGTCTTGCTGGAGCTGAAACTCTTGCTCAGCATTAGTCAGGGCATTGGCGAGGGTTTGCACCTGTTGTTGCCAGTGAGTTAGCTGTTCGGCAACGATCGCCTGCTGTTGATGTAGGTCCGTAAGGCGCTGGCTTTGCTGTTGATGGGTTTGGGTTTGCTCCTGAATCTGACGCTCTATCTGGTGCAGCCGCTCTTGCAACTGGGTTTGCTCAGCCCGCTGGGGTTCTAGGTTGCTTAAGAGCGTATCAACTTGGTGACGTAGTTCAGTTTGTTGCTTGACCCAGGCTTCAGCGCTGGCTGCCGAGGCACTGAGGGCATCTCGCTGCTGCTCCAAAGTGTGCTGAGCTGTCTGACGCTGCTGACGTAAGGTAGCAAGCTCATGGGTTTCAAGCTGGGCTTGAGTCTCGGTGAGCTGAGCTAGAGTTTGCTGCTGGGTGTGCAAGTCTTGCTGCTGGCGGGTGAGGGTCGCCGTCAGGTTATGCTGTTGAGCTTGCAGGTCGTGCTGTTGGCGCTGGAGTTGGCGGAGTTCGGCTTCGCGTGTAGCCAAGCTAGCTTGCAAAGCGAGGTGGTCTTCTTCGCCAAGCGCTTTGACGCGGGCATTGAGTTGCTCAAGCTGGGTGGAGGTTTGCAGGATATCTGTGGTGAGGCTGGTGAGTTGAGCCGTGAGGCGGGCGATCGTCCCTTCATCTTCCACAATTTGGGTTTGCAGATGTTGCACACTTTGCACTGCCTGACGATAGAGAATCACCGCTTCCCATTGCTCTTTAGTTTGTAGGTCGCGGCGCAGTTTCTGGTACTTTTCAGCTTTGATCCGGTCTTGGGCGAGGCGATCGCGCTGATCAATCAATTCTCGCTCGACGATGTGATATTTATCCTCGCGGTCTTTAACGGTGTCGAGTTTTTCCTTAGCTTGAGCAATTTTGCGATCGAAGGTTGCCACCCCTGCCAGCTCATCAATAATTTCCCGGCGCTCACGAGAATTCATCGAGATGATGCGGGTAACGTCCCCCTGAAGCACAACGTTGTAGCCTTCGGGATAGACCCGTAAGCGGCTGAGGGCTTCGTGCAGTTCTGTCAGGGTACAGGGGTTACCATTGATGTAGTAGTTAGAAGTGTAGGTACCCTGTTGGGTTACCCGCAGCTTGCGAGTTACACTCCACTCGTGCAGGTTAGTTGCAACCCCGTTAGTAATGACTAAGTTAGGATTATGGCCATTGCTGCTGTTGTGGCCATTGCTGCCATTGCCTGCAGTAGATTCGAGGTCAAGTTGTTGGGCATTGCTGTGGGTTTCGGCCTCCACATCGCGCAGCAAATCGGGTTCATCTGAGAGATCAAAGGTGACTGTGACGTTAGCTTCAATAGTGGAGCGGCTGCGGGCGGTTTGAGTTTGGTTAACTAAGTCGGGTAGCCGCTCAGCACGCATGCCTTTGGAGCCAGCCAAACCGAGGCAAAATAGCAGGGCGTCAATCAGGTTGGATTTGCCGGAACCGTTGGGTCCTGAAATCACAGTAAATCCAGGTAGCAAGGGAACCGCCGTCTTGCCGCCAAAAGATTTGAAGTTTGTTAATTCCAGGCGCTTGATGTACACAGACTGACCGGGTACTCAGGGCAAAATCAGTGTTCAGTGTAGCCGCTTGATCGCAGAGTGGACAGAAATCTCATGCGCTCTTAACTACTGATAGCACACTTTAGAACAAATGTTCTGCAAAATTTGGATTTTTCATCCAAATTGAGCGAAAACCCAGAAGCTTTCAAGGGAACTCCTGGGTTTTTCATGATGGCTTGATCGGTAGGCTTGTGGCTAAGGAATAGTCTTGGTATCGATATTAAGCAGTTCAGCGATCGCTTGACGTTCAAGTGGCGGCTGCGATGGTAGTTCTTGGCGGGCATCGGTAATAAGCCAGTCCAGCGAGGCTGCCTGCACGTCGATCGTCGCGCCGGTTTTATCCACACAGTAACGACCGAACACGAGCTTATCCACCAAGCGCACGCCTGGGCCTAGACGAGAATAGTCAAAGATGATGCTGTTATCCACCGTGGCTCCGCTGCAAACCCAACAGTTGGGGCCAATCATAGTAGGGCCAATGATACGGGCACCATCTTCGATGTGAGCCATGCCACCAATGTAGACTGGGCCTTGAATGTCAACCTTATCCCAGTTAACGGCGACGTTAAGCCCGGTGTAAACGTTTGGAGCCGCTTGGTGACCAGGAATTTGTACATTTTTGACTTCGCCCCGCAGCACCGCACGGATAGCATGCCAGTAATCTGGCACCTTACCGATGTCCACCCATTCAAAATCCATTGGGATGGCATAGAAGGGTGCACCCATCTCCACTAGCTTGGGAAACAGTTGGCCACCGATGTCGTACTCGACGCCAGAGGGAATGTAGTCCAACACCTCAGGCTCGAAAATGTAAATACCAGTGTTGATGTTGTTGCTAAGCGCTTCTTCAACTTTGGGCTTTTCTTGGAAGGCTCTAATGCGACCATCCTCGTCAGTGACGACAACCCCGTAGCTGGATACTTCCTCACGGGGAACCGTTTTCATAACAACGGTGGCGATCGCACCTTTTTCCCGATGCCACTTCACCGCTGAGGTCAAATCTAGGTCGATGAGGGCATCGCCACAGAGGACAACAAATGTGTCATCGAAGAAGGGGGAGAAATCTTGAATCTTGCGCATACCACCAGCAGAGCCGATCGCCTTACCCACCAACTCGCCATCAATGATGCGACCTTCAAACGAGTAGGCAATTTCAACGCCAAATCGTTGACCATCTCGGAAGTAGCTCTCGATCTCGTTAGCCAGGTGACTCACGTTTACCATGATTTGGTCAAATCCATGCTGGCGAAGTAACTCAAGCAAAAACTCCATCACTGGTTTTTGCAGGATAGGAATCATAGGCTTGGGGATGGTGTAGGTAATGGGGCGTACCCGCGTTCCTTTCCCTGCCGCCAGAATCATGGCTTTCATAGATTTGTGCCTCTATCGTTAACAATGCAATCAAAAACTGAAGCAGCCGAGCAACGATGCAACTTGAACCTAGTCAATCATGGCACAGCCCTTAACAGCGACTGACCGTTCCCTTCTCATTGATGCTACGCACAGACTTACATTAAGGGGAAGTACCTCCTATCACGATTGGCAAAAGTTTGCCCTAGCCTTGCTAGATTTCATCAAACTGACATAGTTCTAACGCAAGATTTCTTCTAGCTGGTAGTCTTCCCAGAGGGATTGGTAAAGTCCTGCTTTGTTGATCAAAGCGGAATGGGTGCCACTTTGCACAATCTGTCCTCGCTCCATGACCAGAATGCGATCGGCAGTGGCGGCGGCGGAAAGCTGATGGGAGATGAACACCACTGTTTTGCGATCGGTTCCTTCAGACAGGTTCTGCAAAATTTGGGTTGCGGTTTGGTTATCTACGCTGGAGAGTGCATCGTCGAGGATCAAAATTGGCGCATCTACTAGCAAGGCTCGTGCCAGTGCCATCCGTTGCCGCTGTCCGCCTGACAAGGTAATGCCTCGCTCTCCCACCAGTGTGTCGTATTGCTGTGGAAAATTCAGAATTTCTGGGTGCATCTGAGCCATCTTGGCTGCGTGGAGAACGGCATCATCTCCTGCTTGGGGACTGCCGTAGCGAATGTTGTTGCGAATAGTGGTGCTAAAGAGAAAGCTTTCTTGGGGAACGTAGGCGATCGTGCCACGTAGATCGGCAATGCGTATTTGGGTAATGTCGTATTCGTCCAAAAACAACTGCCCAGGGTCAATGTCTAGCAGACGAGGCAGCGTATTGGCCAAGGTCGATTTGCCAGAGCCGATCGGCCCGACGATCGCCACTGTCTCTTGAGGCGCAATGGTAAAGCTAATGTGGTCGAGGGCAGGGGGAAGTGGGTTAGCCCCCAATGCCGGGTAGCTAAAGGTCAAGTCACGCGCAGATAGCTGACCACGCACGGGGGGTAGAGAAATAGCATTGGAGTCGTCTTGAATGTTGGGTTCTACGCTGAGAATCGCCTCAATGCGATCGATGCTGACTTCGCCCCGCTGATAGGCCGTAATTGTAAAGCCCAGTAATGCTGTTGGAAATACCAATCGCTCCACATAGATCAACAGAGCCAGAAAATCTCCAACGGTGAGCGCCCCGCGGCCAATTTCTGCGATACCAAACCAGAGCACCACCACCAAACTAGCGCCTGCCAATGCCCGCAGCACTGGAAACAAAACATTTCGCGTTTTGGCTAGTTCCAGGTTGGCATCCAAAAGCTGCTGGTTGAGTTGCTGAAAGGCTTGCTGCTCATTGGCTTCCTGGGCATAGATTTTGACCAAGGAAATGCCGCTCATGTCTTCTTGAATCAGTTCACTCAAGTTGGACAGTTCCTCCTGCACAGCTTGCTGCTCCAGCCGGAGGCGATCGCTAAACAACTGCACCAACACCAGCATGACCGGATACACCGATAATGCCAACAGGCTTAGCTTCCAGTTAATCAGCAGCATCACCGGCAAGGTCATTGCATAAGCAAAAATCGTGTTTGCCAGACTCAGCACGGCAAATCCCAGCAGGCGGCGGATATTGTCAACATCACTGGTGGCTCGGTTGATCAAATCTCCTACAGTATTAGCCGCAAAGTAAGACGGATCCAGGGTCAAGAGGTGATTAAAGATTTTCTGCTTTAGGTCAAATTCCACCTGACGCCCCACTCCAAACAGCCAGATACGGGATGCCATACGCGCCACCCACATGAGAGAAGCTAATACACCGATGATTACGGCATAGCGAATCAACTGATTAAGCTGAAAGGTAGCCTGCAACTGATTAACAGCGTCGCGAATTTGCAGCGGAATGTAGATACCAAGAGCGTTGACAACTAGTAGGGTTAGAACACCCAAAATAGTCTTTTGGCGGTGAGGGCGAAGATATTCGCGCAATTTTTGTAAGCGAGAACGAGCCATAGGTGCAGTGTGGACAGGTGCCCTACCATCCTCGCATAGGAGTTTGCTGCGAGGGAGCAGTGCTGCCCTGACGACGCCTCGGCTCAGTGTCTGCGGGAGGTTCCAGATAGGGTTCTTCAGGTGGTGGCGAAGACTCTAGGCGGCGACGGCGGCGTTCCAGGGGTGTTTCGGGAGTCGAGTCGGGCGATCGCCGTCGTGGCGTGTTCAATATTTCTGTTTCAACTGGTGGTGGCGATGTTGTAGGAGTCAACGGCGACACTACACTGAAGGGCTTGATCCAACCACGCAGAAAGTAAAACAAAGCCGTGACATATTCCTCAAGTGCCTGGGTGCTTTGGCAAAAAGCATCTGCCGATGGCAATAAGTCCGGCAATTGTAACCGTTCGCGTTCAATCAAATCATTTCCCTGGAGTAGGCGGCTGAGTCGCTCTGGCGGGGGAACTGTGTAGAAATCGGTAGGACGAATAATGACTGTGGTGTCTGAAAACAGATGTTGGAAGGTCAAAAAGGCGCGGTTTCCACTCAGAGCCGAGCTTACCACCATTAGTTGGTTGCCATAGTTAATCGGCTGTCGCGGCGTGGCATCTGGGCCGAGACTGTTGGGGGCGATCGGCTCTCCTCGCAGGATTTTTTGGATTTCGTAAGCAGTAGCGCGATGGCCACCATTCACATTGTCCTGAATGATATTGCTGTCTGGAATGCCCATTACTTGAGATAAAAATGTCCGAATATCCCGCGCTTCCGAAATTTCTGCGATGTCGTCACCTTCCTTGAACAGGCGATCGCGCCGCCGCCCAGCACTGGCAATAATCAAGGGTGACTCTCCCCGACTTTCAGCTTCACGGTAAAGCTGTGCCGCGTAGATTAAGCGATCGCCTCGTTCTGAAAGTTGGACGGGGATACGGCTGAGCACCTCGTAAGTACCCTCAGCAAAGGGACGTTCCACTGTAGGTGGGCGATCGGGTCGGGGATTTTCCCGTGGACGCAGAAAGAAGCGGGTGGAGCCTTGACCCAGCAGCACAATCACCCGGCGCGCTCCCGCAGGCAACGCTGGGGCAGGCCGAACCAACTCCACCGCTTCTGTTTCTAGCTCACGCACTAGGTAGTAGGAGGCGATCGGCACACTGACGAGAGCTAGCAACAACAAGCCAGCCACCAAAAAATTCCGTGCCCACTTACCCAACTTGGCTCCTGATAGCAACACCAGCAGCAGGGTGATACCCAAACCAAACGGGGTAAACGGAAAGGAAATTACCCGCCACAGCCCTTCTAAAATACCGCCATCTAACGGTGCACCCCGCAAAAAGGCCAGCGCCAAAATCCCCAAAATCAGGATGAGCACCAGCATTCCCAAAAAAGCTTTAGGCAAAAGCTTGGTCAAAATAAACCAAACAGCTAAGCCAATTAGCACCCACAGCAAAACCTGGGTTAGCAGCAAAAAGGCATCGGTGAGGAGAACAACCATGAGCCTTTCACAAAGAAGGTAAACGTCAGTGGATTAATTGTGTACCCGACTAGGCAGATGCGATCGTGAAATCAACGCAACTCCATTTTATAGAACAAACGTCCTAACACGTTAGCTCATAGTTAACTTTGCAACCGAGATCGTTAAGATGGTCAAAGCCAAAACCAAATCCAAATTCTGTGCTTTACCTGACGGCATTCATCGGTGCTACGGAACTACATTTCGTAATATTTGAAAGCCCTATCAGGCAGAGAAGTTTTTACTCAACCTTATGGTGAAGTGTTATGAGCTGGATTGATACCGGAATTGAGTTGCCCATGCTTCTAGCAACCGCAACTGAAGCAGAGAGCGAGCCATACATTCTTGCCTCTGTCCTGTTGAGTTTGGTTGTGGTCTACCTAGCCAGCAAAATTGGTGGTGAAATTTGTGCTCGCATTGACCTACCACCGGTGCTAGGAGAACTAGTAGGGGGCGTGGTTGTGGGTGTATCCATATTGCATTTGCTAGTCTTTCCAGAGGGCTCGGAAGCAACGACTCTATCGCTGCTAATGAATCTGCTGCAATCCACTGTCCACCTCAGTCCAGACGCATTAAATTACACTTTTCGCTCAGAAAGTGAAGTCATTTCAGTCTTGGCAGAAATGGGCGTCATTATTCTGCTGTTTGAAATTGGCTTGGAATCGGATCTAGACGAACTGTTAAAGGTGGGAGTTCAATCTTCTGTGGTAGCAGTAGTCGGGGTAATCGTGCCCTTTGCATTAGGCACAGCAGGCTTAATGTGGCTGTTCAATGCCCCTACTATTCCTGCCATTTTTGCGGGTGCAGCCTTGACAGCAACCAGTATTGGGATCACAGCTAAGGTGTTGGCCGAACTGGATCGCCTCAGTTCTAAAGAAGGCCAAATTATCATTGGGGCGGCTGTCATGGATGACATCTTGGGCATTATTGTGCTGGCGGTGGTAGCTAGTCTGGCGCGAGATGGCGAAGTCAAGCCGCTCAATGTGGTTTACCTGGTGGTTAGTGCGGCTGCCTTTCTGATTGGTTCGATTTGGCTGGGACGATTGTTCAACCCAGTGTTTGTCCGCCTGGTGGATAACCTCAAAACTCGCGGTCAACTGCTTGTGCTTTCGTTGATTGTGGCCTTTTCTCTGTCTTATGTCGCCGCTGTTATTCACCTAGAGGCGATTTTGGGGGCATTTGCGGCTGGGCTGATTTTGGGAGAAACCGAGAAGCGGCGAGAGCTGGAAGATTTGGTAGTGCCGATCGCTGACATGCTGGTACCGGTTTTCTTTGTAGTAGTGGGTGCTCGTACCGATATCAGCGTGTTGAACCCCTTCAACCCAGAGAATCGGGAAGGTTTGATCATTGCCGCATTCCTAATTTTTGTGGCAATCATCGGCAAGCTAGTGACGGGATTGGTAGTTTTTGGTCAACCAGGGATCAATCGGTTGGCGATCGGCGTGGGCATGGTACCTCGTGGTGAAGTAGGTTTGGTGTTCGCAGCAGTTGGCTCAGCCAGCGGTGTGTTAACCAAGTCATTAAATGCTGCTGTAATTGTCATGGTAATTTTGACTACTTTCCTGGCACCGCCCTTCTTGCGGGTGGCTTTTGGGATGGGTGAGAACAAGACAGGTGCATTAAACAAAGGGGAGCCAAAGTCAGCAGTGCTAGAGTCGGTAGGCTCGGAACCAACCGATACCTAGTGTTCAGACCCAGTGCAGTATGCAAGCTCTATCTAACCAGAGGCAAGAGGTTAAGGTGTGGTTTGGTCAAATCAGCAACCGCAGGCTCTGGGCTCTAGCCAGTCTATGAGTTCAACTCTCTTCAAAAAGCAGGTGTAGCTGACGACACGGCTTCTCTGGCAGGTTAGCGCACAATGAGCAAGTGTAAAAACAATCTCTCAGTTTTGTAGATTGTCTCTTTCTGAGACTGATACTAAGGCTGTTGTCAGGTGAGCTAAAGCATTGCGCTAGACTCTATTCAGTCTGACCTGCTGTCCTCCCTCTCCTGCCCTTTGTCTTACAAGTGCGTATCAAGCTGATCAATCAGGCCACCGTTGAACTAATTGTAGGAGCCACCCTATGGCGAAGACTTTGCTGGAGCAACTGCGTGATTACACTGTTGTAGTTGCTGATACAGGTGATATTCAAGCGATTCAAAAATTCACTCCTCGTGATGCGACAACTAACCCTTCTTTGATTACGGCAGCCGCTCAAATGCCTGAATACCAGAGCATTGTGGATGAGACGTTGCTACAGGCAAAGCAGGAACTGGGAGAGCAGGCAACACCTGAGAAGGTCGTTTCTCTAGCTTTTGATCGCCTTGCAGTAGCTTTTGGATTGAAGATCCTGCAAATTGTGCCAGGACGGGTTTCAACTGAGGTAGATGCGCGGTTGTCCTACAATACCGAAGCGACGATCGAAAAAGGGCGCTATCTGATCTCCCAATACGAAGCAGCAGGCATTTCCCGCGATCGCGTGTTGATTAAAATTGCCTCTACCTGGGAAGGGATCAAAGCTGCCGAGGTGCTAGAAAAAGAGGGCATCCACTGCAATTTGACATTGTTGTTTGGTCTGCATCAAGCGATCGCCTGTGCAGAAGCCGGTACGACATTGATTTCTCCCTTCGTAGGTCGCATTCTGGATTGGTACAAGAAAGATACTGGCAAAGAGTACACCGGGGCTGAAGATCCAGGCGTGCAGTCTGTCACCACAATCTACAACTACTACAAAAAGTTTGGTTACAAAACCGAAGTGATGGGTGCCAGTTTCCGCAACATTGGCGAAATCATTGAACTGGCTGGGTGCGACTTGCTCACCATTTCTCCCGGTCTGCTATCAGAGCTGCAAAATACCGAAGGCGAACTGACCCGCAAACTGGATCCTGCAGCCGCCAGCACCCTGTCAATTGAAAAGCTGTCAATCGACAAAGCCACCTTTGACAAGATGCATGCCGAAGACCGCATGGCTTCTGAAAAGCTGGATGAAGGTATCAAGGGCTTTACCAAAGCGCTGGAAACCCTGGAATCTCTTCTAGCCGATCGCCTCAGCAAGCTAGAAAGCGAAGAAAAAGCTGTACATGCTGCTGAAGACATCTTCCATGTGTATGACTTGGATGGCGATGGCTTCATTACCCGTGAAGAGTGGCTGGGTAGCGATGCTGTGTTTGATGCGATGGACACTAACCAAGACGGCAAACTTAGCCCAGAGGAAATGGGTGCTGGTCTAGGGGTAGTGCTGCATTTGGCTAAAGTCTAGGCACGGCCTGTTTGAGAACTGCTCAACTTAAAGGGTAGTGGCGCTTCCGCTACCCTTTTTTGCATCCACTTTTTGCATCCAACTGATATCTTTTTGGGATGAAGCAGCAGATATGGCCAAGAGTCTCTACATTTCGGCGATCGCACCCGGTAGCAGCAAATCTCTGATTACCCTTGGCGTGATGGAGTTGCTGTCTAAGCGAGTAGGCAAACTGGGATTTTTTCGTCCCGTGGTGCGTGGAGCCGATCACCCTGACAACGATGCTGAACTGGTGCGTCGCCGCTATCAGTTAGCTCCTAGCCAGATTGCCCACGCCCTTACTCACACCCAAGCGCAACACCTAATTGCCGAGGGACAGATAGAGGAATTGTTGAAACGGGCGATCGAGGCTTACCGCAGCTTGGAACGCCAGTGCGATTTTGTCTTGTGTGCTGGCCTCGATACAACCGATCTCGACCCTTCCCTGGTGGACAATGTGGATGCCCGTATTGCCAGCCAGCTAGGCACACCAGTCTTGCTGGCAGTGAGCGGTTGGAGTACGCCTGTGGATGATTTAGTCAGTGCGGTGCGGGCAGAACGAGAAGCGCTGATCCAAGCGGGGTGTGCAGTGGTGGCTACGATCGTCAGTCGAGTCGCCAGTAACCATTACGCTGATGCTACGGCGGCGCTCCAGCAGGCATGGCCGTTTGCAGATCCAATCTTTATCGTGCCTGAGGAAATGCGCCTGACCAAGCCAACCCTGGCAGAGGTGACTACGGCTCTGCAAGCAAATCTGCTCTATGGTGAACTGGAGGCGCTGAAGCGGGATGTGCTGAGTGTGAAAGCGGCGGCTATGCAAGTGCCCAACTTTCTGAGTCATATCCAGGAAGGTGGCTTGGTGCTGACTCCTGGCGATCGCGCTGACATTCTCCTGGGTTGCTTGGCGGCCACTTTGTCAGATACCTATCCCAACTTGGCTGGGGTCATGCTCACCGGGGGGTTGGCTTTGCCAGCGTCGATGCATCAACTGCTGGCTGGATTTACCCGCCCAATGGTACCAATTTTGAGTGTGGAAACCGATACCTACAACACTGCCACACTAGTAAATCAGGTGCAGGGGCAAATTACTCCTGACAACGATCGCAAAATTGCCCTAGCGCTGGGGGTATTTGAGCAGTCCATAGATGGCACGCAATTGGCCGATCGCATTGTGGTGTCACGCAGCGATCGCAAGACACCGCTGATGTTTGAATACGACCTGATTGAGCGTGCCAAAGCCAATAAACGACACATCGTTTTACCAGAAGGTACCGAAGACCGCATTTTACAAGCAGCAGAGATTTTACTCCATCGAGGTGTGGTAAATCTCACCCTGTTAGGTAACGAAGCCCAAATTCGAGAAACCATTGCCCGCCTTGGATTAAATTTGGAGGGTGTGACCGTTCACGATCCAGCGCGATCGCCGTGGCTAGAAGACTTTGCTGCTAGCTATTTCGACCTGCGACAACACAAAGGCATTACCCGCGACTATGCCCACGATGTCATGCAGGATGTCAGTTACTTTGGCACGATGATGGTTTACAAGGGCTTGGCCGATGGCATGGTGTCAGGTTCTGTTCACACCACAGCCCACACGATTCGCCCTGCGCTGGAATTTATTCGCACACGACCGGACGTGTCGATCGTTTCCAGCGTATTTCTTATGGGACTGGACGATCGCATCCTGGTCTATGGAGACTGTGCTGTGAATCCCAACCCCAACCCAGAGCAACTGGCCGACATTGCCATCAGTTCTGCCGAAACCGCCAGAACCTTTGGTATCGAGCCGTTAGTGGCGATGTTGTCCTATTCCACTGGGGAGTCTGGCAGCGGCGAAGATGTGGAAAAAGTGAAGGAAGCCACACACATTGCCCGCGATCGCCGCCCCGATCTTAAAATTGAAGGCCCACTCCAGTACGATGCCGCTGTGGATGAATCGGTTGCCAAAACAAAACTGCCCGACAGCGAGGTGGCTGGACACGCCACAGTGTTTATCTTTCCTGACCTGAACACCGGTAACAACACCTATAAGGCAGTGCAGCGATCGGCCAATGCCGTGGCGATCGGGCCGGTGCTGCAAGGCTTGAAAAAACCTGTGAACGACCTCAGCCGTGGCTGTACCGTGACTGATATTGTCAATACCGTCGCCATCACGGCTATCCAAGCCCAAGCTATTTAACATGTTTGGTTAATATAGTTCGCTAATCTCGGTAAGCGAATACAATCATCAGCTTTTTATGGCTGCGATCGTTCATTTTTTGGAGGGAATTAGGTTATTTCACGCTATATAACCCAAAGATTTCTCTTGCTAAAGAAATCCTCCTTAACTAAGAGAAATTAAGGAGGATTTATTCTAGTCACAGGATAATTAAATCCTGTTGTCAATGCATTTTAGCAAGGTATCAATTAGTCATCGTCATCATCATCATCGTCGTCATCATCCAGCTCAATTTCTGTGGCGAAGTATTTACCATTTTGATACTGGAAATCGACTTCAACTTCTTGGCCAGGAGCAAGATCAGAAAAGCTTCGTAGGCCGTCGTCGTACTCGGTAGAGTTCGTTGTATAAACTGTGATGCCGTTGAGCACAAAGGACTGGCTGCTCCGATTTACGGAGCTGATCCGCCCTTCTAGGTCATCGTCATCATCAGCCAAAACTGGGAGAGAAATAACAGTTGATAGTCCTCCTATTAGCAGAGTTACTGCTACTAAGAACGCAGAAATGTTGAATTTCATGCTGCACCTCACTTTTAGTTACAACAGCTCGAAATATCGAGCTACGCTATTGAAGTCGAGATTATTTCTAAAAAGTTCCAGGCATCAACCAAAGAATTTTTTACTCTCTTGAATTAGATAAATCAGAGTTAAAAAAGCTGGCACGATCGCGGGTTTCAATCACCCATAGACAGTCCAACCATTGTCCTTTGGCATCGTAACGACGGATGAGCCGTTGCTGCTGCTGGGGGTGCAGATGCCAGCCCATTTCCAGAAAAAAGGGCTGTCCAGGCTGAATCCATCTCGGACAAGTGGTGAATGCTCCATCTGGCAGCAGCCAGGTTTGGTAAGATTGCCCCTCCTGCTCAAACAGAAAGCGTGGCAATTGTTTTGGGGCAGTAGGCGGCACAGTTATTGGCACGATTGCTTCAATCATCAAGGTTTCCCCAGCTAAGCGGCGGTGCTGTACCCAGTCGGTTGCAGTAGTTTGGGATAGCTCAAACTGGCTGGTCAGGCAGATAATGTTTGCTGCCTCAGGGGTGCACTGTACAGCAGTTCCCTGCCACTTGCCCAAAATATCAGCCATAGTGACGGCATCTCGTTCTGGGGCATTGGTTCCAGCGCGACGCTCTCGAATCAGAGTTAGACCGCGCAGATTTCCGTCAGAGTCATACATTTGTACTAAGCGTAAACGCCGACTGGCCTCTGCACCGTAGATATCGGCTCCAATCAAGCAAAATTCCGCTCCAAACCGAAATGGAGAAAACTGCAACGGCCCTTCTGAAAAGGCTCCTGTTTCAAAGAAAATGGCTCCGGCTCCTGGTGTGCTGAAATCAACCACCATAGCGTGAGGCTGGCGATCGCCCCCATACAACCGCGTCAGCACTAGATGAATCGCTTGGTTTTGATTGATTCCCTCCAGCCGAATTATGCTGGGAATATCTTCTAACTCAATGCCGTCAGGGTCGAACTGGGTGAAGGATCCGTGCCACTCTCCCAGGTTTTCTAAAACGCAATCCCACTGGCTTTTCATGTGAACGATAGCACGTTGATTTAGGCCATACCATATTTGAGGTTACCTCAAAGCTTATCTTCCAGAAGCTTGGCTATTCTAGTGGTTCAGCAGCCGCTAACAGCCTAAATTGCTGGAGCCTAAGGTAAAACAGCAGTCTTGATCTTGCTACCGGAATTCTAGAGAGTTTCTGTGGTTCCATAGGAGGTAATGTGCGGTGTCTGATCATTTACCTTTCTAGTAGCCATGACGTTAACAGCAGTAAAGTATTGGCTGATTCTTCTGGGAGTTAGCGCTGGGCTAGTGCCGCAAGAGGCGATCGCCAAACCCGCAAGTGCCATTAATCAGCAGGACTTCAATCAGGTTTGCCAAGTGGCTGGGGCTCCTGATAACCCTAACCAACTGCCCTATTCGCAGACTCTGCCCTATCCGCTAGTTTCATCCTCGCCCAGAACAGTTCTAGCCAGACCCAAAGAGCCATGGTATCCCCAAGAGCCAGGGGATCTGCTGATGCCCTACTCAGTCAATGACTATTTCAATTTGGGACGTGAGCAGGCACAGGCAAAGAACTACACCGCTGCGATCGCTGCCTACTCCCAAGCGCTGAAACTCAATCCCTACGATATTTACCTGTACGAAGCGCGAGCGGAAGCCTACGAGGATTTGGGCAATCTCAATGCTGCCGCTGCTGATTACAGCCGCGCGATCGAGCAGGCACCCCCCGGCAGCACCTTTGGACGAGAACGGCGGATTAGGCTCCGCAAAGAGTTGAAAGACTGGCAAGGAATGGAGGAAGACCTGTCCTTTTTGATTGATCAAAAGCAGGCAAAGGCTTCTTATCTCTATCGCGATCGCTGCATTGCTCGAGCAGCCCTGGGAAACAGGCAAGGAGCGATCGC
>Ga0224722_1000637_pt1 | contig 20199 bp, 17 predicted proteins | sample Balambano_FR1_Me_FD_161646 | JGI IMG/M metagenome (GOLD analysis project Ga0224722, IMG submission 161646) | Freshwater sediment microbial communities from Lake Towuti, South Sulawesi, Indonesia - Balambano_FR1_MetaG | ecosystem: Environmental > Aquatic > Freshwater > Lake > Sediment | place... | reverse complement strand
TTCCGGCCAGTGCCCAGCGATCGCGCGATGCAGCCAGCAGCCCAAGCGCGCTCAGCAGGATCATCGGCATATCGAGAAAACCGGTGCCGCTGAAGGAGACCGCGAGTGGAGACAGCGCGGCAAAGAAGCCAGCCCATAAGGCAACTGTAGGGTTTCGATACAGGCTCAGAGCCAGCGCGATCACGACTGCAATCAGTATGATGCCGCTCAGAAGGGCCGGAAGCCGTGCAGCAAACTCGCCCTGCGATTTCGAAAAGTCGAGGACGCCGGCTTCGTTGGGCCAAGCGGCTGTCAGCGCCATGGCGACCGCCTGGGCGTAAATGCCGACCGGCGGTTTGTCCAGACTTCCGCTGAGCAGCCAGTCGCCACCGAGCGTCGCATGGCGCGCCAGCGACGCGAACAGCGCCTCATCCGGGTGAAAACGTCGATCCCCCGTGGCGGCCTGAATTCTTAGCCCGGCACCGACCAGCAGGATGATAGCCACGAAGAAATAGAAGCGCTGACGACTCACCACCTGACTCCATCGATTCCCTTGACAGCAGGTCTTCGCGTGGCATCATTCCATACCCGGCGCGGCTCGGCAAGGATCACTCTGTGGCGATTGACTATACGAATATCGAAGGCGTCCTGATGGATGTCGATGGCGTCCTCTGGCGTGGCACCGAGGCCATTCCCGGCGCTTCAACATTCATCGAATTCCTTCTCGCGCGCTCCATTCCATTTGCACTGGTGACCAACAACAGCAACCAGTCTCCGGGTGAATACCGCGACAAACTGGCACGTCTGCAGATCGGCGAGGTCGATGAAAGCAGCATCATGACTTCGGGCCGGGCGACAGCGGCATATCTCACACGAAGTTACCCGGCCGGAACGCCTGTCCACGTGCTGGGTGGAGATGGACTGCGCGGTATGGTGACATCGGCGGGCATGACGCTCACCGATGCCCTGCCCTGCGCCGCGGTCGTGGTCGGCATCGACTTCACGCTCACCTACGACAAACTGCGTACCGCAGATGCGCTCATCCGCCAGGGGGCAGACTTCATCGGCACGAATGCAGACGCGTCTTTCCCGATGGCGCATGGCCCCGCGCCCGGTGCTGGCAGTATTCTGGCCCTGCTGCACACGTCAACAGGTCGATCCCCTGTCGTCATCGGCAAGCCCAATCGGGCGATGTTCGATGCGGCGCTCGCCGTCACCGGCACGACCCCGGAGCATACGCTGATGATTGGCGACCGCCTCGACACCGATATTGAGGGCGCGGTTGCACTCGGCATCTGCGGCGCGCTCGTCCTGACCGGCGTCACCACTGCCGCAGATGCAGCCGCCGCGCCGAGCGCAGACGCGGTGTATTTGAATCTGCAGGATCTGCTCGCGGACTGGTCTAAGCAAGCCGACATCCGCAGCGGCTGAGCACGGCACGGCGGCATCAGAAGCGCATGGCACCGGCAGCCCTGTGCGCCGCGCGGATCGGTTCAGGCAGTCTGAACCTGCCGGTACAGGCCATCACCAGTTGCAGGCTGCTTTCCAGATCGATCCGGTGACCTGCTGAAATGAAAACCGGATTGGCGTTTGGCCGTGTACGCAGCGCCGCCCCAATGACTTCACCCCGATCGACCAGTGGCGCCCACGCGCCGCGTTCCTGCGACAGGGCATTGTACCGGCCGACGAAGAGCGTCTTGCCACAGCCAATGGTCGGCTTTTCCAGCCACAGGCCCAAATGCGCCGCGATGCCGATTCGACGCGGGTGGGCGCGTCCCATTCCGTCAAATATGAATACATCTGGCTCTGCCTGAAGCTGCTCGAACGCCAATTCCAGAACCGGACCTTCTCGAAAGGTGAGCAGGCCGGGAATATACGGAAACGGCGTTGGCAATTCAGCCGTGACCGTTTCTACGAGGCTCATGTCAGACAGGCGAAGGACGACGACTGCCGCCTGTGACTGAGCATGCCCGTCAAACGCTGTCTGAACGCTCACATCGACCCCTGCAACGAGCTGGACGGCGGACAGGGACACCGGGGACGACCAATCCAACTGCCCTGCCAACGCACGCTGCAGTGCAATCGCTTCACCGGGCGTCACATTCCAGTCATGGAGATGGTAGACTCTCATCAGTTCCGCTCCGCACGGGATTTCATAAATATTCAGACACAATTCAAAAACGCCGTCCGAATGCTTTTTCGGACGGCGCTTGTGCAGAAATTGAATGAGTTGCAGGGTTAGCGTTCGATGTGTCCGCTGTACTCGTCAAAGTCGAGCGTGATTCCGCCCAGACCGCCGACTGGCGCACCGACGCGTCCCTTGCGATCCTTGTCGTCTTCCTTGCCAAACCTGGTGATCTCGCCCGTTTCGCCGACTGCTTCGACGGCCAGGCCGAGGCTCTGAAGTTCCTTCACCAGAACGCGGAACGACGTCGGGATGCCGGGTTCTTCGATCGGCACACCCTTGATGATCGATTCGTACGTCTTCACGCGGCCGGTCACATCGTCAGACTTGACCGTCAGCATTTCCTGCAGCGTGTAGGCTGCGCCGTAAGCTTCCAGCGCCCAGACTTCCATTTCGCCGAAACGCTGTCCGCCGAACTGGGCCTTGCCGCCGAGCGGCTGCTGCGTCACGAGGCTGTATGGGCCTGTCGAACGCGCGTGCACCTTGTCTTCAACGAGGTGCGCCAGCTTGAGCATGTGGATCATGCCAACCGTCACCGGCCGGTCAAACGGCTCACCCGTCCGGCCGTCATACAGAATGTGCTTCCCATAGACCGGCACCGGCTTGCCTGACTGGAACATCGCCTTATCGGCGAATGACAGCAGCGCCTTGCCCTCTGCCTCATCCGGCACGGTGATATTGGGCGCAACCACTTCAATCCACAGGCGCAGCGAAATGGTCAGCGCGTTGCGATCCCGGCGGCGGCGCTCCAGCGTGGACATGCCGGTGTTGTCAAACAGCAGCAGGTCATGCGGGTCATAGCCTTTTTCGCGCAGCCATTCGGCGAGTACCGCCCGGCGCGCATAGGTCTGATCTTCGAGAAGCTGATCCGGGTCATAAATGCCCGTTTCATTCAGCCAGGCATGAATGTAGTAGCGGCGCACTTCGTCATCATCGGTATAGTCTTCGGGCACATAATCGAAGCCGCGCGCCCATTCCCACGCCCGTTCAGTGATTTCCGTCCAGGCCGCTTCAAGCATCCACGCTCGGCCCAGCTCGGCCTGGATTTCCTCTTCCTTGGCACCGTCAAACACAGGTGTGATGGCACGGAAGCCGAGGCGGTCTGCCGCATAGCCGAGGTGAATCTCGAGCACCTGGCCGATGTTCATTCGGCCGGGAACGCCGAGCGGATTGAGGATAATCTCGACTGAGCGGCCATCTTCCAGATACGGCATGTCCTCGATCGGAACGATCTTCGAGATGACGCCCTTGTTGCCGTGACGGCCCGCCATCTTGTCGCCGACGGTCAGCTTGCGCTTCTGCGCCACCGAGACGCGCACCATCTTTTCGACGCCAGCGGGCAGGTCGGGATGTTCGTCTCGCGTGAACGTCTTGACATCGACGACCTTGCCGCGCTCGCCATGCGGCAGGCGCAGTGACGAATCTTTCACCTCGCGCGCCTTTTCGCCGAAGATCGCGCGAAGCAGCTTCTCTTCCGGGCTCAGTTCCTTTTCACCCTTGGGCGTGATCTTGCCGACGAGGATATCATTCGGGCCGACTTCCGCGCCGATCCGCACGATGCCGAATTCGTCAAGGTCCTTCAGCGCATCTTCTCCCACGTTGGGGATGTCATAGGTGATTTCTTCCGGCCCCAGCTTGGTGTCGCGCGCTTCCACCTCATGCTTCTCGATATGGATGCTGGTGAACTTGTCCTGTCGTAGCAGTTCCTCGCTGATGAGCAGAGCATCTTCGTAGTTGCCACCGCCCCAGCTCAGGAATGCGCCGAGCACATCATGACCGAGCGCAATGCTGCCGTGGAAGGTCGACGAGCTGTCGGCGATCACATCACCCTTGCGGACGCGCTGGCCCTTCTCCACGATCGGCCGCTGATCGACGCAGGTCGACTGATTTGAACGGTTATACTTACGCAGCTTATAGATGCGCTCATCCCCATTGTCCAGGCGAACCACTACGCGGTCACCCTGCACGCTGGTGACTTCGCCATCCACATCAGCCTGCATCACCTGTCCGCTGTCACGTGCAGCCTGTGACTCCATCCCCGTGCTGACAATCGGCACGTCGGGCTGGAGCAGCGGAACCGCCTGACGCTGCATGTTCGAACCCATCAGCGCGCGATTCGCGTCGTCATGCTCGAGGAACGGGATCAAGGCGGCGCTGATGCCGACGATCTGGCGCGGCGCCACGTCCATATAGTCGATACGCTGTACCGGCACATTCAGAAATTTCTGGTTCTGTCGCGCCGACACGCGGTCGTCGACGAAATTACCGATCGCGTCGAGCCGTGCGTTGGCCTGCGCGATGACATATTCGTCTTCCCGATCGGCAGACAGATACACGATGTCATCGGTCACGAACGGCATCACCGGAATCTTCGAGACGCCCTTTTTGGCCATCTTGTCAGCAAACTTGCTGTCGATTGTGGAGCCTTCTTCCGCAATCGTTTTGCCGTTGTCATCGGTCACTTCCTCACGAACGATCCGCCCGATGATGCGCGGGTCAGTCGGTGCAAGGAAGCGCTCCACGCGGCGGTACGGCGTTTCGATGAAGCCATACTGATTGACGCGCGCATAGCTGGCGAGACGACCGATCAGGCCGATGTTCGGGCCTTCCGGCGTTTCGATCGGGCAGATACGGCCATAGTGGCTGTGGTGCACGTCGCGCACGTCGAAACCGGCGCGCTCGCGGCGAAGGCCACCAGGGCCCAGGGCCGACAGGGTGCGCTTGTGCGTCAGTTCAGCCAGCGGGTTCGTCTGTTCCATGAACTGCGAAAGCTGGCTGGAGCCGAAGAACTCGCGGATTGCCGCCACAATCGGCCGAATATTGACGAGCGCAACGGGCGTGACGTTATCGTTCTCGCGAATCGACATACGTTCCTTGACGACACGCTCTGTCCGGCGGAGCCCGACACGCAGCTTGTTCTGGATCAGCTCGCCGACGGTCTTGACGCGACGATTGCCCAGGTGATCGATGTCATCGCGGCTGGCGATGCCGTTGTTGATCTGAATCATGCGCTCGACAAGGCCAGCAATATCCTTCGGCGTGACGATACGAATGTGTTCCGGCACGTCACTGCGCAGGCGCTGATTCAGCTTGTACCGGCCGACGCGCTCAAGATCGTAGCGTCGCTGGTCGAAGAGCTGGCTGACCATGAAGTCACGGGCATTATCGAGCGTCGGGGGGTCACCCGGGCGCATCTTGCGATAGAACTCAATCAGCGCAGCCTGTGCGATCGACTGATCACGCTTGCGTTCCCAGCTCGGTTCCTGTTTGAAGGTCTGCTCGATGAAGCGCCGATCCGGGTTATTGTCGACAGCCGCAAAGAGTGCGCGCAGCTCGTCATCTTCGCCGGTCTGAATGGTAGCGAATTCTTCCGGCACTACATCCCGGATGGCAGCAAGCGCGCGAAGCAGCACCGTGACTGGCACGGTCTTCTTGCGGTTGAACTTGATTGTCAGGTAGTCGTTTTTGCGCGTCTCGAACTCCATCCACGCGCCGCGATCGGGGATGAGTTTGGCATTGGCGAGCGCCCGGCCCGTCGTGCGATCTTCATCGGCCTCGAAGTAGACCCCGGGCGAACGAATCAACTGACTGACGACAACGCGCTCCGTCCCGTTGATGATGAACGTGCCCTTCGGCGTCATGATCGGGAAGTCGCCAAGGAAAATGTCACTCGTCAGAACTTCATCACCGGCTTCGCGGTTCACCAGGGCAACGCGCACGTACAGCGGCGCTGCATAGGACATGTCGCGCTCGATACAGACTTCTTCGCTGTATTTCGGTTCCTCGAACCAGTAGCGCAGTCCCATTTCCCGCGTTTCCTTGCTGGTTCCGGGAAAATACAGCTTGAGGTTCCCGTTGAAACTTTCGATCGGGTTCACCTCGTCGAACAGCTCACCCAGCCCCTGCTTGATGAACCAGTCGAACGAATTGAGCTGCACTTCGATCAGCGATGGCAGTTCCTGCACTTCCGATAAACGCGAGTAGTTCTTTGTCTGTGTATACCGCTGCAAAGCACCGCTCCTTTACTGATGACCGACGTGTTCGACCTGCTCACGCAAAAAACACGGAATGCCCAACCGGCATACCGCATGGTGGCAGAAGATTTGAATGAGTTGTCCGCATGACGAGGATTGGCCCTCCGTAGCGAAGGGTCATCATACGACACAATGCAGATCGATGTCAACGCACAATCTGTTCACACGGCGGGAAAAACTTCTCATATCTCAGCAGAGGCAGATTGTTCAGAAGCCCCGAAATCAGTATACTGGCGGTTCCCCGCAGCCGTATTCCCGAAGGCGCGCCATGTCAGCGATCGACGAGATCAAAGCGAAAGTCGACATCGTGAGCTACATCCAGCGCACGGTTCCGCTGAAACGCGCCGGCCGCGTGTACAAGGCGTGCTGCCCGTTTCACCATGAGCGGACGCCGAGCTTCGTCGTGAACCCGGATAACCAGACATGGCGCTGCTTCGGCGCATGTGCAGAAGGAGGTGACCTGTTTCGCTTTGCGATGAAGCAGAATGGCTGGACATTTCGCGAGGCGCTGGAAGAACTGGGTCGGCTGGCAGGGGTTGAGGTTCGGCCTCAAACACCGGAACAGCGCGCCGCCGATGAAGCCAGCGATCGGCTTCGCGGGCTGATGAAGGCCGCGGCCGAATTCTATCACCAGCGGCTGCTCGACCCGAGCGACCGTTCCAGCCAGACGGCCCTATCCTATGTCACGGACAAGCGGGGTCTGAGCGGTGAGTCGATCAGCCGGTTTCAGATCGGGTATGCGCCACAGGGGTGGGATCACCTGCTCAGGGCGTTTACGGCGCTGGGCTACAGTGCTGACGATCTCATCAGCGTCGGGCTGGCCAAGCGCAATGACGAGGGCCGCGTCTACGACGCCTTTCGCAACCGGCTGATGATACCTATCTGCGACGAGCGCGGACGGGCAATCGGGTTCGGGGCACGGGCGCTTGACCCGGACGATACGCCCAAATATCTCAACTCGCCGCAGTCCAGCCTGTTCGACAAGGGACGCACCCTGTTCGCCCTGCATCATGCAGCCGCGGCCATCCGAGCGTCCGAGACGGTCGTGATTGTCGAAGGCTATCTCGACGCCATTCAGGCGCACCAGGCGGGATACAGCAGTGTGGTCGCGCAGATGGGCACGGCGCTAACCGAGCCTCAGCTTCGACTGGTAGCGCCACGCTGGGCGAAAACGGTCATCCTTGCGCTCGATTCAGACGCGGCCGGGCAAAATGCGACGCGGCGCAGTCTGGAAGTCGCGAGAGCTGCGCTCCAGGCGGATTATGCTGGCCGCCTCGGCGTCGAATTCCGCGTCCTTTCTGTCCCTGATGCGAAGGACCCGGACGACCTGATCCGCGAAAACCCGGCTGCATGGCAGGCCATGGTCGCAGACGCCAAGCCGGTGGCCGACTTCATCATCGGGCTGGAAGTGGCCGGGCTGCCCCCAAACCCGAGCGTGCAGCAGCGCGAAGCGGCCGCACGCCGTCTTCTGCCGCTGCTGATCGCGTCGGAAGACTCTCTGTATCGCTCGGCGAACATTCAGCAGCTGGCGCTGGCGCTGCGCCTGCCTGAACGGGATCTGCTGATGTGGACGAGCGACCAGCAGAAGATTGCCCGTGCGGCCCGGCTGCGGCCGCAGCCGGGCCAGCAGCGCCAGGATTTCACCTCGGACCGACCAGTCGGCGCGCCGATTGCCGCGCCAGTGCGGCTGAGCCCGTCACCAACCGAGACCGATATCGAAGCCTACTGTCTGCAGTCCCTGTTCGAGCACCCGGACTACTACTACGAGATCAACCGCAAGCTGCGCAAACTGGCTGAGGCGGATCCGGCGCTCGGTGCAGGCCCGCTGGCTGACTTTTCGCCAGATGACTTCGTTCAGCCTGCTTACCGCGAACTCATGCGACTCTTTCTCGAATCGCTGGCACAGGTAGAAACTGATTTTGTAGAGTACGTTGAGCAGCGGCTCGATGATGTTCTCTTTCGCGAGCTGTCGGTGCTGCTGCGGCCGCGCGATGATGCCACGTCACGCCGAATCGGGGGCCGTCTGAAAGGCGACCTTGCAGCCAGCCTCAAACAGAACGAGCGCATGCTGTCCGTCATCGATCATGCGGCAGAACTGGTCGATCGGGCGCTCCATTTACGCGAAAGACGGCTTTCGCGCGAACGTCAGGAAATCGTGTATCTGCAGGCAGACGGCGACAGGCCGAGCCTTCAGGAACAGGCTATCATCTCACTGACGGCCAAGCGTCTCATCGACAATGAGATTGGCCGGCAAACGAAGCCCGGTCTGAGCGCATCTTAGTCCGGGCGGTCACGGGCAAACATCCGCTGGCGGGCCCCGTCGGCAGACAGGACAGGAAAGACGCATGGCAAAGAAGAACAATCCGCTTTCCGACGACTCGCCCCGGAAGGCAGAGTCATCGAAAGCGGAAGGAATCGATCACGAGGATGCTGATTTCGGCGAAGTGGACTTCGTAGAGGATGCTGATGATTTTGGCGAAGAGGACGACCCGGTCCTTGAAACGCCGGTGAAAGAGGAAGACCTCGTCGATCTGAGCCTGCTCGACGACGAAGAGCCGTACGAACTGGACGAAGAGCGGCTGGTCGAAAGTCTGCGCGCTGACCGTGAGGCGCTCTCCGATGATCCGGTTCGCATGTATCTCAAGGAAATCGGTCAGGTTCCCCTGCTCGATCCCAACCGCGAGACGTGGCTGAGCGTGCAGATGACCGCCGAGGTGCTGCTGGAATCGCTGCGTGATGAGGTTGCGGCAGTGCCCGGCGCACCGCCGAATGTGATTGATTCCTACCAGGTGGTGCGCGCTGCCTATCAGCATGTGCTGCGTCACTGGGAAGCGACGCAGCAGCATGCGGCTCGCATCAAGGCGCCGGTTCCCAACATCAAGGCCATGATCGATGAAGTGCAGTCGCTCAACGAAACGTGGAGCAGCGCGGGAAGCTCGACGGTGCGCGACTACCTGCGCCAGCGCGAGTGGGGGCGCGACGAATCGTGGAACGAAATGGCGCGGCTGATGTTTGGAGTTATCCACGGGCTGTGTCTCATCCCGCGCGACCTGGAATACAAGCTGCGGGCCGCGGCTCGCGACAATATGCTGCCATCGGTGGAAGAGATGGACGCCTGGGTGGCGGCTGACCCGGAACTGGTCGCCGACCTGCCGGAGTTTTTTAACGGCGTTGAAAGGCATGCGGCCGAAGCAGTTGAGTCGCTCACACGCGCCAACCTGCGGCTGGTGGTGAGCGTCGCCAAACGCTACATGGGCCGGGGCATCAGTTTTCTGGATCTGATTCAGGAAGGCAATATCGGCCTGCTGAGGGCCGTGCAGAAGTTCGAACATGTGAAGGGTTTCAAATTCAGCACCTACGCCACGTGGTGGATTCGGCAGGCGATCAGCCGCGCCATTGCCGACCAGGCGCGGACGATTCGCATTCCCGTGCACATGGTCGAGACGATCAACCGGCTGACGCGCATCCAGCGCCAGCTCACACAGGAACTGGGCGCCGAGCCGACTGCCGAGCAGATGGCGCTGGAAATGGACTTTCTCACTGCTGATGAGACTGCTGCGATTCGCTACATCCGCAGCACCGGCGAACGAATGGACGCGGGCCTTCAGCGAAAGCTGCGGCGGGCTGCGCAAAAAGTGCGCAAGATCATGCGCCTGAGCCAGGAGCCGATGAGTCTGGAAATGCCGATCGGCCAGGAAGACAACAGCCTGCTGGGCGACTTCATTGAAGATGACAAGGTGCTCGGCCCTGTCGATGCGGCGAGCAAGCAGCTTCTCAAGGAGCAGATTCGGTCAGCCCTGGGTGTTCTCAGCGACCGCGAGCGGGAAGTGCTGGAGATGCGGTTCGGCCTCATCGACGGGCAGGATCATACGCTGGAGGAAGTCGGCAAACACTTCGGCGTGACACGTGAGCGCATCCGTCAGATTGAAGCGAAGGCGCTCCGCAAGTTACGCCATCCAACCCGCAGCCGGCAGCTTCGCGATTATCTCGAGACCTGATTCAGGGGACAATCGTGTCTGCGGCTTCCCAGATCCGCAGCGCGTCGAAATCCACGCTGATATCCCCGTCTGCCACGACACCTGCTGCCAGCCCGGCAAAGCCACGCTGATAGCGATCGTCGCGTGTTTCGCCGACGAACTGATTGTTGACGTACAGCGCGAGATAATCGCCGATGCAGACGGCGCGTACCCGGTTGATAGCGGCACCCTGCTGAATCGCAGCACTGGGCGTCCAGCCGACGATGGCATCAATGGCATCCGTCGCTCCCCGTCGAATCGTGTACTGACCATCTCCGCTGATCAGAAAATAGTAGCCATCGCCGTTGTTGGTTGGGGCAGCCCGGCACATGACCCCGTAGGCGTTGTTGTCGAACGTGCTCGTCTGCTGGGTATCGACCTGAATGACGACATCCGAATGTGACTGGCTGTTCAGCACCCAGACAAAACCTTCATCCCAGGCTTCGGCACGGTAGACGCCATCTACAATCCGAAAATTCACATGCTGACCGGCGTTCTCGTACTGCTCCCATTCGTAGGGTGCGTCAAAATCGACGGCGCTCAGCAGGTCGCCCAGAGCTGGCATCCGGGTGGGTTCAGCCGCACAGGCAGCCACCAGCAGCGTGGTGAGAATGGCCAGCAGGCGGCTCAGGCAGCGCGCCGTGACGGCCGAATTGTGTTGTCGCAGCACCGAACACGTGTATAATCGACGCGAAAGAATGTTAATGAATGCAACCTCTGCCAGCCGATCGGGTTTTCCAGAAGACCACCATGATTGAAGTTGTGATTGACAGCATTCGAATGAGCCTGATGTCGCAGTATCGCGTCGTCATCCTCAAGGATTCCGTCAGCGACCGCTACCTGCCGATCTGGATCGGGCCATGCGAAGCCGATGCGATCACGATCGAACTCAACGAGATGCCTCCGCAGCGCCCGCTCACCCACGATTTGCTGAAGTCGGTCATCCGCGAGATGGGCGGCCGCGTCGTGCACATCCTGATCAATGACATGCGAAGCGATGTCTACTATGCCCGCATCGTGGTTGATGTCAATGGCAAAGAGCTTGAAATCGACTCTCGGCCCAGCGACGCGCTGGCGCTCGCCGTGCGCGTGAAGGCGCCCATCTTTGTCGTCGATGCCGTCATGGAACGCGCTGCCATCGAGCCGGAAGAAGATGTGGAGCGCAGCGCACCGCCGCCCAATGCCGAAGTGGCTGATGACCGTCTGAGCGCGTTCAAAGACTTCGTGAACAGCCTTGATCTGGACGAGCTGGACGACGAAGACGAGTAGCCGGCAGCCCCGGCCGCCTCACACAGGCATTCACAGGTTAACGGCGGCGCGCAGCTTTGCGGATCGCCGTTTTTATTCTTGATTGCAGGAACCCGATGGACAATGTCGCGCTGCCCGTCCTGCCCGGACAAGTGCCCTTCAGCCAGGAGGCTGAAGAAGCCGTACTGGGCTCGGTGCTCATCAACCCTGACGCCTATCTGACGATCGCCGCGTTCCTGCGCGCAGACGACTTCTACATCCTTCGCAACCAGTACATCTGGGAAGCGTTTGCGCGCATCAACGAGCGCAACGATCGTCCCGATTTTGTGACTGTTCAGGAAGAGCTGCGCGCCTTTGGTCGGCTGGAAGATGTCGGTGGGCCGGGCTACCTGCTGCAGTTGGCAAACAACACACCAACGTCCGTCCATGCCGAAATCTACGGCCGTCTGGTCGAGCGCGCAGCCATCCGTCGGCGGCTGCTGACAGCGGCAGACGAAATCAAGGGCCTGGCCTTTCGCGAAGAGCTGCCGATCGAAAAAGTGATCACCGATGCCGAGACGCGGCTGTTCACGGTGACCGAAAGCGGAGCGCGGCGCTCGCTGATGTCGATGCGTGATGCTGTCGAAGACTACTTCGAACACGTCGAACATCTGATGATGAACCCGAATGCGCCGGTTGGCCTGCCAACCGGCTTCCGCGACCTCGACGAGCTGTTCGGCGGTCTTCAGCGCAGCGACCTGCTGATCTTCGCGGGACGGCCCGGTATGGGCAAGACGTCCTTCCTGCTTTCTGTCGCACTGAATGCGGCCAAACTGGGCGCGCGCGTCGCCATCTTCACGATGGAAATGGGCAACGAACAGATCGTCCAGCGATTCATGTCGATGGAGACGGGCATCAACACGCAGCACCTGCGCAGCGGGCGCCTGTCCCAGGCTGAGTGGGCCAGGTTCGTTCAGGCGGCCGCGCGTCTGGGAAGCCTGCGCATCTTCATTGACGATTCGCCGGCCATCAGCCCGCTGGAGATGCGCACGAAGCTGCGCCGCATGATGCACGAATACGGGCTTGACCTGGTGATTGTCGATTACATCCAGTTGATGAACGCAGGCGGGACGTATGAGAATAATCGCGTGCAGGAGATCAGCTACATCAGCCGCAATCTGAAGGAAATGGCGCGCGAACTGGATGTGCCGATGTTCTCGGCGGCACAGCTTTCCCGTGCTGTCGAGCAGCGTCAGGATAAACGGCCGCTGCTCAGTGACCTGCGTGAGTCCGGTTCGCTCGAACAGGACGCCGACATCGTGGCCTTTCTGTATCGCGACAGCGTCTACAACGAAGCCTCCGAATTTCCGAACCGCGCTGAAATCATCGTGGCCAAGCACCGCAACGGGCCGACCGGCACGATCAACCTGCACTTCGAGAACTCGCTCACCAAATTTACCGATGCACGCACCCAGACGTCTGACCTGCGAGACCTGTGATGACGTTTGAAGGCTTTCCAGCGGGCCGACTGCGGACGTTTGCGCTTCCGGAAACGTTCATCAGCGATGTGCTTCCGCTGATCGACGAAGTGACTGTGCTTCAGGTTGTGCTGACCGTCTTCCGCGACATCCAGCGGCGCGACGTCAGCCAGCGCTGGATCACCGAAGCGATGCTGCTGGCCTCCCCCGACCTTGCCCGCGTCATCGAGGCAACAGTGCCCTGGCTGCCGGTTCACGAGACGATTGTGTCCGCGCTGAACCGGGCGGTTGAGCTGCACGTACTGTTGAGTGTGACCATCCGGCATCGAAGGTTCACGGGCGGCACGATGCGTGTCATTCTGGTGAATACGCAGATGGGCCGTGAAACCGGCGTGCGGTTTGAAGCAGGAGACTGGCAGCTCGAGGACGATGGCACGCTGGTCCTCAAGCCAGAGTCCGCCCCAAACACGTTTCGACTGTATGAGCAGTATATTGGCCCGCTGACACCGATGATTGCCGATGCGCTCAAGGATGCGGAGCGCGAGTACCCGGCTGGCTGGACGAGCGATGCGATCCGTATCGCAGTCGAGGCCAACGGGCGAAGCTGGCGCTTCATTCAGGCCGTGCTGGAACGCTGGAAACGCGAAGGAAAACGCGATGGAAAGACGATTGAAGCCGCTGAGCAGCCTGATGAACGCGATGGACGCCGGTTCGCCGGTGGAGCGTATGCCGACTTCATCGAACACTGACGGCGATTCCATCGGCGACAGTTCGCCGGTATGCCCCGCATGCGGCCTCCAGAATCTGTGCGGGGGCCTTGGCTATCTGCGCGCAGACCTGCCCGTTGGCGACCCGAATTTCGGGAAATTCTTCCGCTGTCCGAATTACCAGCCCTCGGTCAATTCAGAGCGGCAGGAGAAGCTGCGACGCCTGGGCAACCTCAGTGTCTTTCGCGACAAGACGCTTGAGACGTTCAATGCCGAACCGCCGGAAGCATCGCCCGCACAGCGGGAATCGCTGCAGCGCGCACTCGCGGCCACCATCGCCTATGCCAGCCAGCCGGACGGTTGGCTGCTGCTGGAGGGCCCATATGGCTGCGGAAAGACGCACCTCGCAGCAGCAGTCGCGAACGCGCGCCTTGAGCAGGAAGTCGGCGTGATGTTCATCACCTCCCCTGACCTGCTGGATTACCTGCGGCAGACATACACGGCCGGCACCGACCTCGACTACGACGATCTGTTCGACCGTGTGAGGAATTCGCCGCTGCTGGTTCTGGATGACCTGGGTTCAGAAAACCCGAGCGGGTGGGCACAGGAAAAGCTGTTCCAGCTACTCAATTACCGGTACAACCATCGCCTTCCGACGGTCATCACCACCAATACCGATCTGAATGCGCTCGACCCCCGTCTGAGCAGCCGTCTGCGTGACCTGGGCGTCGTCCGCCGGGTGGTGATCAATGCGTCGGATTATCGTTCGCCGGGGCACAGCAATGTCAGCGCCTTGTGGGATTTCTCGGTTTACGGCGAAATGACGTTCGAGTCGTTCGACGTTCACAGCGGCCTGTCAATTGACCAGCGCGAAAATCTCGAACGCGCCGTGCAGACATTCTGGGACTTTGCCAATCAGCCGAGCGGCTGGCTGTACGTCATGGGCGAATCGGGCACGGGCAAAACGCACCTGGCAGCAGCGGCGGCCAACACCTTTCAGGAACGGGGAGGCAGCGTCATCTTCGTGACCGCGCCCGATCTGCTCGATCATCTGCGCCTGACGTTTAATCCTGGCTCAACCGTCACGTTCGACCACCGCTTCAACGAAGTCAAAAATGCACCGCTGCTGGTCATCGACGATATCGGCACAGAAAGTTCCAGCGCGTGGGCCAAAGAGAAGCTTTTCCAGATCATCAACTACCGCTATCTGACGCGGATGCCGACGATTTTCACCAGCGCCCGCCAGATCGATGAGCAGGAAAGCCGCTTTCGTACCCGCCTGCTGGACCGTCGCGTCTGCCGTATCTTTGCCATCACAGCGCCAGCCTATGCGGTGCGCCTCAACAGCCGACGATAGCGACCACATCATGAACGTCCCCCATCCGACGCTGGTCATCACGCCCTTCACCAAGCGTAATCGTCACCTCGTGCGCGATCTGCTTTCACGCAGCTTCTATTCGCATGTGCACCTGGACTGGCACGACAGCGATCACTGGATGGAGTCGGAAAATGCACTCATCCGACTGGCATGGCTGCATGGAAATCTCGTCGGCATGATCGGCCTGTCAGAGCCGCTGCATCGCACCGCATGGGTGCGCCTGGCTGCCGTGGTCGATCATGTCGACCCGGCGCCTGTGCTGTCGGCCCTGTGGGGAGAACTGCGCCAGGAAGCCAGGGATGCAGGCGTCATTCAGGTGACGATGCTGATGGTACGTGACTGGCCGATTGACATCATGGCAGGGCTTCAGTTCACGTTCCTTGAACAGATCGTCACGCTGCGCCGATCTGACACGTTCGTCCCGGAAACGCCTCTGCCGGAAGGTTTTCTCATCCGAACGGCGCGGCAGGACGATGTGGCTGCGATGACGGCGGTCGACCATGCCGCGTTTACCCCGCCATGGCAGCTTGCCGGCTCAGACATTCGCCAGGCTGAGCGCGTTTCGGCCAACGCCACGGTAGCTGTTCAGAATGTGGACGGTCGCCAGCAGATCGTCGGCTATCAGATCAGCACACTCTACTTCGACGGCTCGCATCTGGCTCGGCTGGCCGTAATACCATCGGTCCAGGGGCTCGGCATCGGGCGCGCGCTTGTTGGCGAAGTCCTGCGCTACTTCGCGCGTCGCGGTGTGTATGCCATGACGGTCAATACACAGGCCGGCAATGAATCGTCACAGCGGCTCTACAGGCGGCTCAGCTTCCGCCACAACGGCTATGACCTTCCGGTCTGGTCGATCCAGCTTTAGGGCCGGGTCAGCGAATTCAGTGCGGCTTCAAACTGTTCGGCTTCATCCGGCAGCAGGTCGGCATTGAGCTGCATCAGCACATTGCCGACGACATAGGTATAGACGACGCTGCGCCGCGTGCTGGAATCTGCGCGCAGCCGCGCCACATAATCGATCCACGACTGCATCGCGTCTGCGCTGCTGAAGAACAGCACCTGCCCTCCATCTGGCGCAATCCGTTCGACCGCAAACGTATAGCGGTCATTGAACGATTGTGGCGCATCGCGGCCGACCGTCATATCGCGAACGAGTGTCGTGATCGGAACACCAGCCTGAGCAAAAGCATCGCGCACATCATCGATTCTGAACTGGTTGAAGGGCACCGGCGTCGGTTCAGGCTGATTGAGCAGGTCACAGCCGGCGAGCAGAGCCGCCATTGTCAGCAGGCCCAGCAGAAGGTAAGGTTTGAACATGCGCAGTTCTCCTGAAGGTCGCCTTTGCGCGAAACGAGCGTAACGGCCCACCCGCATCACTAGTGTAGACAATCCTGCGTCTGTGCGCGAAGCAAAGGCTGAAGCAATGACCGTGGTCTATCACGAAAACGACGCCGATCTCAGCATTCTGGCGGGCAAACGTGTCAATATTCTGGGGTACGGCAACATGGGCCGGCCGATCGCCATGAACCTGCGCGACAGCGGCATCAACGTGGTGGTCAGCGAGCCGCGACCCGAAAAGCAAGCGCAGGCAGATCTGGAGGGCTTTCCGCCGATGGCAATCGACGCGGCAGCGGGCGCAGCCGATATCATCATGCTGCTGCTGCGCGACGAAGACATGCCGAAGGTTTATCTTGAAAAGGTCTCGCCCAATCTCCGGCGGGGCCAGTCGCTCATTTTCAGCAGCAGCTACAACATCGCCTTCGGATTTATTGAAGCGCCGCCTTTTGTCGACATCGGGCTGGTTTCCGCCAAGACGCTGGGGCCCGCCGTGCGAGAGCGCTACCGAAGCGGCGAAGGGTTTGCCAGCTTCGTCGCTGTTGCTCAGGACGCCACCCGTCATGCCTGGGATACCGTGCTGGCGCTGGCCCGGGCCATGGGAGCACTGCGCGGCGGAGCAGTCGAGATTCGTTTCGAGCAGGAAACAGAGCTGGATCTGTTCGTACAGCAGGCCATCCTGCCGGTGTTTCACTCGGCCGTCTCGCTGGCGACGCGGCTTCTTCTCGAAGCGGGTTACCCACCGGAAGCAGTTTTCACTGAGCTTTATCTCTCCGGCGAAACCTCTGACTACCTGCGAGAAGCTGCGCAGCACGGACTCATGCGCGCGGTGGAGATGAATTCGCTGGTGTCGCAGTTCGGCATGCTGAGCCGGCTGGAGCGCTTCACAGATCTGAAGTTGGAACGCCTGATGGAAGCGACACTCAGCGACATTCGCAGTGGACGTTTCGCGCAGGAGTGGTCGAAGGAGTCCACCGGAGATTACCCCCGGCTGCGTCAGCTTCTGAGGCAGCAGAATATGCTGGACATCTGGGAGCTTGAACAGCAGACGCTGGAACTGATGCGTGGCGACAGCTTCCTGGATGGCTAACCGAGGCGGAAGAAAATCGCGCGCCGCCGCATCTGAATTTTCAGGACGCCTTCAGCGGACGCTCATCCCTGTGTCAGGCAGATGGGAACAATCAATGTCAGGTCGTCGGCAAGTCTGGAGAGAAAAACCACAATGCAGCTCACTGTGAAGGAAAGGGTCAGTGGCCGTATCATTGCACAGGCTGCCGAGCCCGACGGCGTTCGCGTGTTCGAGGGCAACTGGTACTTTGCGCCGGAAGCCGTCAACATGGAACACCTGAAGATCACCGAGCGCACCTATACCTGCCCGTACAAAGGCGTGTGTTTCTGGATCGACCTGCAGACCGATGCTGGCAATTCCACCAATGTCGGCTGGGTCTATCGCGATCCCAAGCCGGGTTATGAATTCATCCGCGATCATATCGGGATGTACGCGCGCGATACGGCCGGGACGACGTCCTCGCGTTCGACGGAAACAGACCGCGCATCGGCCTGAATTCAGGTTTTCAAAGCACAGGCACGCCCCGTACAATGGGTGTATGAATGCACCTGCGCGTACCCATAAACTGTCGGCGCTTCAGCTTCCCTGGCCCACCCCCTGGGCGACGCTTTTTGGCTGTGTGCGACCGTTAATCCTCGAAATCGGCTTTGGCACCGGCACGTTCCTCGAATTTCTGGGTCAGCATCATCCGGATCACAATGTTGTTGGGCTTGAAGTGTCCAACCAGTGTCTGATGAAGGGGGAACGGCTGATTGCACAGCGCGTCTGGGATCACGTGCGCGTCGTGCACAGCCGCGCCGAAACAGCGCTGGCGCATCTGTTCGAGCCGGAAAGTCTGAGTGCAGTCTACATCAACTACCCGGACCCGTGGTTCAAGAACGATCACCGTCATCGGAGGCTAATGCAGCAGGATACCCTCGACCTTATCGTCAGCAGGATGCGGCCGGGCGCAATTCTGGAACTTGCCACCGATATCGTCGCCTATGCCGAGATGAGCAGCGCCCTGCTCGAATCACATTCCGGGCTTCAAAATGCGTGGTCACAACAGTGGCTGCATCAGGTCGAAGGACGCCCCATCACCAAGTACGAGGCGAAAGCCCGAAGAGAAGGCCGTCCCAGCTATTATCTGCGCTACCATCGAAACAGCGCTCCTGTCGCGTCGATTCCTGTCCTGCGAGAGCTTCCAATGCCTCATGTCGTGTTCAGCAGTCCCCTGAGCCTGGGCGACATCCGCGCCCGCTTTGAGCCGTTTGCGCTGCGCGACGGTGACATCAATGTCGGCGTGCGCGATGTGTATGAAGGGCGCAACCGGCTGCTGTTCGAAATTCACGCGTCGGAACCCACCATCGACCAGCACGCAGCGCTCATCCTTGCGCCACACGGAGCTGAGACCGGTGAGTACACCCTTCAGCTTTCGACGGTCGGCCACGCGCGTGCGACTGCGGGCATTCACACAGCGGTTCGCGGCGTCGCTGACTGGATCATCCGCCTTGATGAATCCAGCCGCGTGCTGAATCAGAAGCTGGCCGATCGCGACTGAAACTGCTCTAAGGCATCGGGGTCAGGGTTGGAATCGCCGTAGCCGCCCCGCTGCCAATCAGCGAGACGAGGCTGCCACCGGCAACAACCGCCGCAATGATCAGCCCTGCGAAATACACAAACGTCAGCACGCCCACGCCGTAACCGAGCAGGACAAAAGCACCATCGCGCGTGAGCATCCCCGCGCAGATGAGAACGATTGCCAGCGCTGGCAGGAAATTCGAGAATGGAATGAGCGACAGTGGCAGCGTAAAGAGCGTCGCGCAGATCAGCAGCATCACGCCGTTGAAGCGGTTCACGGCGCCTGACTCGGTGAAGCGCAGCAGCCGCGGACGCAGCAGTCTTTCGATGCGGGCGACCAGACGGCTGCCGCTCCGAAGTGCCTTTCCCAGCGCGCCCGTCGGAATCGGCCGATTGATGATGAAGCCCGGCAGCCAGGGCACGCGATTGAGAATCACCCCGACGCTGAGCAGCATGACGATCACACCCACTGCGGTACTGACGCCTGGAACTGAAATTGGCGTCATGAACGGCACAATCAGAACGATGCTGAGCAGCAGTATCCCCTGCTCGCCGATAAGGTTCATGAGCTCGCCAAATGTGATGCGGTCATCCGGAAGCTGATCAGCGACATCGACCAGCGTGGCTGCCAGCGGCTTGTCGGTATCCTGAAATTCGATGGACTGTCGTGCGGGAACAGATTTTGTTTCGGTCATGGGTCTCACTTGTCTAAAAGTAGGCCGGTTGGCGCTGCGCCAGCGCCGGGCGTGCTATAGTATCAGCCCGACCTGCACGTTTGAGAAGGCTTGGGCCGATGCAACACCTGAATACGCTGACACAGGTACTGAACGCTGCAAGCGCCGTCAGCGACCTGGCGCGCAAGACCGTGCATTACCAGTTTGCTGCTGTCGGCAAAACCACAGTGTATACACACATTGACTCTGCAACCCTTAAGCTGATTCGCACGACCGAGCCGCAGGTGACGCTTGAAGGAACGCTGCAGCCGCCGTTCGCCTGGCGCCTGGCCGTCGAACAGGACGAGGCCGGCATCTACCTTGTTGCGCTGCGTAAGGCGGCGGTCGGCAGCATCGCCACGGCAACCTTTGCGCTCAGTGTGCCGGCTTCGGCCCACCTGATCCTGCGGCTCGAACACGCCACGCTGGCACTCCATGATGCCAGCGGCACGATCGAACTGCCTGCCGCTGATGACGGGCTGCTTCGCATCCAGCCTGTGACGGGCACGTTGTCTTAA
>Ga0224722_1000636_pt1 | contig 20206 bp, 19 predicted proteins | sample Balambano_FR1_Me_FD_161646 | JGI IMG/M metagenome (GOLD analysis project Ga0224722, IMG submission 161646) | Freshwater sediment microbial communities from Lake Towuti, South Sulawesi, Indonesia - Balambano_FR1_MetaG | ecosystem: Environmental > Aquatic > Freshwater > Lake > Sediment | place... | reverse complement strand
CAGCGTCCAAATCTCCATCAGATGGGTCGTGCCACAAGCCACAATGAAAGCACTGAATAGCATGAAGATAGACGTAAACGGCCAATCTTGCCGCTTTCGCACCATGTAGAACATGGTCAGTGGAATGGAATAGTAGGCAATTGCGATTAATAAGTCTGAAAAAATGTGCAAGCCAACTAACTTAGGATTCCAGAGATAGCAGTGTCCGTGGGGAATAAATAGGCTTGCTCCCGTCACGGGTGTGAGTAGACTTAGCATGCTCATTTTTCAGATCTACTACTTATTAGGTATTTGTCTATTTTTTCCTACTTTTTCTGAGAGTAGTGCACCAAGAATTTTTATGAATATATGAATATACAAATGACATCGACTAAGCTGGCTCTCTGTGAAGCCGCACTGGGCAAGAGGCTAAGCCTGTTGTCTGCCAAAATAGCTTCTGGTTAGCTTCACTAAGAGTTGATATGAGCTAGGTCGATCGCCATTAGCCATTAACAGCTATCTTATCCATATATCTGAACGACTGTTCATATGTTATGATGTCTCTGATCTTGATTGAGGTAATTCCAATGGCGACTGTCACTCAAATGAAATGTGCGTGCGAATCCTGCCTGTGCATCGTAACGCCTGGTTCCGGCACGGTTGAAAAAGAGGGCAAATTCTATTGCAGTCAAGCTTGTGCCGATGGCCATGCCAATGGTGAGGGCTGCGGTCACCACGGCTGTAGCTGCTAGAGAGATTAAACGGGCGCTGTCAGCCTCAGTTTTAGCAGCAGACATACAAGTGAAAATCGGGTCAATCAAAATCGGGCCAATCAAAATCGGGTGCTGGTAGGAAGCCAACACCCGATCGCAGGTTTGCTAGAAAACGCCGATCGAGCTACAGCGACGACATTACAGTTTTGGCTGCTTCGAGGGTGCGATCGATATCAGCGTCGGTATGTGCCAGTGATGTGAATCCAGCCTCAAACTGCGAGGGTGCCAGGTATATTCCCTGCTCCAGCATGCCGCGATGGAAGCGACTAAACTTGGCTAAATCAGAGGACTTGGCATCTTCGTAATTGTGCACAGGCCCTGCGGTAAAGAAGAAGCCAAACATACCGCTAATCGAGCCACCACAGGCTTGATGACCAGTTTCGTGAGCAGTTTTCACCAAGCCTTCGCTTAGGCGCTTGGTAATCCGCTCCAGATAGTCGAAGGTGCCCGGTTGATGCAACAATTCTAGAGTTTTGATGCCAGCCGTCATCGCCAAAGGATTGCCCGACAAGGTGCCAGCCTGGTACATTGGGCCAGCCGGAGCTACCAATTCCATGATGTCGCGGCGACCGCCGTAGGCACCTACGGGCAAGCCACCACCAATAATTTTGCCAAGAGTCGTCAGGTCAGGGAGAATGCCAAACTTTTCCTGCGCACCGCCATAGGCAATGCGGAAGCCTGTCATCACTTCATCAAATACCAATAAGGCACCATGCTCACGGGTTAGTTCTCGTAACCCTGGCAGGAAGCCTGCATCAGGAGGAATGAAGCCAGCATTACCGACGATCGGCTCCAGAATAACCCCAGCAATTTCCCCAGGGTTTTCTTCAAACAGTTGCTTGACTGCCTCCAGGTTGTTGAAGGGAGCTGTTAGGGTGTTGCTGGTCGTGGTTTTGGGCACACCAGGGGAATCGGGTAAGCCCAGAGTCGCAACGCCTGAACCCGCCTTGACCAAAAACATATCGGCATGGCCGTGGTAGCAGCCTTCAAATTTGATGATTTTGTCGCGTTGAGTGAATGCTCGCATTAGCCTCAGCACCGACATGCAAGCTTCGGTACCAGAGTTGACAAACCGTACCATTTCAATGCTGGGAACGGCGTTGATGACCATTTCGGCCAAGACATTTTCCAGGTAGGAAGGAGCCCCAAAGCTAGTTCCTTTCTGGGCTGCATCACAAATAGCTTTGATCACCTCTGGGTGAGCGTGCCCACAAATGGCTGGCCCCCAAGTGCCAATGTAGTCAATGTACTGGTTGCCATCCACATCCCAAGCGTAGGCACCTTGCACGCGATCGAACACAATCGGCTGTCCCCCCACCGACTTGAAGGCGCGCACGGGGGAACTTACACCACCGGGCATTAGCCGTTGGGCAGCCGCAAAAATATCTTCTGATTTTGTGGTGTTAAGAGGACTTGTAATCAATGCTGACTCCTTGTATCTGTCTATTGAAGAGACGAAAAAGTTGATAGAACTACCAGTTTGAGGCGAGGTAAGAACTGCCATTACTTGATTATCGTACTTGAGGCGATCGATGACGCAGCAAAGCCAGGTTTTATCACCAAGGCTTCGGCCATGCTGCCACGCCAATTTTCCCTAGAACCGATGTGGTAAAAGTGACGATAGGTAAACACTTCCAGGCCATTCCAACAGCGATCAATATGGTCATTTTGACGATATTGGTTGGCTAGCCACATAGAGAGGGCAAAGCCACAGGGAAGAGACTTAGCAGCAATAGCTAGCTGTTCAGCATCTTGCTGACTCCATGTGTTGAAGTAGTCGGTGTGGCGGCCAATGTAAGGGGGGTCAAGGTAGACAAAATCGGGCGATCGCGCCTCGGCCAGCACCCTTTGCCAGGATGCCACCTGAAATTTCCAATCCCGTTGATGCAGTTGTTGAGCTACCCAATCCACCTGGTTAGCAATTTTGGTAATGTAGGCTGGAGCAAACCGCTGTGGCTTGTGACAAAACGGCACGTTAAACTGCCCATGCCGGTTGAAGCGCACCAACCCATTGAAACAAGACCGATTTAGAAATAAAAAATCTCGCACATCGCCCTGCTGATTGAAGCGTTCTCGCACACGGTAATAGTAAGCAGCGCCGTAGCGCTCTAATTGGCTACCTTCTTGCTGCAAGTGGGTACGGATCGTAGCTCCCGAAACCGTTCCCTGCTGGATCGCCTGGTAAAACTGAATGATGTGGCGGTTGGTGTCAGCTAGTAAGGCGCGCTGCGGCAACAGGTTAAATGCCACCACGCCAGACCCCAAGAAAGGCTCAATCCACCGCGCTGTGGAATGTTCTTGCCAGCGAACATGACTGAGAATAAACGGCACCAACTTTGTTTTGATGCCCTGACACTTGATAGGGGGAGCTTTGGGATGAGCTAGGTGAATAGGCAGGGAGGGCATGGAGCAACAGAGTAGACGTTGCTTATTTAACCAAATCCATACAAAAACGATCGCACTACTCAAAGGAGAGTTCATGCGATCGCGGATGAAATTAATTGAATCGGGACGGCAAAGACTCTGTTACCCTTGCATCCCCTGTTTCGTCAAGCTAAGAGCGCCTACTTGTTGTCAACGGCTTCTAGGGCTTCTTTAGCAGCATTTTCAGCCGATTGAGCCAAATCTTTGCTGGCTTCTGTCGCTGAGTCTGCCAGTTCTTTGGCTGCGTTAGCACCAGGCAAAGTGATTCCAGCGCCCTTCTCGGTAAAGTAGTTGTTCAAGAAAGTGCTGGCTAAAGACAAAATGACTGGGCCAAGGATAAAGGCAACTAAACCCTTAACAACGAAGCCAGGAACCAGAATAGACGCTAGCCAGAAGCACAAACCATTAATAACTAGGGCAAATGCACCTAGAGTCAGGAATGTGATAGGCAGAGACAACAATGCCACGATCGGGCGGATGAAAGTGTTGATCAGGCCAATGACTACGGCTGCGACGATCGCTGCCGGGAAGTTAGCGATTACCACACCTTTCAGAAGAATGTCTACAACTAACAGACCCAGAGCGGTCGCCAAAGTAGACAGCGCAAATTTCAGTACCATAACGTCTCCTTCACAAATTAAGTGAACTACTGGACAGAGCTTTGTTCCTGTTCGGTTTTCTCAAAGTGCTTTTGGATGGCCCAAACAGCATGAATCATGCCAGGGACATAGCCCAACAGGGTTAACAGCACGTTGATGATGAGGGTAGTGCTAACGCCGTAGGTCAGGAAAACACCCACAGGAGGCAAGAGCAAGCCCAAGAGATAGCGTGAAAGTTTCATAGGATTTAGTGACTCCGTATTAACAACAATCGAGAAAACTTAACGGCTAGACGTAGCGTCTAACGATGAACATTTGACAGATCGCACTTAGTCCAGTTTTGTTATTAGGCAGTGAGTACTGCTTAGTTAGACTATAGTGCGCTCCTTCGGGGCAATGATGTTTGACACTGCACAGTTGCGCACATTGCCCCAGAAGGAAATGCATCCTCTACAGGCTGAAAAATCTACAGTTTGGCGATCGCGTTTTGCAGCAATTCCTTCACCTGTTGGCGCAGTTGCTGTTCTTTGCGGGCAGTGGCAGAGCCAGCACTAGCTGCCTTATCGGCAAACTCAGCTTGCTTGCGATCGACAGAAGTTTCAGGAATATTATCGGCTTTGGCTTTCGCTTCGGTATACCAAGCTTTGGCAGCTTCCAACTGCTGCTTCATCTGGGCATAGCGATCGCCGTACTGATCGGCCAAGCGAGTATCCAACGCTGTTAGCTGAGCTACTAATGCTTCGTACTGCTGTTGCAAGCGGCCAAACCGACGCTCTCTCACAGCGCTGGCGATAGTTTGAGCCAATGATTCCAGCGTGGCAGGATCGTCCACTTCGGTCGCCTCAATGTCAATCAGTGCACCATCAATTTCAGCATCTAAGGCTTGCTCATCTTGCTGAATTTGAATTTGAAGTTGTTGAACTTGGGTTTGCGCCTTGGCGATCGCCTCCTGCTTGAGGCGGCCAACTCCGTCAAGTGCACCTTCGATCGAGGCGGTAAGATCATCCTTAGCCGCTTTGCCTTTTTCACCGACGGTTTCAGCTACCGTATTCACGGCATCCTTCACGATCGTGCGAATCTCGCCAGAACCACCTTTAAGCTCCACAACGGCTTGAGAAACAGCATCTCGCACAATTTCGCGAATTCGCTCTGCGCGGACACTGCCTTCCATCTTCAACTTTTGCAGCTCAACTGCAATTGTCTCCTTAATTGAATTAGACATGATTCACCTTCCAAAAAATCTAACACTGAGTTAGCTAGCCACAGTCTCAGTTGCTGGTATTGCACTATCTTCCGTAGCTTTTTGCTTACGAGTTTGTGCCTGCTTTAACAACACTTGAGACAATTCTGTCGCCAACATAGTTACAATCAACCCATCATCAATCCAGCCTACGATCGGAATAAAATCTGTTGACAAATCAAAAGGACTAACTAAGTACAACAGGCTGGCTAAAATGACCCAAATACCATACTTAGGATGGCGCACAATCTGGCGATACCAGTTGTGCAGCAGTTGTAGAAAAAACTTTGACTTCATTTGGCTCCCTCCAGTTACACAATTATCTTGCCAAACCGTTGAGGAAAGATCTGGTAGGGAAAACCCATGCCTTTGTCGTGACAATCCCACCTGGTGCTTTTCTATAATTCAGAAGGAAAAATGAGCCTGCGGTTAACCGAACTCTTGATTTAGCCGCTAATTTCTAGAGAGTCCCCAAGCACGTTAACTGAGGCTGGCGCTAGCGACCTTCCAGGTTGGGATTCCATCACTTTTTGTAGATTTCTGCTGAATTAGCTACTTTCGTAGCCTTCGGGACGACTCAAATCAGCGGCGGTAGATAACCTTGAACTTAACATCAGTGACTATCAACTGTCCGCTGCATTTGAATTGTTAGGTCGCCATACAGCCTTGCACAGATGATCGTGGTGAAAATATGAAGCAATCCTTAGCAGCTTCAGGTGCATTAATGCAAGCTTTACTGATAGCGCTCTAGAAAATCTAAGGCGTGATTTCGCAGTTCGTAGTAGTCTTTTGATTCTCGCAATTCATGGCGATCACGGGGGCGCGGGAGGGGAATATCGAGTACTTGACCAATGGTAGCTCCCGGACTATTCGTCATCATCACAACGCGATCGGACATAAAAATGGCTTCGTCCACATCATGGGTAATCATCATTACCGCTTGAGGATGCTGGCTCCAGATTTCGAGAACATCCTGCTGCAATTTGGGTCGAGTTAACGCATCCAGCGCCCCAAAGGGTTCATCCAACAGCAGCATTTTGGGTCGGGTTGCCAGCGCCCGAGCGACACCTACGCGCTGTTTCATGCCACCGGAAAGTTCATGGGGATATTTGTCCACCGCCGCAGAGAGCTTCACCATATCGATATGCTCATTCACGATGGCGATTTTATCGACTCGGCTCATGGTCTTAAAGACTTCATCGACCGCCATCTGAATGTTTTCCCGCACCGTGAGCCAGGGCAACAATGCATATCCCTGAAACACCATCATGCGTTCTGCACCCGGCTTACGAATGGCTTTGCCTTCTAGGGTAACCAGTCCTGAGGTGGGTTTCTCCAGTCCGGCAACAATCCGCATGAGGGTTGATTTCCCGCATCCCGAATGCCCAATGACTGACACATATTCCTGCTTGCCAATGGTAAGGTCAATGCCGTTGAGCACGACAAACTGGTCGCCGTTAGGTTTGCGATAGGTCTTGATGATTTGCTCGATGGTCAGGAATGGGTGACTGCCTTCAGAATGAGAGGATTCAGGGGTTGTGGATCGCGTCATGAATGTCATAGAGTTTTCAAGTGTGAATGATAGTATGAGTCGTTAAAGACAAAAGCATCAAGCAAGGTAAAAAGATTAAGCTGCCCCAGCTCGAATCTCAAAACTTTGAAGATAACCGATAGGATCACTGGGGTCAAAAGATTTACCATCGACAAAGGCAGTTCCAGATTCCACCTTGTAGTCTTCTGATGGACATTGAATGCCCATTTCGGCAGTGATCTCGCGGTAGAGGTCTGTCCGCCAGGCTTGGCGGGCGATCGCATCAGCATCTTTCGGCAGTTCTGCAATTTGTCCCCAGCGAGTAGCCTGGGTCATCAGCCAGAGGCTTTGCGATTGCCACAGAAAAGTGGAATGGTCGTGGGCTACCTCAGAAACTGAGGTCGGTAAATCAAAGAACAGCGTGGTTTCGGGGCTGTTAACCAGACGGGGTTGGTTGTCGAAGCCGCCATAGTTAAAGCCTCCAACAATACCGGGCTTAGTGTACTTGAGGGCAGCTCCTGTGAAGGTGCGCCGCGAAATTAGGGTCGCCACCTCAGTACGATTGGCGGGATTGCTGCAATACTGACAGGCTTCGATCATGGCTTTCACCAGCGATCGATAGGTCTTGGGGTAATTCTGAATAAAGGATTCGCGCACTGCTAAAAGGCGATCGGGGTGTCCTCGCCAGATTTCTCGTCCCTGCATAAACGTAAAGCCCACACCTTCGTTACCTGAAATTGCGCGGGTGTTCCACGGTTCAGCCACCATGTATGCCTGCATGGAGCCAATGCGAGTATTGCTCACCATCTGGGGCGGTGGTGTAATAATCAGTCGGAGTTGACTGATTGGGTCGATCCCCACCGCAGCTAGCAGATAGCGCACAAAATATTCGTAAATAGACGAACTCAGAACCACGGCCCACACACGATCGTCCAAGGGCGACTTTTCCCAATAGGTGCGTAGGTCACGGCCAAATGCCTCCAAGTCGCCATCGTAGGTGTACCAGGGTCTGATCCCACCGTTCCAAAGCTGGCGATTCATCGTCAGGGCATTGCCGTGGCGGTGAATCGTCATGGCTGCACAGAGGGGAAACTGACGCGCTCCCTCGGCTCCGATGCGAGCATTGGTCACAGACCCAGAAACGACGGGAGAGGCATCTAAACGGCCAAAGATAATCCCGTCGCGGGAGTTGCCCCAACTCGCCTCGCGGCTGAGAGTGACATTGAGACCATATTTACGAAAGAAGCCTTTTTCCCAGGCGACAGCGAAAGGGGCGCAGTCATTCACAGGCACAAACCCGATAGTCAGGTTAGGTTTTTCTAAACTGGCAGGATCGACAACGGGTTGCATCGCCAAGGCGGCAGCAGGTAGATCGATAGGATTCTGTACCTGATGCTGACGGCAGGCCGAGAAAGCGATCGCTGCGGCAGTAGTACCCGCCCCCTGTAGAAAGGCGCGCCGCGTCCGAGGTGTATTCATACAGGCCTCCACTGCCTAAGTGCGAGCAGGAAGATGGGTTACAACGGTTTGCAGTTTAGCCAAGGCGTAGTCTAGAACCAGACCCGTTAAGCCAATGACAAAAACTGCTAAAAACACCGAACTGACGTTCAAACGGTTCCACTCATCCCACACAAAAAAGCCAATGCCAATGCCTCCCGTCAGCATTTCGACGGCCACAATTACCAACCAGGCAATGCCCAAACTAATGCGTAATCCCGTGAAAATGTAGGGCAGACTAGCCGGTAAAACCACTTTGATGAGCTGCTTCCAGCGTGGCATTTCCAAGACCTGCGCCACTTCCAAATAATCTTTGGGGACGTTGCTGACACCCTCAGCCGTATTGATGATGGTTGACCACAATGATGTAATGAAAATCACGAAGATGGCGGATGGTTCCGCTGCATTAAAAATAGCCAGCGCAATGGGTAGCCACACTAGAGGAGATACAGGCTTAAACACCTGAATGATAGGGTTCAGCGCTAACCAAGCTCCACGAGATAAGCCAATCCAAACACCAACAGGAATGGCGACCACTGCCCCCAATAGAAAACCAATGCAGACACGTCGCAGGCTTGCTAACAGTAGCCACCCCAGTCCCAAATCACCGGATCCCCGACGATAAAACGGATGCAGAATAAAATCTAAGTTTTTTACTAAGGCTTCGGGCGGAGTCGGCATCATTTCCTGACGAAATAAGGCTATGATCCACCAAACAGCAATGACTCCTGCAAAACCTGCAAGCGGCAGCAAAACATTGGGTTGTAGCAAACTTTGTAAAGGTCTTATTACTAGAACCTTTGCACCACGAGGAGGACTCATTAAAGACATGAGAATAACGCCTGATTTCAGGGTGGACTATGTACCTGAGAGTCCAAACAAGAATCCTGATCCGATCAAGCGTGCCATTGAAGATAACGACAATGTTGTAGCCAATTGCGATCGCCTGATCACAGTCTTCTCTCGATGCTGACGAGGTTAGCTGCCGGACTAGGACTGAGAGATGTCCCTCTTCAGAAAATCACACTGAAGATACGCCCCTATGTTCTAGAAAAACGTTCTAAAAGAATGTCCTAAAAGAACCTGGTTCCCCCGCTTTTTGCCATACTAGACACAATACTTGTGTACCTGGTTAGGCGAAAATTAAGCTGACTTACTCAGATGTATAGCAAGCTAACACTGCTGTCCTTAAACTGTCAATCTATAGTCGAGCTGCAATCTAACGTTCCTAGTCAGCGGCGACAGATCACTTTTGCATCACCACCGAGAGATCTCAACCGTCCGCTGCACTAGGGTTGTTAGGTGACTGGCGCTCAACTTAATTGCTCAAAAACTCAAGCACCAACCGATTAAACTCATCTGTATGCTCTAAATAAGCCCAATGCCCACAGTTATCAAATAAGCGTAATGTTGCTCCATGAATCTCGTTCACCGCAACTTCAGAACCACTCACAGGAGTAATTTGATCCTGTTTCCCCCACAGAATCAGCGTTGGAGCTTTGATCTTTGGCAAATCGCCGCGAATATCGCTCAGAAACTCTGGTTTCATTCCCCAAAAGTTTGCGGAGGTACGGAATGTACGAAGCTGAAACTGCAACACTTCTAAAGGCAAGTTTCGATCGACTAAATCGACAAACTCGTCAGCTAAGAATTGCTCCGAATTGTAAGCACATTGACGAATGAGAAATTTAGCAGTCGTGCGGCTTGGACGATTTAATGCTTCACCTACGCCAGGAATAGCAGAAACCCGCATTCCAAACCCAAGGGCTTTTCCTAAACCTGCACTTCCAACCAGGATTAATTTCTGAACTCGTTCAGCAAATCGAGCGGCAAGTTTCATCGCAATGATGCCACCCCCTGAAGTGCCAATTACATTCGCACTCGACAGAGCAACGGCATCCATGAACTGCGTCACGAATTGCGTTAAATCATCATAGGTGTATGTTATTTCAGGCTTGTCGGACTTTCCTGAGCCGACCCAATCTAAAGCATAGACTTGATGCTGTTGCGCTAAAGCGAAGATGTTTGTATGCCAGTAATCAGCCGAACCACCCGCGCCATGAATTAGAAGAATTGGAGTCCCTATTTCACCAACTGACCAATAGCGCGTTTTGATTCCAGCCACATTAACGTATTGGTCAACTGGCGTTTGCATTTACCCGCCTCTTTGTTCAGTCCTAACTCATGAATCCTAACATCGCTAAATAGATTCTGAATGACTGCCAGCACCCCTGAACGAAGCTGCCTAACAAGATTATCTAGCCTAATGTTTTTGGGATTAGACAGTTTAGACCATCTAGTTAGTAACTCTTGGCTCCTAGTCCTTAAGCCCATCGTGTTTAGAGCTATTGCGGGAATCTTAAAAGATTCAGGATAGATGAGTTACTTGGCTGACACTAAGGTCACAGTTAACGTAACGATGTGAGTTGTTGTTAATCGCTTTAACCAATATGGATGCACCACTGCAGATTCTGGGCGTTCTCCCCAATGCTTGGGGCGTTAATGAGGCGATCGCTGATATCACTCGTCCAGCGTTGGCGGCCAAAGTTGCAACTTTAAACACAGAAACCAAAACCCTACGACTGGATTTGGCCAAGGCTGCGCTCTTGGTGATTGACATGCAAAATGACTTTTGCCATCCACAGGGCTGGCTAGCCTCGATCGGTGTAGATGTCACACCTGCCCGCAGTCCCATTACTCCGCTGCAACAAGTGTTGCCCGTAGCGCGATCGATTGGTATCCCAGTTATCTGGGTGAATTGGGGCAACCGACCTGATTTGCTGAACATTAGTGCGGCAGTGCGCCACGTCTATAACCCTACGGGAAAAGGGGTTGGACTAGGTGATCCGTTGCCAGCTAACCAGGCTCCTGTGCTGACAGAAGGGAGTTGGGCCGCGGCGATCGTTGAAGAGTTGCCCCAGTTTGAGACAGACATTTATGTCAGCAAATATCGTATGAGCGGCTTTTGGGACACCCCACTAGACAGCATCCTTAAAAACCTGGGAAGAACCACCCTATTTTTTGCTGGAGTCAATGCTGACCAGTGCGTCCTGTGTACGCTCCAAGATGCCAACTTTCTTGGCTATGATTGCATCTTACTCAGCGATTGCAGTGCTACGACCTCGCCTGATTACTGCTGGCTAGCCACGCTTTACAATGTCAAACAATGCTTTGGTTTTGTAACAGATTCCCTCGCGTTAACAGCGGCTATCAACGCTGTATAAGTTGTTTCGGATCCGGCTGCTTTTGTCTGCAATTGTCTGGCTCAACGCTTCTTGGAGGATTCTATGACTACTAGCCAATGCATTATTCCTGTGGTCAAGTCGCCTAAAGACTACCAAGCCTATCGCATCAGCCCCAACGACTCCAATCGACTGGCGATCGTATTTGATCCCGATAGTGCTAACTTCTCCCTCACATTTTGTGTGGAAATCTTTGATGTAGGCGGCAAAACACCCCCCAATCGTCATCAGTTGGCGGTAGAAATGTTTTTTGTGCTCAAAGGTGAAGGGATTGCTAATTGCGATGGCAAGATTGTTCAAATTCGAGCGGGGGATAGCATCTTAGTCCCACCAACTGGCACCCACGAAATTCATAACACTGGCTCAGAAAGGCTCTACACCCTATGCATTATGATTCCCAATGAAGACTTTGCTGAATTAATTCGGAGCGGGATTCCGGCAGAATTGGATGAAGCAGACTTGGCTGTACTACAAGGTTTTTCTGCACCTGTGCTATTGTCATAGCTGTTTGGGAAGCAACAATCTAGGTGCTCTCTGTTCACCCTCCTGCGGCAGTGTCGTCAGCAAAGTTACTTATGATTAGTAGAGGGAAGTATCAGAGCACGTTTGACCAGGTTAGTGCTCTTTTAACGGAAAGATCTTGGATAACATTCACCGCGCTTGCTTTGCTAGTTGTCCTAATTCGCTGGGCTACATTCTATCAATCTGAACTAGATTGGGATGAAAGTTTGTATGTCTTAGTGGCACAAGACTGGTTAAAAGGAAATCCTCCTTACACTAAGGTTTGGGATAACAAGCCACCGGGAATTTATGCACTGTTTGCAGCAACACTAGCGACGATCGGGCGATCGATGCTGTCGATTAGGATGCTGGCATGTGTGTTTATTAGCATTACCTGTTTTTTCCTGTACAAAATAGGAGCATTACTAGAAAAAAATGGCAAGAAAGTTGGATTTTTGGCAGGGACTTTTTATGCCATTGTAACAGTAACCAGCGGGGGAGATGCTGCTAATACAGAGCTCTTTTTTGCTACTTTTGTTGTGATAGCCTTTTACCTATTCTTTGTCTCTAAATTTCATTTGACTTTCAATTTAGATGCAAATATTTTGAGGCGATTCTTCTTTGTCGGATTGCTGCTAGGATTAGGCTTCCAAGTTAAGTATGTTGCCTTGTTCGACTGTGTGGCGCTAGCTGGTATCTTTCTTCTCTCGTGGCTGTTACAAAACCGACTCAAAGATGGTTATTGGTCGATCGCTTCTGCGGTAAGCATCACAATTCTGGGGTTCATTGTACCAACAATGGTTGTAGTACTCTACTTTTTGTGGGTTGGCCATTTTGGTGATTATGCCTATGCCAATTTTACGGCTAATAAGTTACGCACTGTTAGTGTCGGTTTCTCACTGGGGCCACCATTGCGGGCGATCGCTCGCCAAACTTTGTATAATCCCGTCTTTTGGGTTTCTGTTCCGGTAGTTCTTTTACATCTGCGATCGGTAAGAGATACTTCCTTCAAGGATAAGCGGTTAGTGATGAGTTGGCTGATTTGGTTTTTTGTTGTTTTGTTCAGTATCGTATTTACTCTCAGAGGGTTTCTTTATAATCACTATTTCCTCCACCTTGCACCCGCTAATAGCTTACTCACTGCCTACATCATCATTCACTTTTTGTTTGCATCCGGTGGAAAGTCGTGGCCTAGTAGCTTGAAAATATCTGCGATTTTGGGCTTGATTTTAACTGTTTTGATCACTACCCAAGCAGTCAATCAATTATTTCTCAGTGCTCAACATATTTACTTTCGCCATTTCAAAGGAGAGCAATACTGGAAGGATACTCAGGCTGAAACAGCCGCTTACTTAATGGATAGAATTAAGCCAGAGGATTATATTTATACTGTCAATGGATTTCCAATCGTTTATTTCCTTACGAATGCTAAGATCCCAACCCGTTATGCCTTTCCTCCCTTTCTAGTTTCTCGCCCTGATTTACCAAACATTACGGGTGTAGATGCCTTGCAGGAACTCGATCGTATTTTTGAGAAAAAACCGACCTATATCCTAGTACGGCAGGATGAGCAGGAATTTGACAGAAATAAGCCATTTTTTGATAAACTCAACCAAGTTTTGGCCACGGATTATCGACTCGACCATACAGTTAAGCCACCTGCTCCAGAAACTCCGGTTAATCTGTACCGACGCAACCTGATGTCAGCTTTGCCTATGGCATCAACTCCGTAATCCATTCGGAGATAGCGCTAGGAGAGCCATACCAGCGGCGATCAGGACGGGGAGAATGATAAACCCCCTCTAAAACAATATTCTTGGCTCCTTCCAAATGCGCTGCTGCAACAGGTGTGATGCCATCTCCCCAGCCATTGCCTTCGCCGCAGGTGAGCTTGTAACTGCTGTAGGCCAGCCATTGACCCGGACGACGCTGCCCATATACGGCTTTTCCAGCTACACACACGTAGCGAATCTGGGGGTAAAACGCGCCTGGATAAGTTTGGTTAACAAAGTCCAGATTCCTGCGTGTCCAGCGTTCCTGGCTGGTGTGGGGTGTGCCGAGGGTGAGTAGAGTGGCAATGCGATCGCAGCCCCGCCAAACACAGGTTTCATCATCTTGAGGATGTACACAGTAGGGCTTTTCACCCAGGTAAATACGCCCCAGCCAGCCACCCGCAGAATGCCCAACCAGATTTATCTTTTCGGCTTGATGTTGGGTTAGCATACGCTGCACAGTGGCATCAATTTGCCTCAGGATGCAGGTTACAGAGCGTCCACCCAAAGTTGGCACCCAGTCAAGCCAGCGTAGCGGCACGGTAGTCGTTGGAATGCCCTGAGCTTTCAAGGATTGCTCCAATTCGTGATAGTCGGAGGCTCCAGCTAGGTATCCTGGTAAAATTACAGTCGGCAGCATGAACCTAGTTACATGAGTGATCTTTACTTATTATCGATCGCGCTTGGTCTAGAACAAGATTTCTTGGTTGAGACCCACGACATAGTGTTGAGAGTCTGGCTATTGATTTGTTAAGTTTCGTATCGAAAAGCTTGCGATTTTCTAACGGTTTTTCCGGTTGGAGGAACCTGCATCGTTAAGATCAGCAAATCAAAAAATTAGTTTTGAAGTGTAGCTAATTTCTCTATGAGGAGAGTCTGACTGTAACAGTAGCAACATTTCCCCAGCGGGATTTGCTAGTAAGTAGAGGAAGTAATCTGTAGTCTTTGCAGGCTATTGGCTTCTCGACGCTTGAAAGAATGTCTTGAGTGCTGATTTTCCAACGGTAGGTTAATCAGTCAGCATGTGTTCTTTCAGGTTTTCTTTTCATCTATCTCTTCTATCAGTAGATAGCTATTGCAACAAAGCCCGAATAAGCACTCTAAATTATTCAATACTGCTAAGTAAGTTTTTAGTTTCGTTGTTCACTCTACCTTTACTCAAAACGTCCTATGAATTCACGCAAAACCAACCTATCGGCATCTCAAGGCTTTGAACTAGATAGCCAACGGGTCTTTGGTGAAGACTGGCTACCCAGCGATGGGCTAGGACATGGGTCAGGTAATGAGTTGGAGGGATTGGCTGATAGCGATATATTGCCAGAGTTGTTCGCTGGTGACGAGTTAGACATTGCACCAGGGCGATCGTCGGGGCACACCAAAACCCTGACGGACGATAGTGTGGGAGCCTTTTTTAAGGAAATGGCTCGTTACCCATTGCTGAAGCCAGAAGAAGAGGTGGAACTGGCGCGCCGAGTGCAACAGTTGACCAGTCTTAATGAAACACAGATTCGGTTAACTGAGGAACTGAGTCGTTCTCCTAACCGGGCTGAACTGGCGGCGGCTGTAGGAATGACCGAGCGGCAGTTGGAGCAACAGTTGTATCGGGGGCGCGTGGCAAAACGCAAGATGATTCGCTCTAATTTGCGATTGGTTGTGTCGATCGCCAAGCGCTATCTCAATCGGGGCGTACCGTTTCTGGATTTGATTCAAGAAGGTTCGTTGGGACTGAACCGTGCAACGGAAAAGTTTGATCCTGATAAAGGGTACAAGTTTTCTACCTATGCCTATTGGTGGATTCGGCAGGGCATTACCCGCACAATCGCCAACGATGCACGTACAGTTCGCCTACCGATTCACGTTGTGGAACGGCTGAATAAGCTGAAAGGGGTACAACGTCAGTTGCGTCGAGAATTGCAGCGCAATCCAACAGAAGCTGAGTTAGCGGCTGCTCTACAAGTTTCTCCTTTGCAACTACGCCAACTGCAACAGTTTCACCAGCGATCGCTGTCGTTGAACTATCGCATTGGCAAAGAGGAGGACACTGAGCTAATGGATTTGCTAGAAGACACCGAAACGAGATCGCCCGAATCTGCCATCAGTGACACTATGCTGCGCCAGGAAATTTGCCATGTGCTGGATGATGTCCTAACCGAGCGCGAACGGGCGGTGATTACTCTTCGCTATGGGTTAGCGTCCCAAAAGCCGTGCACTCTAGAGGAAGTGGGCGTCTTCTTTAACCTGTCGCGAGAACGGGTTCGCCAGATTCAAAGCAAAGCTATGCGAAAACTGCGCCGCCCACAAACAGCCGAGCGCCTAAAGGGTTGGCTAGGATAGAGCCTACTTTACATTCTTAAGCTACGACTTAAAGCGCTAGCGATCGCACTCACTTGCGCTTTACCTAAACTCATGACAAACTGTGCAACAATAAAGTCCGGTAAGTATATCGATTTAAAGTACTTTAGGAGGACTGGACACATGAGTCATATTTTGCAAGAGGTATTGTCTGCCAACGACGCTTATGCGGCTAACTTTGGTGACAAAGGAAGTTTACCCTTGCCACCTAGTCGCCACTTTGCCATTCTTACTTGCATGGATGCTCGCCTCGATCCAGCAAAATATGCAGGGCTAACCGAAGGCGACGCCCATGTAATTCGCAACGCAGGGGGACGCGCCAGTGATGATGCAATTCGATCGTTGGTAATTTCTTACAAACTTTTGGGCACACGAGAATGGTTTGTCATTCACCATACTGACTGTGGGATGCAACTGTTTACAGATGAAATTATTCGTGGGTTACTGTCAAACAGCTTGGAAACAGCCGTCATTGGCACAAATGGTTGGCAGGATATTGGGCAAGGTTCAGGATCAAGCGAAGGTGAATTTGTGGATTGGCTGACCTTTAAGGATTTGGCTGAAAGTGTATACGTGGATGTAAAACGAATTCGCAATCATCCTCTTGTTCCGCCTACGATTCCAATCTACGGCTTTATTTATGACGTAAAGACGGGACACCTGATTGAAGTAACTCAGGCAACCGAAGTCGGCAAAGCAAAAACCGCGATCGCAGCTTAGTAAGCAGTCAAGTCTATAAGTCGATCATGACCTTTCTATAAATCAACTAAAAATCAACTAAGTCAATAATGACCTTGGAGCAATTGCGGATTTTTTTAGCCGTTGCTGAGCATTTGCATTTTACCCGTGCCGCAGAAACGCTTTACATTACCCAACCGGCTGTAAGCGCAGCAATTCAAAGTTTGGAGACTGAGTATAGCGTTAAGCTGTTTCACCGGGTAGGGCGACGGGTTGAAATTACCGAAGCTGGAAAACTCCTGTACATTGAGGCGCAGGAAATTTTGGAACAGGTGGCGATCGCCGAGCGCAACCTGCGGGAGTTGAACAACTTGCAACAGGGAAAATTACGGTTAGGTGCCAGTCTGACAGTTGGTAATTATTGGCTACCTGACAAGATTAGCCAGTTTCAGCAAGAGTACCCCGGCATTCAGGTGAAGTGCACTCTAGCAAATGCAGAAGAAATTGCAGAAGGAACAGCATCAGGACGATTTGACCTGGGATTAGTATCGGGTGAGGTGAAGCTGGCATTGCAAGAGGCATTGCTGCAAGAAGTGGTTGGTCGCGATCGCTTACAAATTGTGGTAGGGCAATCGCATCCCTGGTTTCACCGAGAAGCCATTTTGGTTGAGGAACTGTTGTCATCACCGTGGGTTATGCGAGAACCTGGATCGGGCGCTCAGCAAGTGTTTGAGCGAGCACTGCAAAACTGGGGGGTAGATCTCTCGCAGTTGATGATTATTTTGGTGTTAAGCAGCAGCGAGATGGTAAAAGCAGTTGTTGAACGGGGCGGCGGAGCAGCAGCAATTCCTGAGCTTATGGTTCACAAAGAGCTGGAATTAAGGACATTGAAGGCTGTTCAAGTATCTAACTCATCAACATTATTGGAGATTGTGCAGCCCATTCTGAAACTTAAGCATGCACAGCGGTTCCAGACTCAGACGATGGTTGCCTTTGAGCAAATTTTGTAGCCACAAATGGCGATCGCAGACTCACTTTCGACTTGTTTTGAAAGACTCTAAATCATTTCACTGATTCTGTCTCATCTGGTTTGCTTCCATTAACTGCCGCATATCTAACAGCTTTGTGCCCTCACCACCCATAATCAAAGGAAGGTTGCCATTCCATTTCTCGATCGTCTGCCGTTGCAACAACTCCGGAGTCAGACTGTTTTGCAGAAGTTGTTGCGCTTCTGCTTCCCCTTTTGCCAAATTGACCCTTGCTTCTGCCTCCTTGACAGCTTTGAGGGCAACGAACTCCGCCCGTTTTGCTTCTTGCTCTGCTACCTGCTTTGCTTCCACTGCATCACTAAAGCGGTTTGAGAAATGCACATGCACCAGAGAAATATCATCCACATCAATGTGATAGGGTCTTAACCGTTCAATCAATGCTTGGTCTACTCCAGTTTTCACCTGTCCACGTTTAGTGATAATTTCTTCGGCAGTATACATTGCCATTACCGCTTTCAAAACTTCTTCTACAGCAGGATTGATGATGTGTTGAACAATAGCGTTCTGCTCACCAATTTGTTGAAAAATAAGATGGGTTTCCTCTGGCACAATATGCCAGTTCAAAGCCACATCTGTATACACATCTTGCAAATCTCGCGAAGAAGCTTCCGCAGTAATTTCCTGACTTTGAACTCGTACACTTAGTTTTTTAACCGTGTGAACTAGGGGAATAATCGGATGAATTCCTTCTCCTAAGACGATCGGCTGAACCTCACCAAACTTTAGTAGTACGCCGCGCTCTCCCGCATTGACGATCGTGAAAAAGCTGGCAAGGAGAGCCACAAAAAATAATGCCAGAAGGACTCTTCCAGTGGCGTATAAATCTCTACTAGACTTTTTACTATTTTGAATCGGCTGTAAATCGTGCAGTTTAGGCAGGGTTTCCATAAAAAGCATTGTTCACCTAATCAAACTGATCAATTATCAATCTTTTAACAAGTGAATAGAGAAGTTGAATAACCAACACTCTTATAACGTATCTGATTGGATTGCGGTTAAGAATCAACGTAAATCTTTTCCATAAATTGAATTTATCGTTTTAACAAAAAAGAGTATTTGCTTCTATGGATGGGGATCAATACACTGGCTGCATTCCCGTTAAAGGGTGTGCATGTCGCGATCGCACTTTGTTACAGATTAATTTGTTTCGCTCATTCATTTGCGTTGCAATCAGGAGTCATTCATGACCAGTGGTACCCAACGGATCCAAAGGACTCGCAGTATGCATGGCTTAAAACCAAACTGCCTTTCCTTTGGGGAAGTCTTAGCTCAATCATTCGCAGTCATTGCACCTACTACGATTCCTGCTTCCAATTTAGGTCTCATCGTAGCATTAGCAGGAAATGGCACTTGGCTTAGCTTTGTAATTGGGTTAGTCGGATTAGTGTTAGTCAGTATTAACATTAACCAATTTGCCAGTCGTTCTGCCTCTCCCGGTTCGCTCTATTCTTACATTGTCAAAGGTTTAGGGCCAACCGCGGGCGTGATTTGTGGCTGGAGTCTAGTGTTAGCATACTTGTTTACTGGCATGTCTGTGCTATGTGGATTTGCGAACTTCAGCATCATACTGATGGGTCATATTGGGCTGCATCCTTCCAGTATTACCCTGTTGGCGATCGGAACTGGAATCGCTTGGTACGCAGCCTACAAAGACATTAAACTGTCAGCGATCGCCATGCTCTGGATAGAGGTCATTTCGATTGGGCTGATTGCAATGCTAGGGGGCATTGTTTGGGCACACAAAGGCTTTGCTCTGGATTGGTCACAACTAACATTACAAGGCGTTACTCCTGGACAAGTTGCGACAGGTTTAGTGCTGGTTATGTTTGGGTTTTCTGGCTTTGAAAGCGCAACTTCCTTAGGAGATGAAGCCCGCAATCCCCTCAAAACAATTCCCAGAGCTCTAATGAGCAGCATGATTCTGGCAGGTTTGTTTTTTGTCCTAATGACCTACATTGAAATATTAGGCTTCAGCGGCACTGGAGTCGATATTACCCAAACTGAAGAGCCGTTAAGCTTTCTAGCAAAACAGGCAGGCGTGAAATTATTGGGAGATGTGATTGCGTTTGGTGCCTTATTCAGCTTTTTTGCCTGCGTGTTGGGCAGCATCAATCCGGCTGCACGTGTGTTTTTTACAATGGCGCGTCATGGGTTGTTTCCCTCATCTTTGGGAGAAGCCCATTCAGCAAACCGCACGCCTCATATGGCTGTAACGGTGTGCTCTCTGATTTTGTTTCTGATACCGGCGGGAATGGCTTTCTACCAGATCCAGTTGTTTGAAAGTATGGGCTACCTAGGTGCGATCGCCAGTTATGGTTTCCTAACGGTCTACATTCTGATTTCCATTGCTGCTCCCATCTATCTTTATAAAATTCATCAATTTCGTCGGCGCGATGCCATCATTGGCTGCGTGTCAGTCGGGTTCATGATGATTCCGGTTTTGGGGAGTGTAGGTATTCCTGGAAGCAGTTTATTTCCTGTGCCTAAAGCCCCCTACAATATCCTGCCTTATTTGTTTCTGATGTACTTGGTTGTCACCTGTGGTTGGTTTTTGCTGCAAAAAGTGCGA
>Ga0224722_1000635_pt1 | contig 20221 bp, 16 predicted proteins | sample Balambano_FR1_Me_FD_161646 | JGI IMG/M metagenome (GOLD analysis project Ga0224722, IMG submission 161646) | Freshwater sediment microbial communities from Lake Towuti, South Sulawesi, Indonesia - Balambano_FR1_MetaG | ecosystem: Environmental > Aquatic > Freshwater > Lake > Sediment | place... | reverse complement strand
GAACTAAGTATGACGTTCATGATTTACGAGCATTTATGCGTCTGCAAGATGCGGTGATGGCAGGAACAATTCGACAGGAATCGCGGGAGCTTGCTATGCGAAAGCGTTCTTTGGCGATCGCATCCTAGAGCTATCAAAACTCTTTTGTTAAGGGGGGTATAGGCTACTTGCCCTACCCCCTGATGGTAGATCTGTTCTGGTGATCCCGCTACTAGGAAGCCAACGCTTTGGCACGTCCAGATAGGTTAGTAACGGGGGCTTCGCAGCTTTGTAGAATAAAGATGATGACAGCACTGCACTGCAATTCCCGCCGAATCAGCCGAGCAATTTCTCGATCGAGTTGCGCTTCTACACCAACCCAATCAATTTCCATTGCTCCGCCACTAGTTGGATGAACAAATTCTTTCCAGCGATCGCTGAGCATCGTTTCAATAGTTTTTTGCACCCGTTCTTGCAGTTTAGTACGATCGATTAAGGTACCGACCCCTTTCAGATGCACTTCGGGCTTAGTAACTAGGCGACCATCGGTATTGACGGCAGCAGCCACTGTGACAATGCCATCCTCTGCCAATTGTTGCCGCTCCTTCAGCACTGCATTATCCACAATGCCTGCCCGTGAAGAATCTACCAATTCAATTCCCGATGGCACGCGGCCAGCAATCCGAATACTGGTTTCGGTCAATTCCACTACATCGCCGTTGTCAACGATTACCATATTCTCAGCCGGGACACCCACACTTTGAGCTGTTTGGGCGTGTTTTACCAGCATGCGATGCTCACCGTGTACTGGCAGAAAGAACTTAGGTCGAGTCAAACCTAGCATCAGCTTTTGGTCCTCTTGGCAGCCATGACCAGATACATGAATGCCCTGTTCACGTCCATAGACGACCCGTGCTCCCTGCATCATCAGCTTGTCGATGGTACTAACCACAGCGATCGTATTGCCAGGAATTGGATTAGCCGAGAAGATCACCGTGTCACCTTCCCGAACTTTGACCTGACGATGCTCACCGTTGGCAATACGAGTCAGTGCAGACAATGGTTCGCCCTGAGAGCCTGTTGTCAAAATCAAAACATTTTGATCAGGCATTTTTTGAATTACGTTCAAGGGTTGTAGTAAGTCATCCTCGCACTTGATGTACCCCAGGGTACGAGCGTGGGCAATCACATTCAGCATCGATCGCCCCAAAACTGAGACAACCCGCCCATGCTTTTTCGCCAACTCCAGCACCATATTGACTCGATGCACAGAGGACGCAAACGTAGTTAACAAAATCCGACCTGATGCCTGTCCAAAAATTCGATCCAGATTGGGATAGACCGATCGCTCCGAAGGCGTGTACCCTGGTACTTCCGAGTTTGTAGAGTCACTAATGAGGCAGTGAACCCCTTGTTCGCCATACTCAGCCAACCGCTGAAAGTCAAAAAACTCCCCATCGACTGGGGTATGGTCAATTTTGAAGTCCCCTGTGTGAATAACGACGCCTAGCGGAGTACGAATGGCCACACAAAAACTGTCGGCAATTGAGTGAGTGTTACGAATAAATTCCACAAAAAACTTGGAGCCGATTCGCACAACATCGCGGGGGCCAACAGTACGCAATTCCGTGCGATCAGCGACTCCAGCTTCTTCCAATTTCTCCCGCAAAAGAGCGATCGCTAGCCGTGGGCCATAGATGACAGGAATTTCAAACTGCTTTAAGTGAAAGGGAATACCGCCAATGTGGTCTTCATGGCCGTGGGTAACAATCATGCCCTTAATTTTGTGACGATTTTCTCGCAGGTACGTCATGTCAGGCAAAACAATGTTGACACCATGCATCCCATCCGTGGGAAAGGCAAGGCCAGCATCTAGGAGCACAATTTCATCATCAATTTCAAAAACACAGGTGTTTTTGCCAATTTCATGCAATCCACCGAGAGGAACAATTTTGAGCGCAGGACGCGATTGGGTCATGGGTATCCTTTTTCAGAAAAATAAAGTCGAAACGAAATGCAGTCAGGTCGATAGAGGGTTCTCAAAAAATATGCAAGTAGCGTGCAGGCAGGACTTTTGAAGCGCCAACTACTTTTAACCAATATCTAGAGTGGCTAACAGAATCTAGATGAGGGAGTCACGTTATGGGCATAGGGTCTCATTGATTAATAAAGTAGCTATTCAGTTTTGAAAACACTTGTCATGGAAGAGTTAGACCAGCTTTAAATCCACCAAAACTGATTTCAAAGCATTAGCTAGATCCGTTGAGAGCTCTCCCAATGGAGGACGCGAGGTTCCTACTTGCCATCCCTGCAAGGCTAAAGCATGTTTGACAGGAATTGGATTAGTTGTCAAGAATAAGGCTCTAAACAATGGAAACAGGTCTAAGTGAATTTGAGTAGCTGTTTGTACTTGACCAGCTTGAAATGCTTGGATCATAGTCTGCAATCGAGCACCTACCAAGTGGCTAGCAACACTAACTACACCTTGAGCACCGATCGCTAGCAGCGGCAGTGTAATAGAATCATCCCCAGAGTAGATTGCAAAGTCAGATGGGGTGTCCCGGCGAATAGCACTAACCTGATCTAAGTTACCACTTGCTTCCTTGATTGCCACGATGTTTGCGACTTCCGCCAGCTGAATTGTTGTTTCGGCTTGGAGATTGGCTCCAGTTCGGCTTGGAACGTTATACAGCATGAGCGGTAAGTCTGGAACAGCTTCAGCGATCGCCCGGAAGTGGGCATAGAGACCAGACTGAGGTGGTTTATTGTAGTAAGGAACAACTTGCAATGTGCCATCTAACCCTATTTTAGCGGCTTTCCCAGTTGCATCGATCGCTTCCTGGGTCGAATTAGAACCTGTTCCAGCAATGACCTTAGCTTTCCCAGCTACTGCCTGTTTGATTAGCCGAAACAACTCATATTCTTCAGCCCAAGTCATCGTGGGAGACTCGCCCGTCGTGCCGCACACGACTAAAGCATCAGAGCCGTTTTCTACTAGGTAAACCGCTAGCTTTTCTGCGACCTCATAGTTCACACTGCCATCCACATTGAACGGCGTAATCATAGCGGTGATAACTCTTCCAAACTCTAGCACACGCGATTTCAACTCCTCGTTTCAGCTTAGCTCCAATTCCTTTAGTTCAAACAATCCTTCTAAAAATCCTTCGGTTTCCAGGATTAAAGCTTATTTTTCTCGTTAGTGGCTTTCAGATGAATTGTTGCAATCATCCTAGCTTCCTAGCCAACTACTGGTATGGATTGAGAGCGCATCCCCTGTAACCAACCTTGTTCTATCAGCAGTTCAGCAATTTGAATCGCATTCAGTGCGGCTCCTTTACGGATTTGGTCACCACAGAGCCACAGTTCCAACCCTATTGGATTAGATAGATCCTGTCGAATGCGTCCTACCAAGACATCATCTTTGCCACTGGCATCGATCGGCATTGGAAAATAGTTAGCGCTCCAGTCTTCTACGACTTGCACACCTGGCGCGTTGCTGAGAATTTGGCGAGCTTTGGCCACATCAAACGGTTGCTCAAACTCTAGATTAATTGCCTCTGAGTGTGCCCGCAAGACGGGAACCCGAACACAGGTAGATGTGATTCGCAAAGTTGGTTCGGCCAAAATCTTGCGTGTCTCGTTGATCATTTTCATTTCTTCCTCACAGTACCCTCGTTCATTGAGTTTGGAATTGTGGGGAAAAAGATTAAACGCCAACGGGTAAGGAAAAATCTCTGCTTTAGGCGATCGTCCCTGCAAAATGGCCTCAGCCTGCTGCTTCATTTCTTCCATCGCCCGCGCTCCGGCTCCACTAGCCGACTGGTAGGTAGCCGCTACAATGCGGCGAATTGGCTGGACTCGGTGCAGCGGATAGATTGCCACAGTCATCAAAATCGTTGTGCAGTTAGGGTTAGCAATAATACCCTGGTGGGTGGCCGCTGCCTGGGAGTTGACTTCTGGCACAACTAGCGGCACGGAGGGATCCATTCGGAAGGCACTGGAATTGTCGATCATCACAGCTCCAGTTGCCACTACGGTACTTGCCCATTGCCGAGAGACACTGCCCCCTGCTGAGGCTAACACCAAGTCAATGCCGTCGAAGGAGCGATCGCCTACAGGTTCAATTGGCAATCTTTCCCCAGCAAACTCCAGCATTTGTCCCGCCGATCGCGATGACGCCAACAGTTTAAGATCTGCCAGGGGAAACTGGCGCTGAGCCAACAGTTCTATCAGCTCAGTACCGACAGCACCCGTTGCGCCTAAAATGGCAACCCGATAGGCTTTAGCCAACTGCGTATCCTCCAACTTTTGCGATCAGCCCAATCAAATTTTAGACCTGACCCAATTAACAAATCCTAGCAGGAAATCGGAAAGCTCCCGGACGATCGCTCACTCATGGTTGCCTCTTTTGGAAACTTAACGAAAAACTTGAAGCTAAACCAGAGATTTTTTTCATCCGAGTTCAGATCCGTTACGATAGCTAATTGCAGCGATCGACCGCGTCGCCCGTCTACTTATAACTAAAATATCCCCAAGACACTACTGAACTGATGAAAGTTACTCAGGAAAAGCTCCCCGCTAGTCAAATTGGTCTCGAAATTGAAATTACCCCAGACATGTCAAAAAAGGCATACGAACAGGTAATTCAGAAGTACACGCGCACTGTAGACATTCCTGGGTTCCGAAAGGGAAAAGTACCTCGACAAGTCCTTGTTCAGCGATTTGGCACCCTGCACCTCAAAGCTGCTGCCCTAGAAGATCTCATTGATGACAGTCTCAAGGCTGCCCTAGAGCAGGAAAAGATTGAGGCACTCGGCAACTTCCAACTGCGATCCTCATTTGAAGATCTGGTGCAAAAGTACGATCCTGGACAACCACTCACCTTTTCAGCGGCAGTGGATGTGCAGCCTGAAGCAACCTTGAAAGAGTATCAAAACCTAAAGTTGCAGGCAGAAGAGGTGGCTTTTAACCCAGAACGAGTTGACGACGTTCTAAAGAATTATCAAGAGCAGAACGCCACTTTAATTCCCGTTGAAGATCGCTCCGCTAAAATGGGCGATGTAGCCGTTGTGGACTTCAAGGGTGTAATTGTCAGCGAGGATCCCGCTGTTGAACCCCAGCCTGTACCCGGCGGCGAAGCCACAGGATTTCAGGTGGAACTGGCTCCAGGCAAGTTTATTGAAGGATTTGTCGATGGCATGGTTGGCATGCAGTTGGGTGAAACCAAAGAAGTTCAGGCTCAGTTTCCAGATACTTACCCTCAGTCCAATCTGGCAGGAAAAGCAGCCGTTTTTACGGTCACGCTCAAGGAACTCAAAGAAAAAGAGCTACCCGAATTGGATGATGAGTTTGCTCAAGATGTGAGCGAATTTGAGACCTTAGCCGAACTGAGAGAGTCCTTAGAAAAAGAGTTTACACAAGAGGCGGAGACTAGAACCAAAACCAACAAAGAACAGGCTATCTTGAATGTGCTGTTGGACAAAATTGAGGTGGAGTTACCCGAAACCTTAATCGATCGCGAAGTGAACTACATGCTGAGCCAAACAGCGATGCAATTGGAAGAGCAAGGCATGGACGTTCGGCAGTTTTTCAATCAAGACACCATTCCCATGCTGAAGGAGCGCTCTCGTCCTGATGCCATTAACCGGATCAAACGCACTCTGGCTTTGGGTGAAGTGGCTAAGCAACAATCAATTCAGGTCTCCCCAGAAGACGTGTCAGCCAAAGTTGACGATATGCTAAGTCGGCTTGATCCTGCTGAGCAGCAAGGCATCGATCGCGATCGCCTCCAAAGCGTCATTGCCGAAGACTTGCTTAAAGAAAAAATTATCGATTGGCTCATTGAACAATCAGATATAGAGCTTGTCCCCGAAGGCACCCTTAAGTCTGCTGAAACTGAATCAGAGGAAGAATCATCACCAGAACTCGCTGCTGAACCAGCGCTTGACACAACTGAAACGGAATCTGCTGTTGAAGCAGAATCCCCTGCAACTTCGCAGACTATTGAGGTAACAGCTACTCCCGTTACAGAGCCAACAGAGGAGACTTCAGAAATCGCCGAAAATTCTGAGACTGAAGAAAAATCTGACGGTAAGGGCAAATCCTCCAAATCGCGTAAGAGCAAATCCAAATCTGCTCAAGATGAGGCTCCTACTGGAGAAAGTTAAGGAAAAGGGCAAAATTCCATGCCACTTTTTCAAAATAAGGGCTAAAATGGCCTCCGTTTGCAAAGATAGGTTCAACGGCTTCCGATTGGATTAGGGCATAATTTAGATAGCTCTGGTCGGATTAATTCAATTCTGGCTATAGGCATTGCTCTCTGTCTGTTTTATCTCCACAACGTATCCATGCTTGAATTTCGCCCCTTTGGCTACTTGACGACTAGTGTTACCACTCCCGATGTGGTGTCTGTTGCCCCCAGCAGTTCAATTCCTGTCGTGATTGAACAAGCTGGTCGAGGTGAGCGCGCCTTCGACATCTACTCGCGGCTCCTACGCGAACGTATTGTGTTCCTGGGTACCCCGATCGACGATGCTGTTGCCGATTCGATCGTGGCTCAATTGCTCTTCCTTGAAGCCGAAGATCCCGAAAAGGATATCCAGCTTTACATCAATTCTCCAGGCGGCTCCGTCACAGCTGGTATGGCGATTTATGACACGATGCAGCAAGTTCGCTGTGATATTGCTACTATTTGCTTCGGTTTAGCCGCCAGTATGGGAGCTTTCCTGTTAGCGGCTGGAACTGCGGGTAAGCGTCTTTCCTTACCTAGCTCCAGAATCATGATTCACCAGCCCCTTGGCGGAGCTCAAGGACAAGCGGTAGATATCGAAATCCAGGCTAAAGAAATTCTTTATCACAAGCGAACGCTGAATAAGCTACTGTCGTATCACACTGGACAACCCCTTGACCGGATTGAAGCTGATACCGAGCGCGATTTCTTTATGTCTGCGACTGAAGCCAAAGACTATGGCCTAATCGACCAAGTCCTTGCTCAGGGAATGGGTTCTAAATCTGGCGAAACCGTTGCAGCAATGAATTAAGAGGCCATTATGTCTAAGTATGACTCCCATCTAAAATGTTCCTTTTGTGGAAAATCTCAGGAGCAGGTTCGCAAACTTATTGCTGGGCCGGGAGTCTACATTTGTGATGAATGTGTTGACTTGTGCAACGAAATTCTGGATGAGGAACTTTTTGACTCCAGCAGTACAGCACCTCAACCAGTGCCCCGACGTGAACAACCGACAGAAAAGCGCAAGCCGCGATCGGCCAGTTTGTCGCTCAACCAGATTCCCAAGCCACGAGAAATCAAGAAATATCTGGATGAGCACGTCATAGGTCAGGACGAAGCCAAAAAAATTCTGTCTGTGGCGGTTTACAACCACTACAAACGCCTCAGCTTCTTGCAAGCCAAAGGCAATGGCAAAGTCTCTCCTGATGATGCCGTTGAGCTACAAAAGTCTAATATTTTGCTGATAGGTCCTACGGGTTGTGGCAAAACGCTGTTAGCTCAGACCCTTGCCGAAATCTTGGATGTACCGTTTGCGGTTGCAGATGCTACAACTCTGACTGAAGCAGGCTATGTTGGCGAAGATGTTGAGAATATCCTGCTGCGTTTGCTCCAGGTAGCTGATTTAGATGTTGAAGAAGCACAACGCGGCATCATATATATTGACGAGATTGATAAGATTGCTCGCAAGAGTGAAAACCCCTCTATCACACGAGACGTTTCCGGTGAAGGTGTGCAGCAAGCCCTGCTGAAGATGCTGGAAGGTACCGTTGCGAATGTGCCACCTCAAGGCGGGCGTAAGCATCCCTACCAAGATTGTATTCAAATCGACACCAGCAATATCCTGTTTATTTGTGGTGGTGCCTTTGTGGGGTTGGATAAGGCGATCGAGCAGCGTATTGGCAAAAAATCTATCGGCTTTATTCAACCTGGCGACAACCAATCTAGGGAGAAACGTGCTGCTGATATTCTCAAACATCTGGAACCAGATGACTTAGTTAAGTTCGGTATGATTCCAGAGTTTATTGGTCGGGTGCCTGTTATGGCTGTGGTTGATCCGCTGGACGAAGATGCCCTGACAGCTATTTTGACAGAGCCAAAGAATGCTTTGGTGAAGCAGTATCAGAAACTGCTGAAAATGGACAATGTGATTTTGGAATTCAAAGTGGAAGCTGTGCGGGCGATCGCCAAGGAAGCCTATCGCCGCAAGACGGGTGCTCGTGCCCTGCGCAGCATCGTAGAAGAACTGATGCTGGAGGTAATGTACGAGTTGCCTTCCCGTAAGGATGTGACGCGTTGTCTGATTACTCGCGAAATGGTAGAAAAACGCTCTACGGCTGAGTTAATCATGCATCCTTCCTCGATTCCCAAGCCTGAGTCGGCTTGAGGTTTGCCAGGGGCTATCATCAATTCCAGCTAGAATCTTAATGGTCAAAAGGTTGCAGCCCCTAGCCTAGTTTTTGATGCGGGCGCGGTAAGGCTTGACTGCAGACACTTGACCGTTAATTGATAACGCGCCCTAGCGTTCTGAAAGCGTATGCCATTTGTTGAAATTCGTGGATTTTCGCACTACTACGAGTGGATAACGGATACTGAGCAGCCTGAGCCGTCGGGTAAGCCTGTGCTGGTATTTGTTCATGGTTGGGGTGGCTCGGCTCGTTACTGGGAAACCACAGCTAAGGCCCTATCGCCTCACTTCGATTGCTTGCTGTATGACCTGCGTGGCTTTGGACGATCGACCCAACGTACTACCCCACCGGATGCTACAGACAGCTACGAGCTAGAAACTTATGCAGATGATCTAGCCGAGCTGCTAAATGTCTTGGGAATTTCCCAGGTTTATCTCAATGCTCATTCTGCTGGGGCATCTATCGCGGTCTTTTTCTTAACGCAGCATAGCGATCGGGTCGATCGTGCCATTCTCACTTGCAGCGGCATTTTTGACTACGACAAGGCAGCCTTCGATGCCTTTTATCGGTTTGGTCGCTACGTGGTTCAGTTTCGCCCACGCTGGCTCTATGGCTTACCATTTATGGATCGACTGTTTATGCAGCGATTTTTGCACCGTTCTTTACCAGGAGCCATCAGCCGCGCCTTTCTAGAGGACTTTCTTATGGCCGATTACGAGGCTGCTTTGGGTACTATTTACACCTGCGTTAGCAAGAAAGCAACGGAAGTGATGCCGGGTGAATTTGCCCAAATCACCGTGCCAACGCTGCTAGTTGCTGGACAATACGATGTGATTATTCCCGCTAGCATGGGACGCCGTGCCGCCGATTTGAGTGAGGCGATCGCGTATGTAGAAATGCCGAATACAGCGCACTTTCCGATGCTAGAAGATGCCCCTACTTACCTGGAGCATGTTCGTCAGTTTTTGCGGTTGGACATTCCTGAACTATCCAAAACATCTCAATAGGCAATGGTTGCACGCTAGCGATCGAGAACGTCATAGCTACCAAAAATTTTGAGGATTTCAGTATGTGGTGTCAGATCCAGCAAAGCCTCTTGTAGTGATGGTTCCCGCAAATCTGCCTGAACATCAATGAAAAATAGATAGTCCCCCAGGGATCGCTTAGTTGGGCGTGACTCAATCCGAGTTAGATTAATTGTCCGATCGGCCAAGACTTGCAATGCCTTTACCAACGCTCCGGGGCGATCGTACACACTGAAGGCCAGTGACGTCAGTTTGCCACCGGGTGATGGCTGCAAGCTCAATACCCAAAATCGGGTGCAGTTATCAGGATAGTCATTAATTGGACATGCTAAGACTGGCAAATTGTATATCTGTGCAGCGCGATCGGAAGCGATTGCCCCCACTTCCAGTTCATCCAAATGCTGTAGTGCCTCCGTTGTGGAATTGGTTGGAATTAACTGCACATCAGACAAATGGGTTTCCAGCCAGCTTTGACACTGCGCCAATGCTTGAGGGTGGGAGTAAATTCTGCGCAGGCTGGTCAGTTCTTTTGCGTGGGATAGCAAGGCATGGGTAATGGGCAATACCAATGCTTGCTGAATCCGTAATTGGTTCAGCTTCCACAAGGTATCTAGCGTAGTTGTGACGCTGCCTTCGATCGAGTTTTCTACCGGTACCACAGCCAAATTCACCCCCTCTTCCGCAACAGCATGCAGAGTACGCGGAATGCTGGGATAGGGACAAAGGATTGCGTCTTTGCCGGTTGTTTGCTGTAGCCACTGAGCCACCCAAAGAGCCGCTGCCTCGGCATTGGTACCAGAGGGCCCTAAATGGGCGATCGAAATAGCCATGAGCGCTCCTTTTCAAAATCAAACCTTCCAAACCACGGTTGCAATCTGGTTATTGCAATCCTAGAGGAAGATTTGACTGTGCGATCGCGCATTCATCAAATGTACGGTTTATCTGTTAATGAACAGTCAACGTAAGAAAATCTCCGCCGCCAGAAACACTTTTACAAGTTAGGCTGACAGCCATACACTTTAATGTGAGGTTTTGCCAAGCGACCCAGCTCCCAGAATGCCTCTGAGCAACGGGAAATACCTCAGCCCAGTGTTGACTAGCAGGATTGACGAATGCAACTGACTCCCCAGGAAAAAGATAAACTTCTCATTTTTACAGCCGCTCTTTTGGCAGAGCGTCGCAAAGAGAAAGGCTTGAAGCTCAACTACCCAGAAGCGATCGCCTATATTTCTGCTGCCATTCTGGAGGGGGCGCGTGAGGGGCGATCGGTTGCGGAACTGATGACCTATGGCACCACTCTGCTAAACAAAGAAGATGTGATGGAAGGTATCCCAGAAATGATTCACGATGTTCAGGTAGAAGCTACCTTTCCAGATGGGACGAAACTAGTCACCGTCCACAATCCAATTCGCTAGTAACTATACAAAGACTTTAATCGGGTAGCGATCGCCTCGCCCCTAGTCTCATCACAGCTATTTTCTATCCAGCTATCTAAATCTGTTACTACCAAAGAGCCAAATCAGTTTCAGATCATCCCGCCAAATTCATTGCCCTAAATAAGCCTGTGCAGGTAAAAATTCTCATCTACCCACACAAGCCTATTTCTATTGGCTTAAATCACATTCGCTTCTATAGCTATCGTCAAGAAGGTTAGAACGTTTGGTTAATAGAGTTAGAGATAACGCCCCAGCCACGGGTGGAGCCCCTACACCCCGTTCTAACCATCTGCTGGCGATAGTTAAGGCAGAATGGGATGGGCGATTACTGGGCAATTGATAATCGCTTGAGTTGGTCGCAAGCCATACAGCCACGGGTTGGCAGGGCCTTCAGGATTAATCACTGCATTGGTCACCATACCTGCCTTAATCAGACCTTCAAGGTCTTGTAGCGACGTGATACGTCTTACCTTTCCAGCCTTAATCGCAGCCTCTGTCCACATGTTGACATGGGCATCCCACATTGGGCTGTAGTTATTGTCTTCTGACGGATTATCGTTATCTGGCCCGTAAGGAAAAACATTAATCGGATCAATGCCACCATTGGCAAGGGAGGCAGTGAATCCCTGAAATTGGCCAGTACGTACATCAGTGATGCCGTTTAGAACTGGAGAAAAACCCAATAGTGCCGATCGATCTGATGGCAACGACTTACCGTATTGGGGAATGTTAGCCAAACGAGGCGCGTAGACTCCTTTTTCCAACACCGATGGCACGTCTGCCGAAACATCGGTTACCAGATGATAGAAGTACTGCCGACCACCCTGAAACCCATCCAAAATGGACATCGTGACTGTGCGCTTTTTCAGATCGAAGGAAACTAAGCGATCGTGATTACCAGAAGCATTGTGCACCATCTGAGCATTAAGTACAACGTTACTAGGTAGCACAACTAATGATGACCACTCAGCATCGGCAACAGCCCCAGGTGTAGCTACTTTAGGTGGAAAGGGTTCTGGCGAACCCGGCACAACTTGATACTTTGGCGAGAAATCTACATTCCCTTTGAACTTCATCAGCCCCTTATCTAAAGTAACCACCTGAGCACCAGAGGTACCAATCACGTTTTTCATTTTGGGAGAAAAGTTAACGCCCAACTTTTTAGCCACACTAAAGTCAGATGCCTCGGTAATGATGTAGTAAACCGACTCTCCCTTAGGCGACAACCCTCGATACAGGGGTAAAGTTGCCGTCGCTTTGTTATAGGTAAAGTCAACCGCTAGGGTGCTCTTAACGTATACATTGTCGCTGGGCTTAAACTTAACCGCTGTAGCCTCAGAATAAATTGGTCGTCCCGACTCCTTAGACGCCGTTTCCAAAATAGCTTGGGCTTCTTTAAGGCCAACATCTGACCTAGCGATAATGTCAGACTTAGCAACAATTTGAGACTGAGATGGGCTGGTAACTGTGGTAATGGGCTGCCCCTCTAATGTGGAGGTAGTAGCAACTGACGATAGTTTGGGCGGCTGGGCACAGGAAACTGCACCCATAGCGACTAAAAAGCCACCTAAGGAAAGTGTTGCGACTTGACGATAGCGACGGTTTGCAGAACGATGACAAGATGTTTGTTTCGGTACCATGAGACGTTGTCCTCTTGTGAGTAGTATTTGCAGGAGTTAGAGATTTCTCGGCCAACCTCTGAGGCTTTTTGATCTGACTAGCTGCCTTAACGAGAAGAAATCTTGATACAAAATCTAAATAGATAAATCAATTCCTTTAGACCTTGAAAGTGAATTAACTTGGCTACAAAAGTCAGTGACAGCAGCATTGTTGGACTTGGTAAACATTCATTCACTTCACATAATTGGTACAGAATAGATGACATGAGCTCAAATAAGAATCAACTGGCTGAGTAGATAAACCAAAAAGCTAGGAGCTAATGAAATCAAAGATTTCAAAGCTGAAAAATACTTAAGCTAGTCAACAACTTGTTCTAAACATTCTCCAGGCATTAGGTAATTAGATGGTTTGGAATACCCTTACTCTACAGAGGGTATTGGTTTTCCTTGCTACGCCAACGGGTAATTTTCCACCTCTATTCTGGTTGGGTCATTGACCTAGACGAATAGGTAGGCGATCAACTAATTTAATGTGATATCAATTCTTAGCTTGAAAACTATTTAACTGGCAGTAGCAGCTTACGTTGTTGCTAATAGCCTATTAGCTTGCACAGTCAACTATTAAGGAGTTGGCAAGAGTTTGATAGAAGCTATAACCTGCTTAATAGAAATAGATCAAGCAATAAAAAGAGGAGATCACCTGTGTGACCTCCTCCAATTTCTGAGCTAGATGTAATAACTGAATTTAGAGGATGTTTGAGAAGTAGTGAAACGTTAAGCAAGACTCTCATGCGGGTTGTGCTTCGCCCCGATGAGGCAAAGGGTTGTATCAAACTGCCGATGCGCTGGCAAGTCTTTACCCTAGTCTGACTCAACTGGTAGCGTCGTTTATCCTCTAAGTTGCCAAGTGGAATATTTGGTCTACATTGAACCAAATACCAACTGCTGTTTGAGTAAATCAGGGCGAACGATGGGACTCGAACCCACGAATGGTGGAACCACAATCCACTGCCTTAACCTCTTGGCTACGCTCGCCATAGCGTTTTTAAGTATAGCATCGGTTTTAGAAAGTGTTCTACTATTGGATTCCAATGCTGGGCTAGTTGAAACGTGGTCGATCGCGTTGGAAACCTTTACGGCAAGATAGGGAGAGGTGCGATCGAGGGTGAGCAGCATGGGTGCCAGGATTTTGCAGAATTACATCAATGGGGTGTGGTGTGAGGCCACGGCAACGCCCTGTCTGGATGTGATCAATCCAGCGACAACAGAAGTACTGGCACAGGTTCCCTTGTCTACCGCTGAGATAGTCGATCGCGCGGTGCAAGCTGCCCATGCGGCCTTTGCTGACTGGCGACGCACACCCGTCACTGCCCGGGTTCAGTACTTATTTAAGCTGAAGCAGCTATTGGAAGAAAATTTTGAAGACCTGGCACGAACCATCACGATCGAATGTGGCAAAACTCTGGCTGAGTCGCGGGGTGAGTTACAGCGGGCGATCGAAAATGTAGAGGTTGCCTGTGGCATGCCGCTGCTGATGCAGGGCTACAACTCTGAAGATATTGCCCGTGGCATTGATGAAACCATGATTCGGCAACCGCTGGGAGTGGCCGCAGTGATTGCTCCGTTTAATTTCCCAGGAATGATTCCCTTTTGGTTTTTGCCCTACGCGATCGCCTGTGGCAACACATACCTGATCAAACCGTCTGAAAAAGTGCCCCTGACGATGGAACGGGTGATGGATTTAATTGCCGCCACGGGGTTGCCGCCAGGAGTGGTGAATTTGGTACACGGGGCGAAGGAAGCGGTAGATGCTATTTTGGATCACCCCTTAATCCGTGCTATTAGCTTTGTTGGGTCAACGCCGATCGCTCGGTATGTCTACAGTCGGGCAGCAGCTAATGGCAAGCGAGCGCAGTGCCAGGGCGGAGCCAAGAACCCTGTGATTGTGCTGCCCGATGCAGACCTGGACATGACAACACGGATCCTGGCCGATAGTGCTTTTGGCTGTGCAGGCCAGCGGTGCTTGGCGGCGTCGATCGCCGTGAGTGTAGGCAATGCGCGCCGACCCTTTACAGAAGCTATGGCGGAAATAGCGCGATCGCGGGTAGTGGGCAATGGACTAGACGATGCTGTACAAATGGGGCCAGTGATTACTGCCGAAAGTGCGCAGCGCATTTCTGGGCTGATTCAACAGGGAATTGAGGCCGGGGCAACGGCACTTGTGGATGGGCGCAACCCAGCCATTCCCGGTTATGAGCAGGGCTACTTTGTCCGTCCTACTCTATTGCAAGGGGTTGATCCCTTTGGGGAATTGGCGCGGACTGAAATTTTTGGACCTGTGCTGAGTTTGATGCATGTGGAAACCATAGCGGAGGCGATCTCCCTAGTGAATCAGGCACAATACGGCAATATGGCCTGCCTATTCACTAGCAGTGGTGCTGCTGCCCGCCAGTTTCGCTACGAGGTAGATGCAGGCAATATTGGCATCAACATTGGTGTTGCTGCACCGATGGCCTTTTTCCCCTTCAGCGGCTGGAAAGATAGCTTCTTTGGTGATTTGCACGGGCAAGGGCGAGATGCCATGGAGTTTTTCACCCAGACAAAGGTGGTTGTAGAGCGCTGGTTCCGCAGTTGGGAGCGACAATTTTAAGCAGAAATCAACTCAAAACCTGCTCTAGAATGCAAGAGGCTTGCTCATTACTGAGTTAGCCAAGTTCTGCCTATTTTCTTTTTCAGAGAGAGAAGCCGTGCCGCATTCGATCGTGACTAATACCTGCGAAGGCGTTGCTGATTGCGTTGACGCTTGCCCAGTTGCTTGCATCCACCCAGGCCCCAGCACCAGATACCCTGATATGAAAAATAAGAAGGGTACGGACTGGTTCTGGATTGACTTCACGACTTGCATTGACTGTGGCATTTGTCTGCAAGTGTGCCCAGTGGAAGGGGCGATTGTCCCGGAAGAACGACCTGATTTGCAAATGGCGCCTTAGGGAAACCTGGACTGAGGCGATCGGTGTTGAATGCCTTCTCTCCTCAAATTGGGAGTTGCTATAAGGGTTTCATGCGAGATTGCGGTAATGTGCTTGTAAGTCACTGGAATGGTTTATGGCTAGGGCTGCCTTGTTGGATGTTGAAAACGTTTACGCTGGCTACGTCAAAGACTTGGATATTCTCCAGGGCGTAAACTTTCGCATTTATCCAGGGGAGTTAGTCGCAGTGATCGGCCCCAACGGAGCAGGCAAATCTACCCTGGCTAAAACGATCGCTGGACTGCTAACACCCCACACGGGACACATTCGCTATGACGGCAGAGATATTGTGGGCACAAAGCCCGATCGAATTGTTCGGCTTGGCGTATGCTACGTGCCCCAGATTGCCAATGTGTTTCGCTCCCTCACAGTGGAAGAAAACCTGGAAATGGGAGCATTTGTTCGAGATGTACCGCTGCGACCCTTAAAGCAAGAAATTTTTGCTACCTTCCCGCGGCTGGCGGAGCGTCGCCATCAGCGTGCTGGAACGCTGTCGGGCGGGGAACGGCAAATGCTGGCTATGGGCAAAGCCTTGATGATGCAGCCAACCCTGCTAGTGCTGGATGAGCCTTCGGCGGCGCTATCGCCGATTTTGGTCAACAGTGTGTTTGAGCAGATCCGCACTATTAACCGAGGTGGAATCGCTATTATTCTGGTTGAGCAAAATGCGCGAAAAGCTCTGGAAATGGCCGATCGCGGCTATGTGCTAGAGGCAGGGCGCGATCGCTTTGAAGGCACCGGAGCCGATTTGCTTAACAACCCCAAAGTGGGAGAACTGTACCTAGGAGCGGCAGGTTCACATTCCTGATGGTTTCGCAGGCTTACAGTTACAAAAAGTCGGCTGGGTCGATCGGTTCCCCATCGCGCCGAACCTCAAAGTGCAGGTGGGGGCCAGTAGAAAGCCCAGTGGAGCCAACGGCGGCGATAAGATGTCCGCGCTGGATGCTGTCTCCCTCAGCTACGTAGAACTCACTGGCGTGGCCGTAGAGGGTGGTGATACCGTTGCCGTGGTCTATGATGACCGTGTTGCCATAGCCACCGTACCATCCAGCAAAGATAACCATGCCTTGATCAGCTGCCCAGATAGGCCCGCCATAGTCAGCCCCAAAGTCAACGCCTGCATGGAAGCGGGCATCACCCAAGATAGGGTGGGTGCGCCAACCAAAGCTGCTGGTAATCTCGCCGTCGCTGGGAAAAACCATTTGGCCGGTACCACGGGTAGCCACACGCTGTTGTTGCCGTTGCTCAGCCAGTCGAGCCTGGATTAGTTGGCCAATGTCTTGGGAGTCTTGGGCGAGTCGAGTCTCTGCGGCTTCTAGGGCGTGACGATCGGTGCGGAGACGGCCAATCAATTCCTGCTGGTTGGCCGCTTGGGCTTCTACTTCTGCTTTCTGAGCTAGGAGTTGTTGGGATAACAGGGCAATTTCATTTTTTTGCTTTTCTACCTGTTGGCGACGCTGATTTAGCCGATCGGCCTCGGCTTTCAGGTCTACCAAAATCTGGCGATCGGCCTGGTAAACGCGGCGCAGTTGATAACGACGGTCTAGGAAATTATTCAAACTGTTGCTCTGTAACAGTACAGCCCAGCCACGATCGGTTTGCTGGCGTTGCAAAAAACGCAGCCTTGCAGCCGTGGCTGACTGTTTTTGGCGGTAGCTACGCTCGGCAGTCACCGAGGCTACTTCCAGGTTCCGCAGTGCTTGGGTGGCTTTTTGTAGGCGCGTTTCCGTTGTTTTGATTTGCTCAGCCGTGACTTTGATGGTTTTTTGTAAGCCTGTGAGGGTTCCCTGAGCGGCTTTTTCCAAGTTCTTGAGTCGATCGCGTTCCTGAATGACCTGGGAGCGATCGCGATCAAGTTGCTGTTGGCGTTTTTGTAAGTCTTCGATCGCCTCTGAGGCTTGTGCCAGATGCGGTTCCTGGGCGATCGCTGGCAACAAACTAGCCAGTCCCCACAGCAACAGCACTAGACAAGTCAATCCAGCCAAAACCGCCCTAAATCGCCCTTTCCGAGCGAGTTTGACAATCCCAATCACACTACCCCGCTTACTTTTTAACCCTAGGCATGCATGGCATTTTACCCATGCCCCAGCAATTGAGCACAAAAATCTATTGTTTTTTGCAAAGCTGCCGAGCAACGCGATTGCAGCTAGTTGAAATGGAGAGTAGGGGAGTCGAACCCCTGGCCTCCAGGGTGCGATCCTGGCGCGCTACCAACTGCGCTAACTCCCCAGATGTTAAGCTCCCATATCTTAACATTTGGAGCTTTGGCCAAAGAGCTGAACTAGCGTGGATAACTTTGGGCGATCGCTAACTCAGATTAAATGCTTCAAATCTCACCTCAAAGCTATCCCCATGCAGAACTGCACCCATAATTCCTACTTGCAGCAAGGGAGATTCTGTGAGGTAAGCCAGCCGATCATGGTGTAGTCAGTATGCCGCCAGAAGTCCGTTTTTGTGCCTATAGTGACGCGGATACTGTCATCGCGCTGATGCCACTAGGGTCATTTGTCATACCATTGCATCATGGTCATCCTGTTAAGGATTAGTGCTCAAAATTTGGGTGAGAGCTTCTTTGAGGGTTGGGTATTGAAATTGAAACCCAGTGTCTAGGGTGCGTTTGGGCAAGACTTCTTGGCCTTCCAGGACAACTTTTGCGCCATCTCCCAGGAGCAGTTCTAGGGCAAAGGCTGGAACAGGCAACCAGGATGGGCGCTGCATCAAATTACCCAACGTTGTACACAGATCAGCCATTTTGACAGGATTGGGAGCGGTAGCGTTATAAATGCCATCCCAAGTAGGTTGGATTAGTGCGGTCAGAATCATACTGACTAAGTCGTCACGATGAATCCAGGAAAACCATTGGTTGCCTGTACCCAGTGGCCCTCCAGCAAATACTTTAAATACGGGCAGCATTTTCCCCAGAGCACCCCCTGGCCCTAGCACGATGCCAATGCGCAAAATGGCTAGTCTTACACCGTGGGCTTTGACAGCATCAGCAGCACTTTCCCAGGCTTGGCAAATTTCTGCCAGGAAGTCTCGTCCCGGTGGGCTGGTTTCGTCGTAGGTTTCTGCTTCGTTGGTGCCGTAGTAGCCGATCGCGGAGGCATTGACTAGCACAGAAGGTTTGGGGGTAGAGTGGGCGATCGCCTCAATTAGATTCTGCGTGGTGAGTGTGCGGCTATCCAGCAGGAGTTGTTTGTGTTCTGGTGTCCAGCGCTTTTCAGCGATCGGCTCTCCAGCCAGATTTACAACACCGTCACAGCCTGCGATTGATTGCTGCCAATCTCCCATTTGGGTTGGGATGTAAGCAACGATCGTCACATCAGGAAAAGCGGTTTTGGGAAAAAGCCGTGCAGCCTTAGCCGGATCTCGCACTAGGGCAACAACCTGATGCCCCTCGGTCTGCAACTGCTCAACTAGCCGTGTCCCGACAAATCCTGTAGCTCCTGCAATAGCTACCCGCATGGCTTAATCCCTCTAAATGTTAGGTCTGATCCGTAGCACCATTCTGTGACTGATGTTCGCCGTACTCCATGCCATTCGTAGCGGCATAGCGATTCATAAAGCGAATAAACCGCTGCCAGTGGTCGTCCTGATGAATTTCAAACTTGCATTCCAGGCGATCAAAGTCGTCACCTTCTGGCCCAGAAAAATAGAACTTGACCGAGGACGGTTCAACGGTGATGACCCCTTCTTCATCAGTCAGCTTCATGCCCTGGGAGAAGCGGTTACGAAAGCTTTTGAACTGGGCGATCGAGCGTAACTCTTCAAAGGTCATGCAAACGATGCGGGTACCTGAGCGGCGATCGCGACGCAAGCTTACATTTGTCAATGCCTCTGGAATACCCTCAAAAAACTGAATCGATGGGAGAACGGTCATACCACTGACGGTTGATGGCGCAGTCCTCAGTATACCGACATTTATGAACCTTCCTAGCGCTTCTTGTAGCATTGCTCATGGGGCAAAAGGAACGCGGTAGAGTGAAAATAACGCATGGGTTATTGGTTGACGCGATGGGTATACATGGACTGTCAATGTCCGGCACAGATTTTCCACTTTGGATGCAGTTAGGTGTGACTGGAGCCTGGCTAGGAACTTTGGGATTGGTAGCAGAATGGTTCCACCAAAGTAAGCTTGTTGGCTCAGAAGTTGTACGAAAACTGGTTCACGTCGGTGTTGGCAATATTATTCTGGCAGCATGGTGGATGCGGTTCCCGCTGTGGTTAGGGGTGGGAGCTTCTGTATTTTTCAGTGCGATCGCGTTTCTGTCCTATCGGTTTCCTATTCTGTCTAGCATTAACGGGATTGGTCGCAAGAGTTTGGGCACCTTTTTCTATGCCCTTAGTATTGGCATTTTGATTGGACTCTTTTGGGCGATCGACCAGCCTCAATTTGCCGCGATCGGTGTTTTGGTAATGACTTGGGGCGATGGACTGGCCGCTCTAATTGGCCAACGATTTGGACAGCATCCTTACCAACTCTGGGGCATGCACAAAAGTTGGGAAGGTTCACTTGGGATGGCTGCTATCAGTTTCACTTGCACCGGCCTAATTTTGCTGGGCACCTATGGATACTGCTGGCCAATCTTGCTAGTGGCGCTAGCGGTTGCCCTGGTTGCCACTGGATTGGAAGCGTTCTCTAAGTACGGCATCGATAACCTTACAGTGCCATTGGGGAGCGCTTTAGTGGCCTATGGACTAACCCAAGCTCTATTACC
>Ga0224722_1000634_pt1 | contig 20222 bp, 18 predicted proteins | sample Balambano_FR1_Me_FD_161646 | JGI IMG/M metagenome (GOLD analysis project Ga0224722, IMG submission 161646) | Freshwater sediment microbial communities from Lake Towuti, South Sulawesi, Indonesia - Balambano_FR1_MetaG | ecosystem: Environmental > Aquatic > Freshwater > Lake > Sediment | place... | reverse complement strand
ACCAATAACTGTCACTTCGTAACGGTCTGGCGCCATATCAAGCAAGTCTTCCAAACAACGCATACCAGCCAAACCATTACCAATCAAGACAAGTTTCAACTTCTCTTGTGAAACACCATTATTAGTAATGTAAGTTTTCTGAGCAACCGAACCAACCCAAACACGGCCATCTTCGATTTTCGTTGGGTAAACAAGAAGCTTTTGATCTTTATCTTCTAAACAACGACCAGTTGCTAAACTAAAATGCTGTTTATAAATTGGTGATGCAACAACACGTTCGCCTTGTAAGTCACCAATAATGCCACGACACATGACATTGGCTTGGCTGAACGGATCTTTATTGCTTAACGCATAAATACGCTTTTCATGACCCACGCGAAACAATGCAATTGATTGACCATCAACTAATGCACCTACACCTGTATTTGGTGTGATGTCATCTAAATTACATACATCAACCCATTGATTTTCTGGAAGCATATTCACATCTTTTAAATTTGTCATTTTTCTCTCCTTATGCTTCAACCATTGGGATACGATCTTCTGAACGTTCTGCATCGTTCAAAGGACGGATTTGATCACGTACTTGAGTAAATTGAATGTACGGATCAGCTTGTTCTTCAGCACTTGCGTTGATGTAAGTTTGGAAACGTTTACGGATTTCTGGATTTTCTACCGCAGTACGCCATTCATCTTGGTATGTACCAATGACATGTGTCATACGACGTTCAAGTTCTTCAGCAAGACCAAGTGAGTCATCAATAATCACTGATTTCAGATAATCTAAACCGCCTTCCATGTTGTCACGCCATACACTAGTACGTTGTAAACGATCAGCTGTTTGGATGTAGAACATAAAGAATCGGTCAATATAACGAATCAATGTTTGTGTATCTAAGTCAGATGCAAGTAGCTCAGCATGACGAGGTTTCATCCCGCCATTACCACAAACATATAAGTTCCAACCTTTCTCTGTCGCGATAACACCAACGTCTTTACCTTGTGCTTCAGCACACTCACGCGTACAACCTGAAACTGCCATTTTAAGTTTATGTGGTGAACGTAAACCTTTATAACGGTTTTCAAGCACAATCGATAAGCCAACCGAATCATCAACACCATAACGACACCACGTGCTACCGACACATGATTTCACTGTACGTAATGATTTACCGTAAGCATGACCCGATTCAAAACCAGCCGCATTCAACTCTTCCCAAATGAATGGAAGTTCATGGATTTGCGCACCAAACAAATCTACACGTTGACCGCCTGTGATTTTAGTATACAGATTATATTTCTTGGCAATTTGACCAACAGCGATCAAACCATCTGGTGTAACTTCACCGCCTGCCATACGAGGTACAACTGAGTAAGAACCGTCTTTTTGAATATTACCCAAGTAGTAGTCGTTACTATCTTGTAAGCCTGCATGACTTGGTTCAAGAACGAAATCATTCCAACAAGATGCTAAAATATTCGCAGCCATCGGTTTACAAATATCACAACCTAAACCATGACCATGTTGGTGAATTAAATCATCAAACGTTTTGATTTCATTGACACGTACCAAGTGATAAATCTCTTGGCGTGAGTATGGGAAGTGTTCACATACATGGTTATTAACCGTAACACCTTGACGTTGTAACTCTGACTTTAAGACTTGAGTGACGAGTGGTGCACAACCACCACAAGCAGTTGCAGCTTTCGTACATTTTTTCAATGCACCAAGTGAAGTCGAACCATCACAAATTGCTTGGCAAATATCTGCTTTAGACACGTTGTTACATGAACAGATCGTTGCACTATCAGGTAGTAAATCAACACCGCTACCGCCTGCTTTTGCACCCGAATCTGCAAAGCCTGGCATGATCAAGCTTTCAGGTGTTTCTGGTAATGCAATACCATTCAACATCATTTGTAGAAGGTCGTTATACTCTTTCGCATCACCAACAAGAACTGCACCAAGTAATTTGGTTTTATCTGCATCAACAACAATTTTCTTATAAACCAATGCATCTTCGTCAGCATAGAAATAGCTGAGAGAGTTTGGTGTCATACCATGTGCATCACCAACTGATGCAACATCTACACCCATAAGTTTGAGTTTAGTACTCATATCTGCACCAGCAAAACTATGAGTTTCTTCAACCAAAATATGTTTCGCTGCAATGCGTGCCATGTCATAGCCTGGAGCAACTAGACCATAGATCTTATTGTCCCAAAGCGCACATTCACCAATCGCATAAATATCTTCATTTGATGTTTGGCAATAATCATTAATTTTAATACCACCACGCTCGCCAAGTGCTAAACCACTTGTACGTGCAAGCTCATCACGTGGACGAATACCCGCTGAGAATAAGATAATATCTGTTTCAAGCTCGCTACCATCTGCAAACTTCATCACATGCGTTGCACTTTCACCCGCTTCAATAGATGAAGTTGCTTTTTGAGTATGTACTTTTACGCCAAGGTTCTCGATTTTACGGCGTAGAACTTTACCACCCAAGTCATCAATTTGAACTGCCATTAAGCGTGGTGCAAATTCAACAACATGCGTTTCTAGGTTTAAATCACGCAAAGCTTTTGCAGCTTCTAAGCCTAATAAACCACCACCAATCACCACACCCGATTTTGAATTTAAGCTTGCCGCTCGAATCGCATCTAAATCTTCAATGGTACGATAAACAAAACAGTTCTCACGATCATTACCTGAAATTGGTGGAACAAAGGCATATGAACCTGTTGCCAATACCAGTTTGTCGTAACTAATCACATCACCAAAGCTTGTTGTCACCGTTTTTTCTGCGGTATCAATTGCGATTGCTTTGGTATTCAGTCTTAAATCGATACCATGCGCATCTGCAAAGTCAAAACGTGCAAGTGATAAGTCTTTTGCCGTTTTTCCTGAGAAGTATTCAGTCAAATGTACACGATCGTATGCAATGCGTGGTTCTTCAGCAAGAATCGTAATTTCTAATTCATCATCAGCTTTCTCTAAGATGGCTTCGATGAATTTATGACCCACCATACCGTGACCAATCATCACTAATTTCATTGTGTTTCTCCTAAAATCTAATCTGGGATTAAGCTGCGCTGTTTTGTTCTGAGCCACGTTCTAAAATTGCTTGTTCAAATAAGCGTTGTTCTTTTTCTTTATGCTCTACCGAGAATCGGATCAACATAACCGAACTTGCTGCAATGACGACCAAACCACCTAAAACCATTAAACAAGTTTGAATATCAACCATACCTTTAAGTAAGAAACCTGCTGCAACTGCACCCACGTTTCCACCTGCACCAATGATGCCAGCCACACCACCAAGCGCTTCACGATCAATAAATGGAACTAATGCATAAGTTGCGCCACATGCCATATGGGTAAACAGTGCAAAGATTGTCATGCTAAGAATTGCGAGTGCTGCGCTGTTCATATGCGAGAACAACATAAGGAATAAACCTTCACCTAAAATCAACATAAACAATATCTTAGTGCGACCATCCAAACCTTTTTTAAGTGCAACTTTATCAGAAAGAATGCCACCCAAAGCACGAGCAAATAATGCTAACAAACCAAAGATCCCAGCAGCCATTCCCGCTTCTTTCAAACCAAAATCAAAGTTTTCTACGTAATACATTGCAATAATGTTGTGCATAAAGATTTCGATACCGAAACATGCTGCATACGAGAAGAATAAGATCCACACACGATAGTTACGCGCTGCATGCATCAAAATTGCAAGACCACCTTTCTTCTCACTACCAGCAGAAACACCTTCTGCACGAAGCTCTTTAAAGTCACCTTGTGGGCAGTCTTGGGTAAATTTCCAGTAAAGAAAACCAACAATCACCATCATCACACCAGGAACAATCAGTGCAATTCTCCATCCCATCGCTTGCTCAACGCCGAACATGACCAATGCTGAAAGAAGTAATGGCATTAATGCTTGAGTTACGCCACCACCCGCATTTCCCCAACCTGCCGAGGTTGCATTCGCAGTACCCACAACATTAGGTGCAAACATAATGCTCGTGTGATATTGAGTAATGACAAAACTCGCGCCAATTGCGCCAATCAGCAAACGAAAGAAGAGAAAAGATTCATAGCTATTTGCTGATGCAACACCAAATACAGGAATACTGCCAAGTAACAACAAAGCGGTATACGTCTTACGCGGTCCATATTTGTCACACAATGGACCCACAACCAAACGAACTAAAATCGTGATTGCGACTGCTGCAATATTGATATTGGCGATTTGATCTTTGGTTAAATGAAATTCACCCGCGATAACTGGCATCAATGGTGCACATGCAAACCAAGCAAAGAAACAAACAAAGAAAGCAAGCCAACTCATGTGGAATGCTCGCATTGCTGGTTCGGAAAAGTTAAATAACTTTATTGATGTGGCTTTTTTCGCCGATAGATTCAAAGACATTGCCATCTCCTATACTGAACGTATACTGCTTTGTTGACACGAATCGCTGTGTAAACAAACCGATCAGATCGGACATCGTTGGCCGTCTTACAATTTTCAAAGTCTTCTTTGACTTAACACCTAACAAGCAAATGCTGTGCCAAACAAATAAAATAAATCAAAAAAATAAGCTTAACTATTGTTTTATATTATTTTTTAACAAAAAAACATATAATTACAGCATCTATACACACTATATATATAGGCGGAACAGACGTATGACCTGTTTTAAAGCACAATTCAGTGTGCTTCAAAACAACTCCTTTTACGCACCAAAATAGAACACACACAATATTTAATTAACTTAATCTAAATTTTTATTTCGCTATCAAATAAGCAACGATACAATAAAGCGCATAAATAATACGCCTATGGAGCGTTTGCACCGAATAAGAAATTACTCATGGCATTAATTTTGCTTCAAAAAAATACCCCCAGCACGTTATGCTAAATGTGCATATACCTACAGTTTGACTTTTATACCTATGCCGAAACTCAAGATCGCACTTATTGATGACGACCAGGCTCGGGCTGAATACATAAAAACCTGTTTAATTGAACATGACTTTGATGTAGTAGCTTGTTTCACTCTCGATCATCTTAATATTTTTAAATTAGAACACCTTCAAGCAGATGTGATTCTGCTTGATATGGATCACCCTCATCGCGATGTGATCGAAAGTTGTGTCAGCAACTTTGATCTACCAACAGTTCTTTTTACCAAAAATACTGACCGAGATACTATTAAGCAGGCAATTGACGCTGGGATCACTGCATATATTGTCGATGGTATTGACCCAACTCGCTTACACACGATTTTAGATATTTCTATTGAACAGTATAAAAAACATAAAAAGTTAGAAGGCGATCTAAAAGATGCCAAAACCAAACTCGCTGACAGAAAAGATGTCGAAAAGGCCAAAGTTTTGCTTATGCAATTACATGGATTAACTGAAGATACCGCTTTTCAATTACTCCGAAAAAATGCCATGAGTCATCGCATGACCATTGGAGAAATGGCACGCCGTTTATTGGATGCACAACAGCTTTTAAATAATCAATTAAAGGATGAATAGATGAGCAGTTTAGAAAAAACCGAATTGCAACTAGGCTACATCCCATTGCTTGATTGCATCGCCTTATTATGGGCAAAACAACGTGGCTTTTTTGATGAAGCTGGTTTAAATGTTACATTAACGAAAGAAGCATCATGGGCGAGTTTACGTGATCGTCTTGCCTTCGGTCTTTTAGATACCGCACACTGTTTATCCGCAATGTTACCTGCTGCCGCTATCGGTGCTGATCAAATAGGCATTCAACTACAAACACCTTTAGTTCTCAGTGAAAATCGTGCTTTTATTAGCTTAAGCCAAAAGCTCTGCTATCAATTAGATATAAAGCAACAAGACCCTGTAGATCTATCAGCAAAGAAATTAATTGAATATATCAAACTAGGCAACCATGTTTCTTTAGGACACGTCTTTAAACATTCGATTCATCATTATTGTTTAAGGGAATGGTTAGCATTAGCCAACTCTGAGTTGGCACATTCAATTCATGTCAAAACTTTACCTCCTCCATATATGGTCGAAGCACTCAACAATCATCTTATTGATGGATTTTGTGTCGGTGAGCCATGGAACACCCACGCTGAACTTCAAGGTTTAAGCCAAATTGTCTGTTCTAGCCAAGACATTATCCCCAATGTTGCCGACAAAGTATTGGCTGTGACCCAAGAATGGGCACAACAACACCCTAATACCCTGATCGCATTAACGAGTGCTATTATAAAAGCGCAACAAGAGCTTCGTATGCTCGAAGATTTTGCACCAGTGTGGGAACTTTTGGTTGAATTTGAAGTGATTCAATTTAATTGCTCACCTAACATTCATGTTGAAAAATACTTTACCATTCAAAATATCATTCGTAATTTTGTACAAAATAGTGCAATACCTAAAGTCACTGATTTTGAGTGGTTATTTCAACAGATGCAAAAATGGAATAATTCCCCTATCAGTTCAATACAATATACAAATGAAGCTCAAAGCTGTCTTTTATTAGAAACGTATTTAGCTGCATCCCAACAGAATAAAATTTGAAGAAAAAAAAGCTGTCTTTATAAAAAGACAGCTTTGAAAAGACCCATAAGAGATCACAAAAATCAAAAAGTCATCTCTTAAGTGATTATTATCTTACCCAAATACAATTTATCTTTTTCGGACATTTTCATGTCATTAGCTGCCAGTCAAAACTTCACAATTCATATTTTTTGCCAATACGATCGCTTACTTAATGGATTAGACATGTTTCAATCATTCTAAGCTCACTATGATTTAGCTCGTTCCACAAAAATTGAGATTTTTCTTCATATTGTCCGTATTTGATAGATTAGAAATCCTAGCCAACAATCCTTCATTCATACGAAATAAAAGCGAAGACCTTAAAAAATAATAACTTAGATATTTAATAACGGATATAAAATAGATAAAAATGAATAATACTCATCGACCCCCTGTAAAAAGTTACCAAGCATCCGTTTTATAGAAATTTGAGTATTTTTAGTCGATGACTTTAGAGTTACACAAATTACATGAACGAAATAAGGCAATTCAGTTTAGAATAGTGAAAAAATAAATTATCGGAAAATTTGTCATATTTTAACATTGCCAATTCCTTGCAAAGTTTTCATTATATGCAGCATGCTTGGTATGCAAATTTCTTCATTCATTAAAAGAAATCATAAGAAAAAATGCAGAATTTTGTGCCATAATAAGCAAACTTTGCAAGTATCTTGCAAAAAACATTTGCAGTTTTAGAATTGGAGCAAGCCGAATGAGCTCAACCATTTTGGTAATTCATGGACCGAATTTAAACTTGCTAGGAAAGCGTGAACCAGAAGTATATGGTTATCTCACTTTAGATGATATTAACCAACAGCTCGTCGCTCAAGCTCAAAAAGAGTCAGTCATATTAGATACTTTTCAGAGTAATTGGGAAGGTGCGATTGTTGATCGCATTCATCAAGCACAAACTGAGGGCGTGAAATTTATCATCATCAACCCTGCTGCTTTAACCCATACTTCTGTTGCTTTACGCGACGCGCTTCTTGGTGTCGCTATTCCGTTTATTGAAGTTCATTTGTCGAATGTTCACGCTCGTGAAGCATTCCGCCATCATTCATATTTATCCGACAAAGCCATCGGCGTGATCTGTGGCTTAGGCGCAAAGGGTTATACCTTTGCTCTCGATTTTGCAATCGAAAAAATTCAATCTTCTAATTAATTTATACATTTCAGGAATGCTCACTCATGGATATCCGTAAAATCAAGAAACTCATCGATTTGATGATTGAATCTGACTTACAAGCGATTGAAGTTAAGGAAGGTGATCAATCCATCTCATTAACTCGCCCTACGCCAGTTTATGCAACAGCTCCTATTACAGCCCCAACAACGTCTGCTCCTGCTGCACCAGCAGCAAAAACACCTCGTGGTGCTGTAGAAACATCTCCAATGGTTGGTGTTTTCTACTCAGCGCAAAGTCCTGGTGAAGCACCATTTGTAAATGTTGGTCAAACCGTTTCTGCGGGTGAAACACTGGGTATCATCGAAGCAATGAAAATCATGAACCCAATTGAAGCAACCAAGAGCGGCGTCATTGAAGAAATTTTAGTGAAAAATGGTGAAGTGATCCAATTCGGTCAACCACTTTTCCGCTACCGCGCCTAATCAGTTTGGGGATTCCAATGTTGCAAAAAGTATTAATTGCAAACCGCGGTGAAATCGCTTTACGAATTACTCGGGCTTGTAAAACTCTAGGCATTAAAACAGTTGGTATTTATTCTGATGCTGACAAAGACTTGATGCACTTACGCTTCGTTGATGAAGCAGTTTGTATTGGGCCTGGTACCACAAGTGAAAGCTATTTAAATATTCCTGCAATTATTACTGCAGCAGAAATCACAGGTGCAGATGCAATCCATCCTGGTTATGGCTTCTTGTCTGAAAATGCTGAATTCGCCGAAATTGTAGAAAGCTCAGGTTTTATTTTCATTGGTCCTCGCCCTGAACACATTCGCCTCATGGGAAATAAGGTATCTGCCATTATTGCCATGAAAAAGGCAGGCGTACCAACTGTTCCTGGTTGTGACCACGCCGTAACGATTCATAATGCGCTTGCTGAAGCGAAGGAAATTGGTTTTCCATTGATCGTTAAAGCAGCATCTGGTGGCGGTGGTCGCGGTATGCGTATTGTGGAACGCGTTGACACACTACTCGAATCTGTTCAAGCTGCACAACGTGACGCTGAAATGTGGTTTGGAGATGATACTGTTTATATGGAACGTTTCTTACAGAAACCCCGCCATGTAGAAGTACAGGTGCTTGGCGATGGTAATGGTCATGCGATTCATTTATACGACCGTGATTGTTCTTTACAACGTCGTCATCAAAAAGTGTTAGAAGAAGCACCTGCACCTAACTTACCAGAACAAGCACGTGCTGATATTTTAGAAGCATGTGTCAATGCATGTAAGCTCATGCAATATCGTGGCGCAGGAACTTTTGAGTTTTTGTTTGAAGAAGGTGAATTCTTCTTTATTGAAATGAATACTCGTGTTCAAGTTGAACATCCCGTGACCGAAATGGTGACAGGCATTGATATTATTGAACAACAACTACGGATTGCTGCGGGTTTGGGTCTAGATATCGAACAGCATGAAGTTGAAGTCAAAGGTCATGCGATTGAATGTCGTATTAATGCCGAAGATCCAACCACCTTTTTGCCTTCACCAGGCAAAATTGAGAGTTTCTATGCACCAGGTGGTGCAGGTATTCGCTTAGATTCACATATTTATCAAGGTTATAGTATTCCACCTTATTATGATTCAATGATTGCAAAACTGATTGCACATGGTAAAGATCGTGAGACATCTTTGGCTCGTATGCGCCAAGCTTTGGATGAAATGATTCTGACTGGAATCAAAACCAATATTCCTTTGCATAAAGATCTTATTTTGCAAGATAAAAATTTCTGCAAACAAGCAATGGATATTCATTATCTTGAAAAACATTTGCTTAAACAATTAGAAGCGCAAGCTGAAAAGGCTTAAATAAAAAACCCTCTTATGAATTAATAAGAGGGTTTTTTTATATCTTAGATTTTTAAATAATTTAAGGCAAAACACGGCGTAATGTTGCGAAACATTTATCGCCTTTTTCATTGGCACAGAAATTAATAGTATGATCATTTTCCCATTTAATAAAATACTGAGACACCTCACCCGTTTGATCTACAATTTGCCCTGAACAGTCTATCTTGTTGTTGTCATACTTAATTTGTAAAATCAATGCGGGTAAACGCTCTTTATGATCTTCTGAAGGCTGATAGTCATATAGACCATAAGACCATTCTTGGTTACTCTTGATTACAACTTCATTCATTCCACGAAAGTTATAATACTCAACACACTTCTTATTATTGGCAATTTCCATCCCCCACAACCCCATGACTTCAGGGCGAGTCACAACCTTAATCGTATTAGCCTTAGCCACTTGCTGTGCTGTTACTGCTTTTTCATTTACGACCGTGTCTGCCATAGTCCATGTTGAGCAAGCGCATAATAATCCAATAATATAAATATTTTTCATAGATTTAATTAAATCGTAATCTAAACGGTGCAAGGCTTTAACTTAGCATATTTTTTAATAAAAACATGCTTTCATAACCATATAAACACAATATTTTTAGCATATCATTTATTTGATAGTTCTTCATTTTTTCAGGTATTCTGTTTTTCAACTGATACTTATGTTTACTTTATAACGATTGAGCTTCAAGGATGAAAGCAATGAAATTTTCTGAATATATTCAATATGATGGTTTAGGTTTAGCACAATTAGTCAAAAACAAAGAGGTTCATGCATCAGAGTTATTAGACGTCGCATTAGAACGAGCAGATAAAACCAATCCAAAACTGAATGCCATCATTATTCCCATGTATGAACAAGCAAAACAACGTACACAGCAACAATCATCTGGTTTGTTTGCTGGCGTTCCTTTTCTAGTAAAAGACTTATTCCAAGAATATCAAGGTGTACCCACCTCTTATGGAAGCAATGCGCTAAAAAAAATCAATTATATACCTGACTTTAATGCTGAAATTGTTAATCGTTGGGAAAAAACAGGGATCATCACTTTTGGTCGTACCAATGTCCCTGAATTTGGGATAAAAGGAATTACCGAACCCGATGCTTGGGGCTCATGTCATAACCCTTGGAATTTAAAGCACAATAGTGGAGGTTCTTCGGGTGGTTCAGGCTCGGCTGTTGCAGGCGGTTTAGTGCCAATTGCAGGCGCAAGTGATGGTGGTGGATCTATTCGCATCCCCGCTTCATATTGCGGTTTATTTGGATTAAAGCCAAGTCGAGGGCGTACGCCATGGGGTCCACAATATAGTGAAGCAATGCATGGCGCTGCAATGCAACATGTCCTATCTAAAACAGTTCGCGATAGCGCTGCCATGCTTGACGCTGTCCAAGGCCCTGAACAAACTTCGCTTTTTAGAATAGAAGCACCTCAGCAAGATTATCTGGATGTGATTCAACACGCCCCTAAAAAACTAAGAATCGCATTTAACACCCAATCCCCAATTGGCACAAAAGTTTCAAAAGATGCCATTCAAGCTGTTCAACAAACCGCTAAATTGTTGGAGTCCTTGGGACATATTGTGATTGAAGACCAGCCACAAATAAACGGTTTGGCATTGGCAAAAGATTTCGTGACAACTTGGTTTAGTCAGTTCTCGTATATGCGGACCCAAATCAAACAAATGTCAGGTGCAACAGATCGTGATTTTGAACTTGATTCAGTCGCATTGGCTGCTTTTGGCGCTAAAACAACAGCAACAGAATATATTCATACACTCAATAATTGGGGACTTTATAATACCCAAATGAACATTTTCTTTGAAAAATATGATCTGTATTTAACACCAACCACAGCTTCCGTTGCCCCCAAAAATGGTGAGATTGCCACACCTATTTGGCAAAAACCAATCTTAAAAGGATTATTAAAAGTCGGCAAAGCACACTATTTGACACAAGGTAAATTGGTTGAAAAAGTGGTACAAGAAAATTTAAGTTGGGTGCCTTTTACGCAATTAGCAAATATCACAGGCTTGCCTGCCATGTCTGTACCTTTATACTGGAATAAAAATGGCTTACCTTTAGGCAGTCAGTTTATTGCACCATTTGGACGTGAAGATCGATTGCTACAACTTGCTGCACAATTAGAACAAGCTCAGCCATGGATGCCACAATATAAAAATATCCAACTCTAATCTAGTTTCTAACTGCCGTTTCTACTTGATTCGGCAGCCACACCACTAAAACTAAGCCTAAAAGAACAACCACACTTGCACATAAAAAAATTGTTGCGCCAGACAAATCTTGCCAATAATGCCCTGCTAACAAACTACCAGATGCAACACCCAAGCCCCACATCGTACTATAAAGCGCTTGCCCCCGACCTTGTTGTTCCGCAGAAAAATTCTGGAAAATCACTTTCATTGCGATTAAATGAAACAAGCCAAAGCTAAAAGCATGTAAACATTGAGCAAACAACTGCCCTAGAAGATGTGTATTTAAAATACCGACCAAGAACCAACGTAAACTCGTGAGTATCAAACAAACAGCAACCAAAGTTCGCCAAGAGAAACGTGTAAAAAAAACTTTTTGTGCTATGGCAAACATTACAATTTCTGCAATGACACCTGTCGCCCATAAACTCCCTATTTGGGTAGTACTAAACCCAATGTCTTTTAGAAAGTTACTATAAAAGCTATAAAATGGAGCTTGCGAAAACAATAAAATAAATTCAATTGCAAAAAATGCTGCCACAGCAGGTCGTTTTAGAATAGGTAACAAAGATTCTAATTTTTTCTGTGAACGTGGTGCATGTTCAGGTTCTTTAATTGTGAATGACCACAAAAATGCTAAAAAAGAAACTGCCAAAAGTAGAATTGGAAGCATTGAAATTGGAATAACTTCCAACAAAGCACCAATGATAAATACGCCTAATATAAAACCAACCGACCCCCACTTTCTTACTTTTCCATAGTGCTCAGCACGTTTTTCACCTAGCCAAAATAAAGTCACACCTTCAAACTGTGCCAAGATCGCATTCTGAAAAAAACTAAAAATGAGCATCAATAAGGCAACAGATTGAAAGCTATTGGGAATTACAAAAATTGCAAACCAAATACAAGCTTCCATCCATGTGGCAATGCGGACAAGTAGCATTCGCTTACCCGATTTATCTGCAATCCAACCCCAAATCAAAGGTGCAAAAAAACGAGTGATAATTGCAATGGAAGATAGAATACCTATCTCTTGATAGTTGAAACCCTGATCTTGAAGATACAAGTTCCAATAAGGCATAAATGTTCCAACGATTGAATAGTAGAACAGGTAAAAACCACCCAAGCGTGTTTGGATATTTAGGGATTGTAACAATTCAAAAGCCTTATTCACTAATGTATATCGAACTGAAATAGAAAAATTAATCCAGATAAATGAGAGTTAATTTTAGTTGATTTAGACGAGTAATTCTCAAGTCTAACAATTCATTGCTTGTGCTTAAAGGTTGTTTGCTGTTGCTGATGAAATGCACCTTATTTTTTGGAGTGGTATCCAAATTTTGGGGTGCAATTCATCAAATCAGTGGCTTTTCTCTATAAATTTCATGCTGCATAATGACGAGTTAAGCTATAAATACCCAAGACGACAGCCATAAAAATTAACAGAAATTTTAGATAATATATCCAACTGTATGTCGTTGCTTTCCCTTGCCAAATCTGCACTTCAACCGATTGGAATTGAAAATTTTCTGCTTCCATTAGTTCAGCATAAATACCATAAATCATACCATTGCCTTTCTCACTAACAGAAAATGGATCTGAACCAATCACCAATAATACAGGTTGATTGATATCATATTTATGCCCATCTTCTGCTTTAAAGACTTCTGGCTGATAACCAATTGAAGCTTCGCTTTGTACACCACCAATCCACTTTAACTCTACCCGACCCTCATGCATCACCGTACCTTTTACAACGATCACAAAGCGATAAGGATTTCTAGCATGATCTCCTGAAAAGCTAATGCCAACATTCGGCCGATCAAATGTATCTTTCGGTTTTGTGATAACGGCTTGGTTTAATTCCTGAATCTCAGTTGGTGTCAATAAAACAGAATTAACCAAGTTTTCCCCATATTCCCCTATATGTGGCTCATGCGTTGACTGTCCACAAGCTGACAAACCCACAACTGAAATAAATACAAAACCAATCACCATCATTCGATGTTTGAACTTTAAAAATTGCTTCATTTTTTCATCTTATTAAAAAAAAACACCGACTGTTATATAATCAGCATCCAATGAATAACTACTCCCGACTATTTAACAACCGATACATCATAGGATGAAATGTCATATCTTTAACTTAACGTTTTAACGAACAGGTCGGACTTGTCTGAGTAAGCAACATATTTGTAGCCGCATTACAACTCAAATAAATACTTCCATCTTCTGCACAAATTCTTGCTGCATAGAATTGACTATTATTTTCAACCAGTTGTGTAGGTCTATCAGCATAACGCGCCATTCTTTGTAAAGCCACAAGTCGTTGTTTACACTCTGCAAAGGCAATCGTTGCTCTTTGGTACTCAGATTTTTGTGCGACAGCCGTTGTTTTATTACTGATTAGATCTTGAGTGTAAGCATTTTTTTCAGACACTCTCGCCTGTTCACGTTGCTGCTCTATTGAACGACAATTCCCCGCAAAGCCATCAGCCACAGAGCCAGTGCATGCTGTTCTTTGGGTTGCTTTTGCTGAACATGGTCGACTTTGATAAGTTGTTCCCTGACTCGTTACACACTTGTATAATTCTTCTGCAAATACAGGTGTACAAACAGTTAACAAGCCTAAAATATAAAAGAACTTAAGTATGATCTCTTTCACATCCCCTCCACATATTTAATTTATTGATATTTTTCTATGATATTAAAATTTAGGTGTTCACTTCAGTTTTCACATCACATTAATAGTAATAGTGATTAGGTTTTGCATGCAGAAATGCTGGAATTAGACCCGTGAGTGCAGCGCGAATATCTGCACGTTCATTAATCAATTGATGTGAACCTTCTTCTAACATCAATAACGTCTGCAATCTAAATTTACGGCGAATATATTCAATGTTATAACGCCAATCAACCGTTTGGTCGAGTGCGCCTTGAGCTAACCAAACAGGAATCCGACATGCTGGTCGTTGCTCCATCTCCAACATCCATTTTGACATTGCAAGAATCCAATCCATTCCCATCATTCGAGGTTGAAGTGGATCAGTTAAACGAATAAATCTCAAAAATTCAGGATTATGATTGTTCCGACGGAAATGTCGTGGCACTTGGCTTTTAATACGGCGAATAATTCCCAAACCAACAGAGTTGTGCCACCAAGCTGTTTTTGCAGGACGAATCAAGGGAGATAATAACAATACACGATCTACGATTGGATCTTCTCGACGTTCAGCAAACTCAAGTAAATGATGCATCCAAATTGCACCGCCTGTGCTTTGCCCTATCCCCAACCACGGTCTTGGTAATTGTTTTGCACTACGAACCACATCATAAACTGCATGTAACACTTGCTGATAATGATCAAAATTCTGAATACTGGCAGGAGAACCATTACTTAAACCATGTCCAGGAAGATCGTAAGTAACAACACTAAACCCTTGCTCAAGAATTTCTTTAATAATGGGCTGATAAATCCCACTATGCTCCAAATATCCATGCAACAAACACACAGTACCTTGAACTTTTGCTTGTGTCGGCCGAAAGACTTGTACATGCAAACGGAATAAAGGCATTTCTACATAGCCTTGCCAATGCTCACAATCAAGTAAATGTAAACCGTAAAGCTTTCGATATGCCTGTAAGGCTTTTGAAGGTTCTGTTAGTTTTGATAAATCAAGTGGCTCTAACAGTTGAGGTGTTGTTTCCCGATTTGGAATCGGTAAATCAAGTTGTTTTAAAATTGTCGGATTTAAAAAGGGAATATTAGACATATTATGGTATCTCTCGACAATCACTTGAACCAAACAGCGTATCACGAATCGTTGCAAGCATTTCATAGTTAGCACGACGACTATGATCATAGTTTTGCGCACTTGGCTGCCAATCGGTCAAGGTTGTTGGCATCGGCGCATTTACAGGCACTGTTTCAATTCCATTTAGTGCAAATAAACGTCTCGTGCGTGGCATATGATATTCATCCGTGATCAGAATGACTGTTGGCGCCCCACCTTTCTTTTGCAATAATAATGAACTAAACCGAGAATTTTCGCAGGTGTTCATACTTCTATTTTCAAGAAGTTTTGCTTCAATGCCTCGCTTTTTTAGCCAAGCTTGCATATAAGGCGCTTCTACACCGCTCAATACAATAGGTAGCGGATATTGATTTTCAACCTGTAAAGTTTTTTCCAAACGTAAGCGTGTGTAGTTATTCACCACAATATCTTTGCCATTTGCACCAAGAGTCAAACCACCACCTAAAACTACAATTGCATAGGGCTGAGCAACGCCTTGAGATTCATTCACACCATCTTTATTTTTTTTCAACTCCACCAAATCTTTATTGGTTTCATATGTTTCATCCTGATCAACTGGCAATTCAACAGGATAAGTTTCTAAAAAAGCAACATACTTCCCCATTAATGCCTGATTATCAGGCGTATTCCATTGTAAGAACTCCATCGGAGTACTTGCTGCTACAGCAGAACTTTCTTGATCTTGTTCTGATTTCTCAGTCATTAATGGAATACTTGTGGGCTTATTTTCCTCTGTATTTTCACGCTCTTGCTCTTCAATAATAAGTTGCTGTAGCAATTTATAACGCGCTTGGATTAACCTTAAATCTTCAGGTTTTTCAGATTGAAAGGTTTTTTCCATTAATTTTAGATATGCTTGTCGAGCAATCCACAAATTAGAGCCAGGCTCTAAAGTTTCATGTTCACTCAATGCTGCTGGTTTCTGACTTTGAGCAGCAACTTCATTCACATCTACTGGAACAAAATGATTCAAACCTTTAACAACCAATTGAGAGTAAAATGGCGAATATAAAAAAAGTACAAAGCAGCCTACTGGTACAAATAATATGGTTATTATGCGTACCAAACCAACTATCCAACGTACTTTAGCCATAAAATTCCTCATGCATGATGAGCTTGGATCAAACCTTGTTCACTATATAACACAGGTTCAGGTTCTAACTGAACATTAAACTTTTGTTTTACATCACTTTGTACAGTTTGGTAGGTATTTTTTACATCCGCCAGTGTAGCATCTGCATAATTCACTAAAACCAATGCTTGTTTATGAAACATTCCAACTGACCCCAATTGTTTACCTTTCCAGCCTGTTTGATCAATCAACCAACCTGCAGCCACTTTAACATTGCTATTTGCTTGTAGATAATGGGGAATGTTTGGAAATTGTTGAGCAATTTTGCCAAATTCTGCAGCTGTCAAAATTGGATTTTTAAAAAAGCTTCCAACATTTGGGTATTCTTTGGGATCTGGCAATTTACTTTGACGAATATGAATCACTTGATTTTGTAAATTTTCTGCCGTTTGATCATCACCAACAGCTTGCTTAAGATCACCATAACTCAGCTTCAAATCCGCTTTTTTTAATAGTTTGAAGGTGACACTGACGATGATATAGCGATTTGGATGATCCTTAAAAATACTATGTCGATAAGCAAAATGGCAATCCTGCGCTGAAATTGAGTCAAACTGTTTCAGTTCACGATCATAGACTTGTACAAATTCAATAAACTCACCCGCTTCAACACCATAAGCGCCAATATTTTGTACAGGAGATGCGCCGACTAAACCAGGAATCAAGGCAAGATTTTGTAAACCAAACCACTGCTGCTGTGTACTATACAAAACAAAATCATGCCAAACTTGACCAGCACCAACTTTGACTGTAATCGTGTCTTCGTCTTCAGCAAGTACATCAATGCCTTGAATGTTTAAATGCAAAACCAAAGCTTGAATATGTTGTGGCAACAGCACATTACTGCCACCAGATAAAATCAATACATTCAAATGGTGTTGTTCAGCAAACGCTAAAGCATCGATTACTTCACTTGGCTGATTGATCTGCACATAATGCGAAGCTATCGCATTTAGATTTAAGGTATTTAAGTTTTTAAGCTGAGCCTGTTCTTGTACATGCATATTAAATTAAACCCGATTACCCTGCTTTCATCTGCTTTTTAAAAATATTGACCCATGCTTGGCTACTTGATTCACATTGATCAAGCACTCGATCAAAACCATCTGCCCCACCATAATAAGGGTCTGGAACTGCCTGCTGTGTAAAACGAGGATCATGTTCACTCATCAAAGCAATTTTGGCTCTTATCTGCCCAACACCAAATTGACGGACAGCTTTAGACATGAGTACCTGAATATTCTCAAAATTTTCATGATCCATCGCAAGAATCAGGTCAAACTCAACAAAATCATTTAAGCTAATTTGTCTTGCTCGTAAAGTAGATAAATCATAGCCACGCTTTATAGCATGCTTCTGACTACGTAAATCAGGTGCTTTGTTTGGGTGGTAATTACTTGTCCCTGCTGAATCGACAACAACATCAAGACCATGCGCATCACAATAATGTCTGAGAATTGCTTCTGCTGTTGGAGAACGGCAAATATTTCCTAAACAGACACATAACACCTTATACGGCGTTTTGGATGGCATAATCACCTCAAAATTACACTTTTTAAGAGTGTCTTATGTTAATTTATTTGGACAATGAAACCTATAGCCACATGATATAAAAATGTTGTATTTATTATGAAAAATAAGGATGTATGTATGAACCCATTTCAGTTTCAAACCGTTCCCAACATCATCGCAGGGCTAGGTTCTATACAAGAACTTAAAAATGTTTTAACTCAGAAAGACTATCATAAAGCCTTATTAGTTACTGATGCAGGTATGATCCAACATCAACTACACCTACCAATCTTAAAGATTTTAGAACAAATCAATCTTAAACATATTATTTATTCAGATATCCAAGCTGACCCACCTGAACACATTGTGTTAGAAGCTGTTGATTTTGCAAAACAAGAGAAAATTGATGTCATCATTGGTTTCGGCGGTGGCAGCTCGATGGATGTTGCTAAGATCATCGCCTTGCTTGCTCATCCCGAACAGCAGCAACATCTGAGTGAAATATATGGTGTTAATCAAGCCCAAGCACCTCGTTTGCCACTCATTTTAATTCCAACAACTGCTGGAACAGGCTCAGAAGTCACCCCGATCTCGATTGTAACCACTGGCGCAACCACAAAAATGGGCGTGGTTTCTCCAATTCTATATGCAGATGTGGCAATTTTAGATGCAACATTTACGCAAGGCTTACCTGCTCATATCACAGCGGCAACAGGTATTGATGCAATGGTTCATGCCATAGAAGCCTATACTTCCAATATCAAAAAGAACTTTTATGCAGATATATTGGCTAAAAATGCACTGAAATTATTGAATCATAATTTAGCAAAAGTATTAAAAAATGGAGCTGATCTAGAAGCACGCCAAAATATGTTGGTCGGCTCCATGTTGGCGGGTCAAGCATTTGCGAATGCACCCGTGGGTGCTGTCCATGCACTCGCTTATCCACTAGGTGGACATTTCCATCTTTCACATGGACATACCAATGCTTTGGTACTTGTGGAGGTGTTAAAATTTAATGCCCCGAAAGCCAAGCAATATTATGCAGAACTCATGCAGCTGTTAGATCCACGTAGTACAGGCTGTACGGATGGTTTGTGTGATCTATTTATTGATCATATGCAAAACCATTTAGATCAGAGTGGTTTAACCCTAAAGTTAAAGGACTTAGATATTCCTGAAGCAAAACTTCCTCAACTCGCAAAGGATGCCTTGCTACAAACCCGACTCTTGCAAAATAATCCAAGAGAACTAACCGAACAAGATGCGTTACAGATTTATCAGGCGATTTATGCATGACCAAACCTATTTTAAAAACACGAGAACAATTTAAGTTTCTCTTCCCGATCCAAACTCGTTGGGCAGATAATGATATTTATGGTCATGTGAATAACGTGACCTACTATAGCTATTTTGATACTGCGGCAAACTCATTACTGATTCAAAAAACTGGTTTTGATATTCACAATAGTGAAATTATCGGGTTAGTCGTAGATTCAGCTTGTAGCTTCTTACAAGAGTTGTCATTTCCTGAAACAGTTGAAGTTGGCGTTGCGATTGGAAGAATCGGCAACTCCTCACTTAGATATGAACTAGCAATTTTTAAACAAGATCAATTTGAAGCGGCAGCACAAGGGCATTTTGTTCATGTGTTTGTAGATCGTGAAAATCGAAAAAGTACAGCAATTCCTGAAAACATGCGAAATATTTTACAAGAATATCTTTTATCATCTTGTTAAAAAACATGCCGACATGATTACAATAACCATGTCGGCATATTTTTAACGTTACTTTTTAGATATGTGGCAATACATACGGCACGATATCTTGGAAAGTACGCCCATGCACATTTTCACCAATCGCATGCATTTTCCATGCGTCATTATGGCGATAGATTTTCGCAATAATTAGACCTGTATGACCGC
>Ga0224722_1000633_pt1 | contig 20225 bp, 16 predicted proteins | sample Balambano_FR1_Me_FD_161646 | JGI IMG/M metagenome (GOLD analysis project Ga0224722, IMG submission 161646) | Freshwater sediment microbial communities from Lake Towuti, South Sulawesi, Indonesia - Balambano_FR1_MetaG | ecosystem: Environmental > Aquatic > Freshwater > Lake > Sediment | place... | reverse complement strand
GAGTTTGGTGTTGGTAATGATTGGCACCGTTTGGTACACGCGGGCTTCGTATGCGCACGAGTCGCCGGGTATTAAAAATAACGGCATTTATTTTCGGGATATTAACTATCGCGGCATTTCGGCGTGGATATTGGGCGTGATGCTCACGTTTTTTTACATTTGTTTGTACTGGTTTCCACAATGGATGAAAGGGTTGATTGAGTTATTTAATCCCCTGAGTCAGTTATTACAAGGAAAACCCGCGAATCAGTGGTTTGCGTATGGAGCTATTTATACCATTGCGGTCATTGTGATGGGTATTAAATTTGGCTATAAATATCGGCACAATCGCTACCAACTCATCCGCACGGCATCAGTCACGTTTTTTCAATTGATTTTTGCGTTTTTGATACCGGCTTTTCTGGTCTTTTTGAACGAACCGGAGTTCTACTTCAGCTATTTCTGGCCCTTGAAAAAAGAATATTTATTCCCAAATGATTTGAATTATTTCATGAAGCAAGGCAATCTCGGCGTGTTCATGGCGTGGTGGGCGATTATCATCGCGCTGGTCGGCGTGCCGATTTTAACGTATTTGTACGGCAAACGCTGGTATTGCTCCTGGGTGTGCGGCTGCGGCGGCTTGGCGGAGACAGCGGGCGACCCCTTCCGGCATTTGTCGGACAAGTCGTTACGAGCTTGGAAAATTGAGCGGTGGCTCGTGCATAGCGTGTTGATTTTCATTGTTATCACTACTTTATTACTCTGGGCAAATTCTATTTACAAAGGGGCAATTCTGGGCGATGCCGGTAAAAACTGGTCAAAAGTGTATGGATTTTTGATTGGTTCTATTTTTGCGGGTGTGGTAGGCACGGGGTTTTACCCCATTTTCGGAGCGCGGGTTTGGTGTCGGTTTGGCTGTCCGCAAGCGGCGATTTTGGGCATTTTTCAGCGGTTTTTCTCGCGTTTTCGCATCACCACCAACGGCGGACAGTGCATTTCCTGCGGCAATTGCTCCACCTACTGCGAGATGGGCATTGACGTGCGGCACTACGCCCAGCGCGGGCAAAACATCGTGCGGGCATCGTGCGTGGGTTGTGGCATCTGCGCGGCGGTGTGTCCCCGGGGCGTATTGAAATTAGAAAATAGCAGTATGGGTATTTTTGAACGAACGGACAAACTGCGGACGGTGCATATCAAGGAAAGTGAGGTGGGGATTTTGAATTAAATTATTTTTGGCGTATTTTTGTTCTGAAGGAATAACTATGTTATAAAAAATGCAAAGCATATGACAGCCACTGCCGGTTTTAAAGAAAAAATTTATACCATTGAGGAGTACTTCGAGTCAGAAGAACGCTCGCAGGAAAAACATGAATTTTATAATGGTAAAATAACTACAATGCCAGGAGGAACGCCCATTCATAATGAAATAGCAGCTAAGGTTATTGCTCAACTCATAATCGCAATCAAAACGGCTTCACGTAAATATCGAGTTTACACCAGCGATATGAAGATACAAATTCCAGCCGAAAATACATTTGTTTACCCGGATGCAGTTGTGGTCTGTGAAAACCCAATTTTATATAAACATTATAAAACAGTAATTACTAATCCTTTATTAATTGTAGAAGTTCTCTCAAAATCAACGGAAGAGCATGATCGAAGTACAAAATTTGATTACTACCGCTCGCTGCCTTCTTTTCAGGAGTATGTGTTGCTGAGCCAAACCAGACCACGTGCCAGTGTTTATCATCGAAGAGGGACAAACACCTGGGAAATTGACGACATTACGACCGGCGTATTGGATTTGCAATCTATTGGTTGTCAGATTGTTTTAGAAGATATTTATGAAGATGTACTGTTTGAATCAAATGAAGTATCGGAAAACGAGTGATTGGCTGTTATATGTAATTGCACCAGTCGGTGCGGATTACAAACTGCCAGAATTATCAAAAACAATAAATTATTAATTCCCATAAAATGATAATAATCTAAAAAATTGACTAAATGATTACCGATGATGTCGCGCCCCATTATTGCTAGAATCAGCATGAACAAACCCGCCAGAACGCCTGTCATTTTTTCCGTTGAATTGATTTTTAATTTTTCCTGAATTACAAACAAGTAATAAAAAATGATATAAGCTCCCACCGGCACAAAATACAGCATGGAATACTTCATTTGGTGTGGAAACAGCAATAAAGTGATTAATAACAGATAAGCCATTTCCCAAAAAAAGTACAAATAAGCATACTCCGGCTGTCGCTCTTTTAAGCGATAATAAGCGATAACCGGAATAATAAGTAATAATAAAACCCGGCTTGCTTGTAAAATAAGCACTAAAACAGGTTCCGGCACAGATGCGATTTTTCGTCGGTAATTCCAATCGGGGTATTGCTTTTCAATCGTAGAAGGTTCTTCAAAATCGTAGAAAAAAGCAGGTAGCAAGGCGTTGAGCGAGTGGCAGCCGTCGTTGTTTTCAAACACATACTTCTCTCCTGCCGGATTAATAATGTTTTTCCAGGTGTATAATAGTTTGTTATTAAATTTAAGCCCGATGAAAAAAGCAGGCAGTAATAAACTTACAGTCACGAGCAGTATCGTGTAAACAATCGCCCGGATTTCTATTTTAAAAAATAAATGAACCAATAACAGCAGCGGAATGATTTTGATGTTGATACCCAGTGCCAGCAAAGCAGTTCCTTTCCATAATTTTCTTTGCCGGATTTGTAATAATCCCTCCACCGTAAGCCAGAGTAGTAAAATAGTAACCTGTCCGAGATTAAAATTATGATTTAAAAAACCAAAGGACAGTAACGCTATTGAAATATTCCAATAAATTTGATTCGATTTTGATAAAGCAAGTGTACCGGTTATTAACTTTTTTTGAATAACCCACAATCGGATAATTATAGCAATATTCAGCAACAGCCAAACCACCCGCGCCACCGCCGCCGGAACGAGCACCAGTGGCACCAGCATGAGTGCAAACAAGGGACTATACAAATAATTATTAAAAGGGTTGAGGATGTAAATATTACTGCCTTTGGTGAGTTGTCGGGCGGCGTGAACGTACACGTTGATGTCATTGCCGCCGGAAATGGCTTTGGAAAGCAGATAACCCAGCACCACTAAACCGAGTAGTGTGTATAAAACGCTTTGTAAAGTTCGCTTTTTAGAAATGAATTTGATTATCACGCGCATTTCTTGGCGGCTGAACCACCGGGCAATTTTTGCCAAAGATAGCAGTTTTTATTGTACCCGATTGCAAGAAGTCCGGCGCGGGATGCATGAGCCTGAATTTTTGTAAGAAAAAGTGATTTGCCCGGTGTTAGCGGGAAAAATCAGGACACAGCGGCTGTCCTTTTTGAAATAAACCTGATTTTTTATGAAAATTTTCCATACCCTTTTTGCGCTGTTGTGTTATTGCTTTGGCAATTTCACCTTTGCACAATCGAATATGACGTACCAAACGCCGCCCAAAGACATTGCCGACCTGGTGAACGCTGCGCCCACGCCCGCCGTGAGCCTTAGCCCGGATCATCAATGGATGCTGCTGCTGAGTCTGCCGAGCCTGCCTTCGATTGAAGAGATAGCCCAGCCCGAACTGCGCCTCGCCGGGGTGCGCATTAATCCGAAAAATAATGGTGCGAGTCGCACGAATGCTTACAATGGATTGAAACTAAAATCCATTGCTACCAGCCAGGAACGCGCTATCACGGGTTTGCCGACGGATGCCCGACTGGAGGAAGTCAATTGGTCGCCCGACGGATCGCGGATCGCTTTTATTCATACTTTAAATCATGGAATTGAGCTTTGGACGCTAGAGGTGGCGAGCGGCGTTGCCACCAAAAGAACGGAAGCGGTACTCAACGATGCGGTGGGGAGTGCGTTTGATTGGATGCCCGACAGTAAAACGATTTTGTACAAAACCGTTCTTGCCAATCGCGGGGAAGTACCCAAAGAGCCGACCGTACCGAGAGGACCGGTGTTGCAGTCGAATGACGGCGACGTAGCTCCCGTGCGCACCTATCAGGATTTGTTAAAAAATCCGTACGACGAAAGTTTGTTTGAATACTACGCTACCGCGCAACTGATGCTGCTGGATGTGACGACGGGCAAAAGCACGCCGTTCGGTGCGGCCGGGATGCCGACGAGCTTCAGCGTTTCGCCGGATGGAAACTATGTGTTAGTGACGTATTTGCAAAAGCCGTTTTCCTATCTGGTGCCGTATTACAATTTTCCACAAGAAGTGACAATTTTTGATAAAACAGGCAAGAAAATTCGTACGATTGCCAAGGTGCCACTCACCGAAGATTTGCCTAAAGGCTTTGATGCGGTGCGGCAGGGACCGCGCAGTTTTACCTGGCGTGCCGACCAGCCTGCCTCCTTGTACTGGGTGGAAGCCCAAGATGGCGGTGATCCGAAAAAAGTTGTTGACATTCGGGATAAAATGTTTTCAATAACGGCACCGTTTGCCGATGCACCGAAAGAAGCCATTGCATTCAAACTGCGCTACGCGGGGTTGACCTGGGGCGACGGCACCCTGGCAATTACCTACGAACGCCAGTGGCAAAACCGCCAGGCGATTACCAGCCGCTGGAGTCCGGATCAACCCGCTGCGAGTAAAGCCGTGCTGTTCGACCGTTCGTATGAAGACAGCTACAAGGATCCCGGCTCGTTTGAAACCCGCCGCAACCAGTATGGTCGCTCCGTGTTGCTGACTGCCAATGGGGGTAAAACCTTGTATTTGAAAGGCATGGGTGCTTCGCCGGAAGGCAATCGCCCATTTGTGGATGAGTTTGATATGACGACAAAACAGTCGAAGCGGCTCTGGCGCTCGGCGGCACCGTACTATGAAATTCCGGTTTCGATTTTGGATGTGAAAAACAGCACGGTTTTAACCCGGCGAGAGTCGGTTAAGGAAGTGCCAAATTTCTATCTGCGCAATTGGAAAACAGGTAAATTGACGCAGTTGACGAATTTTAGTAATCCGTATTTAGCGTTGGAAGGCATTACGAAAGAACTGGTCAAATATCAACGTACCGACGGCGTGGAGATGACCGGAACACTGTATTTGCCGAAAGGCTACAACAAGGAAAAAGACGGTGCACTGCCGGTGTTCATGTGGGCGTACCCGCGCGAGTTCAAAAGTGCCGGTGCAGCAAGCCAGGTGACGAGTTCGCCATACGAGTTTACGCGGCTCAACTGGGGTTCGCCGATTTACTGGGTTACACAGGGCTACGCCGTTTTTGATAATTTTAGTATGCCCATCGTGGGCGAGGGCGACCGGGAGCCGAATGAATCTTTTGTAGAACAAATTCGCATGAACGCCGAATCGGCAGTGAATAAAATTGTGGAAATGGGCGTGGCTGATCGCAATCGCATTGCCGTAGGCGGGCATTCTTATGGGGCGTTTATGACGGCTAACCTGCTGGCACATACCAACTTATTTGCTGCCGGAATCGCTCGGAGCGGGGCTTACAACCGCTCCCTCACGCCATTTGGTTTTCAAAGCGAGGAACGCACTTTTTGGGAAGCACCGGAGGTGTACGCCAAAATGTCGCCGTTTAATTATGCTGATAAAATTAAGGAACCGATCCTGTTGATTCACGGTGAGGCAGATAACAATTCCGGTACGTTTCCTATCCAGAGTGAGCGTTTTTATGCAGCGTTAAAAGGGCATGGTGCTACGGCACGGCTCGTGTTGCTTCCCCATGAAAGTCATGGCTACCGGGCGAAAGAGTCTGTGGAGCACATGCTGTGGGAAATGACAAGCTGGTTGGATAAACACGTAAAAAATAAATCGGCAACTGGTAAAACGGTAAAGCCTTAACCGCCCTATAAGTCAGACGACTTTGGAGTCGTCTGACTTATCAGAGCAATCCCAAGCGTTGCCAGGTGCAATGCAGAAAAGTAAAACAAGATTTTGTTGCAGACACAACAGAAAATAACGATTTTCAACACAAGGAGTAAAGGGGGCCAGGATGGTGCAGAATGTAAAAATTACCAGGATACAAATGCCTACTGCATACCCTCAGTATGGATCGTAAGTTTAGATAAAAAAGCCTCTCAAAGTAAAAAAATCAACCAACTGCCACTCAATCCGCCGGGTGCAAAAACCCGTTTACTGCCTCCACTGCCAGCTTAACTTTGTCATAATCAATGCTGTAATGGATGAATTTGCCATCGCGTTCCGTTTGTACCAGCCCGGCGTTGCGCAGGATGCGCAGGTGCTGCGAGGTGATGGACTGTTCCAGATTGAGCGTGTTGTAAATCTTATTGACGTTGATGAGGTCATTTTGGTCAATAAACTCTAGGATTTTCAAACGCAGCGGATGGGCGATTGCCCGTAGCAACTCGGAGGACTGCTCCAACTGCTCCGGGTTAATGTTCACTTTAACCTTTCTCATAGTTTTATAATTTGTGTGTAGTTATAAAATAGGTTTAGCAAATACATCTCGTTTATCGTTTTCCCAAAACAAAAAATAGCCAGCAAATGCACTGTCTTTTTCAACAATGTTTGCAAGCTCCTTTTTTAATCCAATTGGCATTTCAGTACGTCCCTACCTGCTTCGCCCGAGCACATTGAGCAACTGCCTACTGTATCCTGCCAACTGCCTACTTGTTTGCCTCTCCTGTGTAGTTGTTTTGGAAAAATAAAAAGCGGTGAAGTGGTCCCGCCTCACCGCTTTTCGGACTGATGCAAAATTAGCAAATATCTTGGAAAAAATCAAACGTTTTTTATGCAGCTAATTCTTCCACCAAACGGGAAATTTGCTCCAAACGGTCTTTATCCAAAGAATAGTTGATGAATTTACCATGCCGCTCGGTGATGACCACGCCCGCACGACGCAGGATAGCCAGGTGCTGCGAAGCCACCGACTGCTCCAGGCGCAGCTTGATGTAGATGTCCGTCACGGTCATGTGTTCATTTTCTTCGAGCAAGTCCACAATGCGCTGGCGCAATTTGTGGTTGACGGCACGCAATACCAGCACGGCTTTGCGCAGCTCGGCATAGTCTAGTTGTACATTGTTTTTTCCTTTTTTTAAAACAATGCTTTCGCTTTTTTGCTTTCTCATAAAATGTCGTTTTTAGTTGAATGTAAAAAATTGACAAATGCGTTTCAAATACCATACAAAACAAGCCGGGAAACGCTAAACCGGCTTTGAATCTGTAAAGTTTTGTTTATTAGGCAAAAATACAAAAAATAATTTACAAAATAAAGATAAATTATATATCTAAGAACGAAAAATACGTTTCGAAAGTATAGGGCGCTTCGAAAATGTGCCGCACTTTGATTTTCATTGCATTTCCAGCGCATCAAAAATTTCATCCAACGCTTCAAACGATTTGTATCCCGTTTTTTCTTCTACTCCTCCTCTGACGTATAAATTGCGCAAAAGTAACATATTTCTCTCCTCCTTTAACATTTCTACCTGCAAATCAATCCCCAACATGAGCGAAAATTTTTCACAAAATTTTGCCAACGTGCCGACGGTTAACGGTTTATTTTCATTTAATAGTACCCAATCTATATTATTTTTATAAAAATTTAACACAAAAAATTGTACCACCTGCTGCCAGGTTTCGAATATTGTCTTCAAATCCACCGCTGTCATCGTTTGTTCGATCACAATTTCTTTAAAAACAGGTACCTGCCCTGCCAGGTTCTGCGCCGTTTCCAGGGGGGTCAGCATTCCCAGCAAAACTGCATTGAGCTTCCACTGTTCCACCGCCACCCGTATCTCCCCGGCTTCCGCCAGCTCAAAAGCCCCCACGATCTGCACCCCGTCCACCCATTCCCGGATGGCACGCATCCGTTGCGGGGCAATAAAATTTTCCGAACTTTCGTCCAGGTCAAACAACAGCCACTGTACCCCGCGCGCCGCAAAATACCGGGCATCGGTCAGGTTGGTAATCGGTCCGGCAAGCACATTTGTTTTCAACATTTCCGACAATATTTTTTTATCATTGCTCAACAAATGGCAAAAGTAACAACATGAACGCAGAAAATTATTTTGAATTGGTGTTCGAGGTCACCCGCCAGGTTCCGCGCGGGCGGGTCACTACCTACGGTGCTATTGCCGATTACCTGGCACTCGGCGCGGCGCGCATGGTAGGCTGGGCGTTGAACAACTGCGTCAGCGGCGATGGCGTACCCGCCCACCGCGTGGTCAACCGCAAAGGCGAACTCAGCGGTCGCCACCATTTTCAGCCGCCCTCCCGGATGCAAGAACTTTTGGAACAGGAAGGTGTTGAAATTGTAAATGATTGCGTGAAAGATTTCAAACGGCTGTTTTGGCACCCACAGGAATTAGAGACCAGGTGACCGAGTGCGAGCGAGATTTTCTCGTACCACTTGGGTTTTTAACTACAGCGTCTGCAGCGTTGCACGAAGCTCGAATAAACCTGATTTTTACTGCATGGCTCTGTTTATGCTCTTGCCAACCAGGCAAGCAGAACTTTGTAGAAAAATACAATGCGGAAAAAGAAAACTCCGTGCTTCTGCGCCACCACTAAAGCTAAGGCGATACGCGGTGTGGTTGAAAAAATGTAGCACGAGCAAAAAACAATTCCAAATATGAATCAAATCATCAGCCTTATCATTCCATTATTGTTCACCACTTTCCTCTCCGCCCAGTCCACCCCCGTCGGCACTTGGAAAACCATAGACGACAAAACCGGCGAAGCCAAATCTTACGTCGAAATCTACGAAAAAGACGGCAAATTCTACGGCAAAATCAGCAAACTGCTCCGCCGACCCGCCGACACCAAATGCGAAAAATGTCCCGGCAGCAAGAAAGATAAACTCCTGGTGGGCATGAACGTCATCGAAAATCTGCAATTTTCCAAAAACACCTGGCGCAACGGCACTATCCTCGACCCCGAAACCGGCAACGAATACGGTTGCGTCATCTGGTTTGAACCCAACCAACCCGACGAACTCAAAGTGCGCGGTAAACACTGGACCGGGCTCTACCGCACTCAAACCTGGTACAAGGTAAAATCGTGAAAAACGGTTATTTGTTAAATGTTATTTGGACACGCTAAACTTCGGTCTTCTTCCCGATTAACGGTCACGAATCCGCCGTTTTTCAAACAAGCGAATTAGCCGAATTTCAATTTCTTAATTCCCCTCGCTAACAAAAATTTTGAACTAAAACAATATTTTCGGTTACTTTTAAGTTAATTTGTTCAATTATCTCCGAATCCAATGGTATCACCTAAATCGCGTTCATGAAGCAAACCTTTACATCAGATCATCTTCTCCGCTACATTTACAAGGAGACTTCAGCGTCAGAAACGCTGGCGATTGACGCTGCCCTGCGCCAAGACGATGCCCTGTGGAGCAAGTACGAAATGCTCCTCCAGGCGCACCGCCAACTGCCCAAGGCAACCTTCCGCCCGTCCAAAGCCGCCATTCAAAACATCCTGGCGTACAGCAAACAACCCGCCGTGGAAAAACAGCTGTAACACGCTGCTCCCTTGTAAATGGAAAAGTCCTCCATCCGCCTATCCGGTTGATGCAGGGCTTTTTTCGTATTATATAAATCTGTTGAGTAAACTTGAAACTTTATAAAATCAAGCTCATTGAAAGTTTCTACAAGTTAAGGTTCAGACTAACACTACATATGCAACCCGATAACAAATAACCGGTGACAATTTTTTTTTCCAAAAAATCCGTTACCTTTTATAAAAAATTCGTCTAATAAAAAGATAGCCAAAAAGTTGCGCAAGCACAACAAAAAATTTATATTTGCATCACAAACAAACAAATCGTTTCAACTCAAATAATTCGGATATATTTTTGATCATCAGCAGTTAGGGTGTACGCTCGGTTTGACTTCCAATCTCCGACTTCCGGCATCCAACTAAAAACAGCATTCATGTCGAATAATAAAGAAGCCAAACTCAAAGCCCTCCAGTCCACGGTGGATCGCCTCGAAAAAACTTATGGCAAAGGCACCATCATGCGCTTGGGCGACAAACAAGTGGATGCCGTGGAAGTCATCCCCACCGGCTCGCTCGGCTTAGACGTGGCAATGGGCATCAACGGGTTTCCCAAAGGGCGCGTCATCGAAATTTACGGTCCTGAATCTTCCGGTAAAACCACCCTCGCCATCCATGCCATCGCCGAGTGCCAGAAGGCGGGGGGCATTGCAGCGTTTATTGACGCAGAACACGCCTTTGACCGCTTCTACGCCGAAGCTCTTGGTGTAGATACCGAAAATCTGCTGATCTCTCAACCCGACAATGGGGAGCAAGCCCTCGAAATCGCCGAAAACCTGATCCGCTCCGGTGCTATTGACATTATCGTGATTGACTCGGTGGCAGCACTCGTGCCCCGCGGCGAGATCGAAGGCGAAATGGGCGATTCTAAAATGGGTTTGCAAGCCCGCCTCATGTCGCAAGCCATGCGAAAACTCACTGCCACCATCGGTCGTACGGGCTGCTGCTGCATTTTTATCAATCAATTGCGGGAAAAAATCGGCGTAATGTTTGGCAACCCGGAAACAACCACCGGCGGTAATGCCCTGAAATTTTACGCTTCGATGCGCCTCGATATTCGCAAAACCGGTGCGGGCATTAAAGATAAAGACGGCAACATCCTCGGCAACCACGTGCGGGTGAAAGTGGTAAAAAACAAACTGGCACCGCCTTTCCGCGTGGCGGAGTTTGATATTGTTTTCGGCGAAGGCATTTCCAAAAACGGCGAAATTGTGGACATGGGCGTGGATGCGGAAGTGATCCAGAAAAGTGGTGCGTGGTATAGCTATAATGGTGCAAAAATTGCCCAGGGTCGCGAGGCTGCTAAACAATTTTTGGCAGACAACCCGGAGGTAGCCCGCGAGATTGAATTGAAAGTAAAAGAAAAACTGATGAGTGGTGCCGTTGTGAAATCCAATGGCAAGGTCGCAGAACCGGATGGCGTGGAAGCGACGGTAGAGGCAGAGGAGTTTTAATATTCATTAAACAGGTCAGACGACTTTGGAGTCGTCTGACCTTTCAAAACGAGTACTTTGCTTTCTTGCCGGCTTCTGACTTTCGCTGTTCCCTTCCCTAATCCTTTAACAACTTCTCCAACTCCTCCTTCACAAAACTCCCCAGCTCGCTCACATACTTCTGCGAAAAATCAAAATTAATACCCGCCGTGTGGTACATTTTATTGATGGGTTTTGAATACCCTAATTTCAAGGCTTCGATGTAATCCTGCAAGGCTTCCGTTGGTTGTTCGCGGTATTTTTTCCAGATGGCAATGGCACCCAACTGCGCCATGCCGTATTCAATCGAATAAAATGGTGCTTCAAAAATATGTAACTGCTTGTGCCACAGGTATTCCGAATAATGTTCCAAGCCATTTCGATCCAGATTGGTCGGGTTAAATTCCACATAAATTTTCAGCCACTCTGCTTTGCGCTCCGCCCGGGTGTGTTCGGGGTGCGTGTACAACCAATGTTGAAATTTATCCACTGTGGCAATCCAGGGCAAAATGCGCAGCACATTTTCCAGTTGATTGATTTTGGCACGACGCAGGTCTTCTGCTTTTTCAAAAAAGACCTCCCAGTGTTCCATCGTCAGCAGTTCCATCGTCATGGCTGCCAGCTCCGCAATTTCGGAAGGCAGTCGTTTAGAAGCGCCCAGTTTTTGTTCGCGCGTGAGGTAAGAATGGATGGCATGACCGCACTCGTGCATGATGGTGCGAATGTCGCCCAAGAGTTGTGCGGCATTCATAAAAATAAACGGCACACCCGACAGGTGCAGCGGCATATTGTAACCGCCCGGACGTTTGCCGGGGCGCGATTCCAAATCCAAACGCCCCATTTCCTGCATGATCGAAAGCACCTCGCCGAAAAGCGGATGCACTTCTGACAGACACCGGATTGTTTTTTCCAACAATTCATCTGCCGTTTCGTATGGGCGCAGCGGCATACGACCTCCCAAGTCCACATTCAAATCCCAGGGACGCAGGGCTTCCAGATGCAAGGTTTTACGCCGGTATTCGTTGATTTCATCTACGAGCGGCACAATCTCGGAGGCAATAGAATTATGAAAATACAGGCAGTCCTGTATGGTATAATCAAACCGACCCAGCGAGCGAAATTTGTAATCCCGAAAGTTTTCAAACCCCGTGTTCACGGCAATACTGTGCCGTTTTTGCAACAATTCATCAAACAAATCTTCCAGTTGTTCTACATCCTGTAGCACCCGCTGGCTGATTTTGTGGTAAATGGCTTCCCGACAGGCGCGGTCGGGCTCTTCCAGCAGTGTACCCGCTTTTTGCAAGGTCATTTGCCGACCGTTCATACCGATGGTCATCTCCGAAAAAATCTTGCCGTACTCGCGGGAACGTAACTGTACTTCGGTGGAAAGCGGGATGTTTTCAGAACTGAACAGGTCAACGGCGTTGCGAATGTTGCGAATGTAAATAGAAAATTCTTCCGGATTGAGTGCTTCTACATAAGGTGAATCCACCAGTTTCTGATTCAACTCATTATCGAATGCGGCAATACGTGGGTATAATTCCTGCACCGCATATTGGTAGAGTTCCAGCGAGTTGGTATCGGTGTTATCCACCGTCACTTTAATGTAGCGCCAGGCGAAGGTTTCGCCCACCGTGGCATCCAGTTCGCTGCGGTCGTAAATCCAGCGTTCCAAATCCGAAACACAACTCAGCGGGCGTTTCAGCAATTCCTCGTAATACGGTTTTAGTTTAGACCAAACGGTCAGTTTAAAACCTTTTGGTAAATATTCTTTTTTGCGTGGCAAGGGTAGCGTGGTAGCGGTCATCTTATAATTTTTCTTAACGTGACTGATGGGGTCGCGACCGGCTATCTGCTTCGAGCAAAGAACGTGATAATGCCACAAAAACGAAAAGCGTTACGGCGTGTCGTCGTTTTGTGTTTCTTCATGGGATTCTTCTGCTTTGTTAGTAGCCGGGTCTGCTTCAGTTTGCAGCATCCCCGTATGTTGTAAAATACCAAACCATTTAATCATCTTCTTCATGTCGCTCACCCGCACGCGGTCGCGGTCGTATGTGGGCAACACCTGCGCAAAGTACGCGTGCAGGTCTGTATTCGAGGCATCGGCACTTACCGGCGGGTTGCTGTGGAGTTGTTCCAACATATTGGTGAACACAACTTTCAACTCCGTCGTTTCGCCGTCTTCGGTGTAAATACCGATAGATTCCAGCGGCGTGAACTGATGCCCGCGCGAGGGAACAAACTTGCGTTTTTTAGAATCCAATTCTTCGATAATCAGCCCATTCGTGCGATTGGCAACCATGCGGTAAATACCCGCCATGCCTGTGATGGCGACTAGTTTTTCCAAATTCATACAACTTGACCTCTGGATGGTGAGGTACAAAGGTACGCACTAATTCTGGCTTGGTAGTAACCTATTCAACTCAAAGCTCCATAAGAATTGCAAATGGTGGGGGTGTGTTGGTTTGAGGGAAAACCTGTGTCTTATTTACTGCCAAAAATACGCAGTTTTTCGATTAGTTCAAAACAATTGTCACATATAATTTTGTAGTATAAAAATAAGTCGGAAGTCAGATCGGGCAACAGCGTGACCGGCTAGCCGTGTACCAATACAACAACAGGGCGATACACCGGTATACCGCCGACAAATCCACAGGTGAGGTGACCAAGCGACAAGCACGATATCTTTTCTCCAAATAAAACTAATCTTCTTTTTAGCTTGTTTTCTTACGCATCCAACATCAAATTTCGAATCGTTAATATTCTATCAATTGTGACACCAAAAACTGTTGCCTTCCATACGCTGGGCTGTAAGCTCAACTACTCGGAGACCTCCGCCATCGGGCGGCAGTTTGAGCAGGCGGGCTATGCCGAAGTGGGCTTTGAGCAGGGCGCAGATATTTATGTAATCAACACCTGCTCGGTGACGGATTTTGCAGATATGAAATGTCGCAACATCGTCCGACGGGCGTTGAAATTTTCTCCCAATGCGAATGTGGTGGTTGTCGGTTGCTATGCGCAGTTGAAGCCGCAGGAAATCGCAGACATTCCGGGAGTTGATCTGGTGTTGGGCGCTGCGGAGAAGTTTAGAATACTTGATTATATTGACGATTTGTCAAAATCACCGGGCAAGGGCATGGTGCGCGCCGGGGAAATCCGCGAAGTGAAAGATTTTGTGAATGCCTTTTCTTTTGGCGACCGCACGCGCTCTTTTTTGAAAGTGCAGGATGGCTGCGATTACAAATGCTCCTTTTGTACCATTCCGCTTGCGCGCGGGCGCAGCCGTAGCGATACCGTAGAAAATGTGGTGGCAAATGCGCAGCAAATCGCTACGATGGGCGTGAAAGAAATTGTGCTGACGGGTGTAAATCTGGGCGATTTTGGCAATGGTACCGAAGTAATTGAAGGTACAAAGCCCAAAAAAGCTGCCATGTTTATTGATCTGATCAGCGCGTTGGACAAGGTGGAGGGCATCCGCCGTTTTCGAATTTCTTCGATTGAACCGAATTTGTGTACGGATGAGGTGATTGCATTTGTGGCGCAGTCGCAACGCTTCGCACCGCATTTTCACCTTCCTCTACAATCGGGCAACAACCGGCAACTCCAGCAAATGCGCCGCCGCTACCAGCGCGAACGCTACGCCGAGCGCGTCGTCAAAATTAAATCGCTGATGCCGCACTGCTGCATCGGCGTGGATGTGATCGTGGGTTTTCCCGGCGAAACCGAGGCAGATTTTCTGGAAACCTACCATTTTATCAGCGAATTGGATATTTCCTACCTGCACGTGTTTACCTACTCCGAGCGCCCGAACACGCCCGCTGCCGAAATGCCCGACCCCGTGCCAATGGACGAACGCCGCCGCCGTAATCAGATGCTCACCATTTTGAGCGAGAAAAAACGCCGCGCTTTCTACGAGCAGCACCTGGGGCAAACGCGTCCGATTTTGTTTGAACCACATCCTGAAAAAGGTCGAATGGCTGGTTTTACCGATAATTACATCAAAGTGGAAGCCCCGGTAGAAGAATTTTTACTGAATGAAATTGCGGAAGTGCAATTACTGGATTTTACAAAAAAGGGAAATGTGGCAATCGCACTGCCGTCGCCTGCTTGGTTTGAGCGGCAGCGTTCCGTAGGTGCATCTTAAGGGTAGCAAGCAGTTAATTATTTGGTACGCTATCTGGCTGCTACGCATTCTTTAATAGCATAAATTCATCATTTTTCACACCCGCTCCCCCAGCAAACCCAGGATTTCCTCCACGTACTCGCGGTGGTTGGCGAGCCGGGGTACTTTGTGCTGCCCGCCGAGTTTGCCTTTCGAGCGCAGCCAGTTTTGGAACGTGCCCGACGGGAGCGGGCGCAGGCGCAGGCGTTCGAGTGCCATGCTGCGGTAGCGCTTGGCTTCGTAGTCAGAGTTGACTTTTTGCAGATTTTTATCCAGGGTGCTGGCAAACTGCTCTACATCCTGCGGCTGCTTTTCAAACTCTACGAGCCATTCGTGCCCGCCCTTGCCCGTACCTTTAAAATAGATAGGCGCAACGGTGTAGTCCATTACAATGGCATCCAATTGTGCGCAGGTTTCCGCCAGGGCTTTGTCGGTATTTTCCACCATTACCTCTTCACCGAAGGCATTCACAAACTGTTTGGTACGCCCGGTGATGCGAATTTTGTATGGACCGGTTGAGGTAAACGTCACCGTATCGCCCGGCGTGTAGCGCCACAGCCCGGAGTTGGTGCTAATCACCATCGCGTAGGTTTTGCCCTTTTTCACTTCCCACAGCGGTACCGACTTTGGGTATTCTTTGTCCCATTCTTCCACTGGTAAAAACTCGTAGTACACGCCGTTATTCAACAACAGCAGCATATCGTCTGTTGCAAAATCATCCTGTACGGCAAAATAGCCTTCTGAGGCATTGTAGATTTCCTGGTAGCTCACCTGCGGCGAAGGAAAAAATTCTTCAAACTGCTTGCGGTAAGGCGTAAAACTCACTCCGCCATGAATGTAGGCTTGAAAATGGGGCCATATTTCCAGCATATGGCTCTTACCGGTCAGTTCCAACATCCGCCGAAACAGCACTACCGTCCACGTCGGCACCCCGCCGATCATCACCACGTTTGGTTCATTGATTGCATTTTGCGCCAGCAATTCCAGTTTGGTTTCCCATTCCTGCAACAGGGCGGTTTTGCGGTCAGGCGTGTAAAAAGGTCGCCCCAGCAAAGGCATATGCTGAATCATAATTGCCGATACATCGCCCACCAGGGTACGCGGATTGGCTTCAAACTTTGCCAGACTGCCACCCATTACCATACTTTTCAATTCAAACTGCCGCGCATCCGGGCGGTTGTGGTAAAACAGCGTCATCGTGTCCCAGGTACCGCGAATATGGCATTCCTTAAAATTTTGGGTGGAAACCGGAATGAATTTGCTCTTGTCGCTTGTTGTACCTGATGATTTTGAAAACCAGCGCACCTGCCCGCCCCACAGCACATCCTTCTCGCCATGCATCATACGCCGGATGAAGGGTTTCAAATCCTCGTAATCCGTCACCGGCACCCGCTCGGCGAAATCCTCTGGCGTGCGTATCGTGCGATAATCATAAAGCCTGCCCCACTCTGTATGCTTGGTGGCATCAATCAACTGGTGCAGCAGTGCCCGCTGCGTTTCTGCCGGGTGCTGAATGACCCGCTGCAACGCGGCGTAACGCTGTTGGTGGTACCACTTGAATACCCGATTGACTAGTTTTCGCATAGAATGTAAGCATTAGGCAAAGAAAAGTAAGTAATTGTCGTAATGATAACGAACCGACGGAGGATTGGGTTCATGGAGCAGGAGGGAGGAAAAACCGGGAGCTACCCAAACATTTAATCCTGTGTAAAAAGCTTCAGGGGAAGCACTCCCCATAACAGAAAAGGATATTGTACAAAGATAAGGTTGATAAATTTTGAGCATTTCGCAAATTATGGAGTCAGATTAAACGCATTAAAACAGATAATGCCAAAGGAAGGTGCAGCGCACCGTAAATCTTTGTAAAAAAAATCGAGCCGATAAGAGCTATTTGACAGGTGCAGCGCACCGGTAATATTGCGGTGCGCGGCTCCGCCGTTTTTAATGCGTTTGACCTGAATATTGGGGGAAGTAAAGAGGTGTCAAAACGACATTTTTCTAATTCCCAAAAACACCCTAATTTTGCCCGCAAAAAGAATACCATGATTTTAAGAAAAGTCTTTCTGTTTGTTGGTTTCGTAGGATTGTTGGCGGCTTGCAAAAATGATCCGAAAAGCGACGACATGACGCAATTTGGCGAGGATAAGGAGTTTCAGGCGATTCACGGCTTGCCGGATTCGATCAATTTCAAACCCCAGGGGCGCATGACGCAGTTCAACGCGCCGGGTACGCAAAACGGGCAAGCTTACATCGTAAGAACCCAACAGCCGAGCAATAAATACCTACTGGTGTTTCACGAATGGTGGGGCTTGAATCAGTATATTCAACGTGAAGCGGATCGCCTGTTTAACGAACTGAAAGATGTGAATGTAGTAGCGATTGATTTGTACGACGGCAAACGCGCTAAAACCGCCGAGGAAGCCACCCAATACATGAGTGCCGTGAACGACAGCCGCGCCAACGCCCTCATCGGCGGCATTCTGAACATGGCGGGTCCGGATGCCAAAATCGCGACGGTAGGCTGGTGCTTCGGCGGCGGCTGGTCATTGAAGGGAGCAATTTTGGGCGCGGATCGGGTGAAAGGTGCCGTGATGTACTATGGAATGCCTGTACAAAACGCCGGAGAACTCGCGCCGCTGCAAGCCGAGGTGCTGGGCATTTTTGCGAAAAAAGACCAGTGGATCACACCGGAAGTGGTGGACAAATTTGAAGACTTGGCGAAAGCCACCGGCAAAACCCTGCAGGTGCAGGAGTTTGATGCCGACCACGCGTTTGCAAACCCCAGTCAGCCGAGTTTTGATAAAACGGAAGCCGCAAAAGCCAACGAACTGGCACTGAATTTTTTGAAAGAGAAGTTGCAGTAAAGACGGAATTGGCGAATAGTGATTTGGGATTCGTGACCAATCACCAGTCACAAATCACTATTCTCGTATTGCGCTTTTCAAACAATTTTTTGTATCTTCATCTTTTCTTACAACAAGAAAAGTAACAATGAGGGATATTATTCAACTCTTGCCGGATGCCATTGCCAACCAGATTGCGGCAGGCGAGGTGATTCAGCGTCCGGCTTCGGTGGTGAAAGAATTGATGGAAAACGCCATTGACGCGGGGGCAACGCATATCAAACTGATTGTAAAAGACGCAGGCAAAGCATTGATTCAAGTGATAGACGACGGCTGCGGGATGTCGGAAACCGATGCGCGCATGAGCTTTGAGCGGCACGCCACCTCCAAAATCCGGGAGGCGAAGGATTTGTTTGAAATTCGCACCATGGGCTTTCGGGGGGAGGCACTGGCATCCATCGCGGCGGTGGCGCAGGTGGAGATGCGCACCCGGCGGCAAACGGAGGAAGTGGGTACAAAAATTGTGATCGAGGGTTCGGAGGTGAAAAAACAGGAGGCGTGTCAGTGCCCGGTGGGGACGAATCTGTGCGTGAAAAACCTGTTTTACAACGTACCGGCGCGGCGCAATTTTTTGAAAAACAACTCCGTCGAACTGCGGCACATCCTGGATGAGTTTCAACGCATTGGGGTGGCGCACCCAACCCTTCATTTTTCGCTGCATCATAATAGTACCGAAATTTTTCACCTGCCCGGCGGCAACCTGCGGCAGCGCATCACGGGCGTTTTTGGCAACCATGCCAACAAAAAACTGGTGCCTGTAACGGAAGATACGGATACCGTAAACATTCAGGGCTTTGTAGGCAAACCCGAATTTGCTAAGAAAACGCGCGGCGAGCAGCTGTTTTACGTCAACGGGCGCTTCATCAAAAGCGGCTACCTGCACCACGCCGTGATGAGTGCTTACGAGGATTTGCTGCCGCCCGAAACGTTTCCGCTGTACATTATTTTTATGGAACTGGATCCGGCGCAGATTGACATCAACGTACACCCGACGAAGCAGGAAATTAAATTTGAAGATGAACGCTTGATTTACAATTATTTAAAAGTGTCGGTGCGGCACGCCCTGGGTCGGCACAGCATTACACCTACGCTGGATTTTGACGAGGAAACCTCGCTGGCTTCTGTGCGAATCGCTACGCAACCGCAAAGACCCAATACCGCCACTAACACCATGACCCTGCAGAGTCGGGCGTTTGAATCGCCGGACAACCGTCGCCAGCAACATAATCTGGAAAACTGGGAAAAACTCTACGCCGGTTTAGCCCAAACCGATACCGAAGCAATACCAACGGCACTCACGATTGAAAGTAGTTGGTCATCCGATACAAAAAGTCAGGAGGAAATGTCTGCCGGTTTTGCCAATGTGCAAACTGCTCCGTACCAAATTCATGGTTCGTACATCGTCAGCCCCATCAAATCGGGATTTTTACTGTTGGATCAGCAAGCGGCGCATGAGCGCATTTTGTACGAAAAATACCTGAAAATACTGCACAATCGCAGTGCTTCCACCCAGCGAATGCTCTTTCCGGCAACACTGGAACCGGCACCCGCGCAGGCGACTTTGCTGCGCGATATTTTGACCGACATTAATTTACTGGGGTTTGATTTGCAGGAATTTGGCGGAAATACCTTTTTGCTGCACGGGGTGCCGCCGGAGCTGGCAGGGGATACCAACGAAACGAAAGTCATCGAATTTTTGCTCCAGCAATACGCCGACAATCTGGAACTGCGCCTGCCGGTGCGCGAAAACCTCGCCCGCTCAATGGCGCACAGTGCCGCCATCCGGCGTGGACAATCGCTTACGGCGGAGGAAATGCAATCGCTCATTGATCGGTTGTTTGCCTGCGAACTGCCGTACAAAAGCCCTGCTGGTCGAAATTGCTTCCTTACCTTTGAACTGGAAGAACTGGAAAGGAGGTTTGAGGGATGAGGATTGAGGTTCAAAAAGTTCAAGGTTCAAAAATGTATTTCGTATGCAATTCAGACTGACTGATGTGGTTCGCAATTTGTTGATTTTGAATGTGTTGTTCTACATTGCCAATATTACGGTGAGCCGGGAAATCATGGGGATGCTGGCCTTGCACTATCCGGGTTCGGCAGATTTTCGTCCCTGGCAGTTGGTGACGTATTTTTTCATGCACTCTCGGGAGAATTTCAGTCACATTCTGTTCAATATGCTGGGGTTGGTTATGTTTGGC
>Ga0224722_1000631_pt1 | contig 20261 bp, 24 predicted proteins | sample Balambano_FR1_Me_FD_161646 | JGI IMG/M metagenome (GOLD analysis project Ga0224722, IMG submission 161646) | Freshwater sediment microbial communities from Lake Towuti, South Sulawesi, Indonesia - Balambano_FR1_MetaG | ecosystem: Environmental > Aquatic > Freshwater > Lake > Sediment | place... | reverse complement strand
GTGCTGGGTGGGTTGGTCAATGGGTTAGAAAAAGTCGACAACGCGCTCGACCAAATGCAATATGGCTCGGACTTTTTGAAAAAGCTGGCAGCCGGGCCGGATAACCCCAATTACCAGGGCATCCCGTATGTGATTGTCGCTGGCAATACGTCGATCCTGCCGGAGTTTTTGCCCAAATCCGCGGAAGATGAAACCCGCCTGACGCGGCTGCTGGACAAGCTCAACCTGCGCCGGGCCTTTTATGGCAGTGTGACCTATTTTGCCTTCTTCAACCAACCCAACGATATTGCCGTGGCAGTGGAAAGCATCCACCATGTGCCGGAACGCTGTGCCGCCAGCATCACCCGCCCGGATCCCGTCGGCTGTGACCACAACAGCTATTTCATCACCCGGGGCGGTCTCAAGGAATTGGCGGAGGCGCTGCCTGCTAGTCAAGGGTAAGGGGACAAGCAAAAGCCGGGCATCGAATAAACGCCCGGCTTTTGTATAGTCTAGTCAACTGGCAGCGTGTGTTTATCAGTGTGGTCATTCACGCGCATCATCCATGAAGCGTTCTTTGAATTGCGTGACTGAACAAATAGTCGCTTTAACAATAACTGTGGTATCGATGACCACTTTCATAATTCGGCTCGATAGGCTTCTATCTCAGCGATAATCTCGGCTTCTGTCAGTTGCTGAACCTGCGGCAATGCTTGTGTCCGCTCGAATAAAGCATCGAGACGCTGGATCGCCACGGTACGCGTTGTCGTTTGTGCCAGAATCAACACTTCGACTTGCTCGCCCGCCGCAAAAGGCACATCGGTGATGATAATTTGTTTTGGGTCAGCAATCGTCACATAAGTTCGATAGGCCAGCATACGACACCTCGGTTATACAACCTAACTACGCCCGTTCGTACAAGCTAGAGATAATGATTATATATGCTGGCCCAGTAAACGCATAAACTAAAGTGACCCCAATCTGATCCTCTTCATTTCCACAAACACCGACAGATGCTCTAGAAACGCTTGTCAAACGCGGCCCAAACGGGGGTTGGTCTAGACTAGCTACAGTCCATCCATGCAGAGGAACTCATTCACAAGAAACCGAGGTAGTTATGCGCACGTCTGCTTTGCTACAGCTTCACCCACCAGCCTGGCTCCATTGGCCCGACTGGCTGCCCACCACCCGCTCACAGTTCTCGGCGGCGTCTGCGGTCACGGAGCAGCCCGATAGCCAGTGGCACTACCGGGCGTGGCATTACGCCTGCCGCCGTTTGGCCCACCACCATCCCGAATGGGTGGGGCGGCGGTTTGATGAAGCGTTTTTGCGCAGCTTTGTGAGTTCCCCCACCGTACCGGGCGCTAGCGAACTGGCGCTGGCCTGGGATCACCGCTTTGGCCCGATGACCAGCCGGCCCGCACACAACAGTTGGCCGAGCTCACCCAAGTCGCCGGTGTCTTTTTGGCTTTCTACTTTGGCTTTCTACTATAGCGAACGCCACCGGCGCATCGACACCAGCGCGGGACACACGGACGGCACGAGGTAGCTGAAGCGGTACATGTGCTCATCGGGCTTGCCCAAGCTCTTGGGCAAGCCCGATGAGAATTCCTTCGGGACCGCGGATGTAGCAGAGCCGATATGTTTCTTCGTACTGAACCACTTCGCCGACGAGCTGCGCACCGCGCTTGCCGAGCCGGGCGAGCGTATCGTCGATGTCCTCCACGGTGAACATGACGCGTAGGTAGCCGAGCGCGTTCACTGGGGCGCCGCGGTGATCAGCGACCACAGGCGGCGCGAGGAATCGGGACAGCTCAAGCCGACTGTGACCGTCCGGCGTACGCATCATGGCAATCTCGACGCGCATGTCGCGCAATCCAGTGACGCCATCTGCCCAGTCTCCTTCGATTGGGGCACGCCCCTGGAACTCGAGGCCAAGTTCGGTGAAGAACTCAATGGCGGCGTCGATGTCTTCTACCACGATGCCGACGTTATCCATGCGCTTGACCGTCATGATGGCTCCTTGTCATGATGTCTCCTTGGCGTCTAACACTCTACGCCATCTTTCGGAGTGCTTCAACGATGCGATTACTCGGCAGGTAAATTCCTGCTCTCTGGTTAGCTACCCTTTTGCAGGGTGCTTTGTTCCACAATCGATGCGCGGATTTGGCTGATCATTGCGACTACTGTAACGGCGAGAGCAGCCGCGACAGAGAATCGCGCAGACGGATCAAGACCGAACGTTTTTGGTATTCATGCCACGAGAATTCCCGGCAATACTCCAGATCGGCTTTGAAATCGGCTTCAAGCTGCTGCGCCAAAGCGCGGTCATAGGAAACGGCGTTGAGTTCATAGTTGATGTGAAAGCTGCGAATATCCATGTTCGCCGAGCCGATCGAACAGATCTCACCGTCGATGCTCAACGTTTTGGCGTGGAGGTAGCCCTTTTCGTAGCGATAGATCCGCACGCCGGCGCGCACCATTTCAGCCGCATAGGTGTTCGCCGCCCAGTCGAGCGGGAAGTTCGGCGCGTTGCGCGCCGTGATCATCACATGGACTTTGACTCCGGCTAGCGCCACCGACTTGAGGGCATCGGCCATGGTCTCATCCAAAATCAAAAAGGGCGATTGCAGATAGACGGTGTGTTGGGCTGAGAGGATCATGTAAAAGTAAAGCTGTTGGATCGCAGCCCATTGCGAGTCTGGCCCGGAGGCGATGATCTGTAGGGGTGAGTAGGCATCACTAGGCTCCACGGGTGGAAAGTCGCTCTCATCATCTAGCCGTTGACCGGTGGCATTATACCAATCGACACTGAAGATGGCCTGGAGGATGCGCACCGCTTCCCCCTCGATCCGCAGATGAGTATCGCGCCAGCCAGCAAAGTGCCCGCCGCCGTCCAGATGCTCCTGGCCGATGTTGATGCCGCCCGTGTAGCCAATGACACCATCGACCACGGCGATTTTGCGGTGGTTGCGATAGCCAATCGTGTGAAAATGCCACACCGGCGAGTAGGGATAAACCTCAACGCCGCCAGCCACGAGTTCGTTAATGTACCATTGCTTGAGCGTGCCAAAACAGCCAATCGCATCGTATAATAAGCGAATCACTACACCTTCGCGCGCTTTGGCCAGCAATAGATCTTTGAGGGCAACGGTGTAGCTGTCGGTCTGCCAGATGAAGTATTGCAGATGGATCGAATGCTGGGCACGGCGAATGTCTTCTTCGAGTTGTGGATATTTGGTCGAGGCATCTTGTAAGATCGTAACGCGGTTATGGAGGGTCAAGGCGCTGAGCGAATTGTTCCGCACCAGATTCAACAGACGATGATAGGCGGTCTCTTTCTCTTGGCGTACCTGCCGAACGGCTGTCGGTTGCATCGCAACAATCGGGCGTAGCAGCAGGGCGAGACGTTCACCCATCTCCTGACGGAGCAGACGCCGCTCATTGCTAAAGGCCCGCCGGTTGCGCCCAAAGAGCAGATAGATCAGAACGCCGCCAATGGGAAAAATGTAGAACCAAAAGAGCCAGGCAAAGGTCGATTGTGGGCTGCGATTGTCGAGTAAGACAAAGATACTCGTACCCAGGGCATAGATCAGCACGACCCACGGTAAGACTTGCGAGAGCGGTGGCAGCCATTCGAGCAGCGCTTGCAATGTTGCCATAGCTTAGGCGTCAAGGGTGACTTCAGTAATCTCTGGCGGGCAATTCACACGAATGGGGATGGAGGTGTAGCCCAGCCCCCGATTGGTGTAGAGCCAGGTCTCTTGCAATTGAAAGAGACCCTGCACATATTTGCGCCCATAGCGTGGCAAGATCGGCGGCTGATTGCCCCACATCCGCACCTGCCCGCCGTGCGAATGGCCGGAAAGCTGCACACGGATGCGCGGATCAGCGGCGTACTCGTCAAAGAGATCCGGTTCATGCAGGAGCAAAATTGCCGGGGCATGGGCGGGCACGGCATCGAGCGCAGCCGCCAGATCGGGCTGGCCCGACCAGCCGTCATCCAGCCCGACTAAGTGGAGTTGTCCCTGCCCTGCCGCAATCGAGATCTGCTGGTTGATCAGCAACGGCACGCGGGCATTGGCAAAGCCAGCCTCGATCGTGCGGCGGTTTGTCCAGAGATCATGGTTGCCGAGCACGCCATAGACCCCGTGTCGGGCGTCCAGCGTTGCCAACAGTGGGGCCAGTTCGTCAATGGCTTCAGCGTCTAGCGTGACATAATCACCGGTCAGAACAATCAGATCCGGCTTTAGGGCATTCGCCTGCTCCACCGCGCTGCGCAAAAAGCTTAGTTGCGTAAAAGGATAGAGATGAAAATCACTCAGTTGGACAATGCGAAAGCCCGCCAGTGCCGGGTGCAACCCACGGATGGGGAGCGTAATGCGGTCAACGGCTAACTGCTCACCAACCGAAAACTTGCTCAGCGCCGCATGACGGCCCCAGCCGCGCACGATTTGTTCAACAGACTTTTCAACGGATGTCACCATCGTACCACTTTCACTCCATTTACAGCAGTCATACGCTGATTATAGCACAAAACCCATGACGAGTCTCATTCTTATCCACAGTGATTTTGAAGCCCACTGGCCCTTTGTGGCCGAGCGGTTGGTGCAACGCTGGCAAGTCACAGGCGAGACGTGCCTGATCCGTCTGCCGCGCGGCGATACCCGGCGCTTGGGCGAGGTTGTGCCCCAACCAGCCGCAGTCAGGCGTCTGGCTGTACTAGGGCTGCCTGTCACTATCGATTGTCTGCAACCCTTGACCAACCTGCGCGCCGCCACTTTTCCCGCTGTCTATGGCCCCACGAAGCTGCCGGGTGAGTGTCTGGCGTTATTGAACGAACGCGCTGTCCAGGTCGTTCACCATCGCAGCGAGGGCTTTTGGGGGCAATCCGTGGCGGAGTTTGCCCTGGCGCTCACCCTCTGCGCTCTGCGCCAGATCCCGCAGAACTATCACGCCATGCTCACATCGCACCAGCCCTGGCTGCGCTACCGGCCCGAACAGAACGGGGGGCCAGGCACGCCGGGCGCGCAGTTTAGCGATGATACGCGTTTCACCCACGGTACACTGGCTGGTAAGCGAGTACGCATTGTTGGGGCAGGTAACATCGGCAGTCGCTATGCCAATTTTTGCCACCTGCTTGGTGCGGAGGTGGCCGCTTGGGATCCTTTTGCGCCAGAACCAAGTTTTCATCGCGCCGGCGCGCGGCGCAACTACCATCTCCAGGAGTTGGTGCAGGATGCTGAAATCTTTGCGCCGCTGTTGCCACTCACGGAGCACACCCGCGGCCTGGTCACGGCGGATCTCATTGCCGCGCTGCCCACGGGTTGTCTGGTCGTGCTGGCGACGCGGGCGTTGATCACGAACATGGCCGCCATCCGCCGCCGGGTGCTGGCCGATGAACTGGCGCTGGCCGCCGATGTCTTTGATGTCGAGCCGCTACCACTGGGCGATCCGCTGCTAGGGCGGCACAATGTCGTCCACACGCCGCACCTGGCCGGGCGCACGCGCGAGGCCAATGTGCAATGGGTGGATGATCTGTTAGCGCAGTTTGATCCGGCTGTGCGATAATGACAAGCCGTCCAAAACCTAGCACGCGGATAACACGGATAATACGGATTTGCGCGGATAGAAGCTGTGTAATCTGTCTAGGACGAACAACGAATCTGGTCGATCCCGTAATGGCTCCCTCCCCAACTTGGGGAGGGCTAGGGTGGGGCTAGCAATTACCACAAAATCAAAAAACAGGAGCAAAAACAATGTTGTATGGCACGGTTTCCGGTGTTGCCAAGCCGGTCTCGCGCTTGGTGCAGGGTTCGATTATGATCTCATCAAGCAAGGCGCAGGAGAGTTTTGCGTTGCTCGACGCCATTCTGGAGATGGGCGGCACGACCTTTGACACGGCACACGGTTATGGTGGTGGTGATGTGGAGCGCACCTTTGGCCGCTGGGTGCGCGAGCGCGGAGTGCGCGATCAAGTGGTGATCATCGGCAAAGGCGCGCACCATAACCAGGATCGCCAGCGCGTCACCCCCTTTGACATCACGGCGGATCTGCATGATTCGCTGGCGCGCTTTAAGCTGGAGTTTATCGATCTCTATCTGCTCCACCGCGATGATCCCAGCCAGCCGGTGGGGCCGATTGTCGAAGTGCTCAACGAGCATCACCGCGCCGGCAAGATCGGGGCCTTTGGCGGCTCAAATTGGTCGGTAGCGCGCATCCAAGAGGCCAACGCTTATGCCGCAGCGCATGACCTGCAACCCTTTGTCGCCAGCAGCCCGAACTTTAGCCTGGCTGTGCAAAAGCAAGCCCCGTGGGAAAACTGTGTTAGCATCTCTGGCCCTGCCGGGGAAACCGAACGCGCCTGGTATCAGGAAACGCAGATGCCACTCTTCTTCTGGTCCAGCCTGTCGGGTGGTTTCTTCAGCGGGCGCTTTACGCGTGACAACCTCCACACCTTTGAGACCTACCTCGATAAACTCTGTGTCACCACCTACTGCACCGAAGAGAATTTCCAACGTCTGGATCGCGTGAAGATCCTGGCGGAGGAGCGGGGCATGAGCATCCCCCAGATTGCGATGGCCTATGTCCACAGCCAGCCGCTCAATGTCTTTGCACTCGTTGGTTGCGCCACCGCGGACGAATACCGAGCCAACGCCGCTGCGCTCAATGCCCGCCTCACGCCCGCCGAGATTGCCTGGCTGGAGTTGCGGAGTGACGAACGGTAAGCGCCTTCTTCCGGGAAGGGTACACACATAACCAGATTTTTACGCAAACCCTTCCCGGAAGAGTTTGCAAAAACCGCTGGGATGGGATAAGGTATACACATTGATCAAGCGATCAATGTGTATACTCTTCTTTAGGGAGGGCAAATGCGCACCAATGTTGTGCTCAACGATGAATTAGTCGATGATGCCATGCGCGCCACCGGCTTAACCACCAAAAAAGCGGTGATCGAAGAGGGGTTGCGGACGCTTGTGCGCTTAAAAGCGCAAGGCCAGCTCCGCAGGCTCCGCGGTCGTCTGCGCTGGGAGGGTGATTTAGCTGTGCTGCGCGAGGCGCGCTTCCCGATGGACAGCGACGAGAGCGGTTATGTGGCTGGTTGATTCCTCGGTCTGGATTGACTATTTCAATGGTGTGCCGAACACCCAAACCGAGCTGCTGGATCGTGCGCTTGGGGTCGAAGAGCTAGCGATTGGCGATCTGATGCTCTGCGAAGTGTTGCAAGGCTTTCGTCGCCAGGCTGAATTCGACCAGGCGCGAGCTGCGCTGCAAAGCCTGCCCGTCTACACGCTGGGTGGTGTGCAGATCGCCCTCCAAAGCGCGGAACACTATTGTTACCTCCGGCAACGGGGTATCACCGTTCGCAAGACCATCGATTGTCTGATTGCCACCTTTGCCATCAATCGAGGCTTTGCTCTGCTCCACAATGCCCGGGATTTTGACGCATTTGAACAACATTTGGGTCTGACCGTCGTTCGCGAGTGAATCCTGACTGCGTAACTTCTATACAGCATGGTCAAGCGGGTCTATCTGTGGAACTATAGTGCAAGCAGGGTCGTTTGCGCGAGCAGTTGATTCGTAGGGGACCCCTGCCCCTACACTAGTAGGATCGGTATAATGCGGCACAAACGCACCCGCATAGTGCTCTGGATAACAACAACCCTCTTCTTCGTATTGATGAGCGGCGTAGCTGGTTTGGTCTGGGGGTGGCCGCGCTGGGTAGAATGGCGCTATGCGGCACGCATTTTTGCGCCGGATGCCGTCCAGCCAGAACGAATCGCCATTGTTTTTGGCGCACGAGTCTACAGCAGTGGGCGGTTGAGCGGGATGTTGCGAGATCGGGTGGATACGGCGGTTGAGTTGTATCGGACTGGGAAAGTCAGCAAGCTTCTGGTCAGCGGGGACAATCAATTTGCCGATTACAACGAACCCGGGGCGATGATGGCCTATGCCATTGCCCAGGGCGTGCCCGCCGCCGACATCCAACCCGATTATGCCGGGCGGCGTACCTATGACACCTGTTACCGCGCCCAGGCCATTTTTCAAGTCGAGCGGGCGATCCTGGTCACGCAGCGCTTTCACCTGCCTCGGGCGCTTTTTCTCTGTGAGCAACTGGGGCTGGAAGTCGTCGGCGTGGCTGCGGATCGCCGCCAGTATGATCCGCGCGCCATCGCCTTTTCCGAGACCCGCGAAATTCCAGCCCTGGTGGCCGCCCTCTTTGATGCGATCCGCCGCGCCCCGCCACCTGTGCTCGGCGAACCGATCCCGATTCAGTAATCAATGGCGCAAATGTTGGGCGCGCACTTCCGCAATACTTACAAAACGACGCTGATCCCGATGCGTGGCCGGCGTTTCAATGGTTGGGGCGGTTTCACCCACGGCCACCATTCGCTCGATCAGCCGGGTGCGCAAGGCATCCTTCACGGGCTGAAAGCCATCGACAGCTACCAAATTCTGTAACTCATAGGGATCAGCAACGAGATCGTAGAGATATTGCTCCACGTAATGCTCGGCAGCCGGTGCGCTATTCCCATCCTGACCCGGCGCGGTGATGCCATATTTCCAGCGCCCGGTGCGTAGGGCGCGCCCAATCTGCGACTCGCTGATCTGCACAAACACATCCTCCGGCCACTCCTGCGCTTGACCGCGCACCAGCGGCAGGAGCGAACGTCCTTGCATCTGTGGGGGGATGGGCAATCCGGCAGCATCCAGCAGAGTCGGGGGCAGATCGACCAGGCTTACCAGTTGCTGCAATTGTCCACCGCCCATAAACCCTGGCCCATGGATCATCGTGGGCACACGAATGGAACTTTCATGACACGAGCGTTTGTATTCGGCGTTGCGGGTCTTGAAGTGGTTGCCATGATCACTGGTAAAGAGTACCACGGTATTTTCCAGCAGGCTGAGACTTTTGAGCGCATCAATCAGACGGCCCAGCGCCTCATCCAGCCGTTTGACCATCCCATAGTAGCCGCCCAGATGTTGCGGTGCTGAACCACCCAACGCCGTCAGATCGGGCGGCGTCCAACGTCCGGTGTAGGATTCGCGATAGCCATCAGGCGGGGGATAGTCATCCAAGTGGTTCTGATGGTGCGGCTCCAGATAAGAGAGGAAGAGAAAAAACGGTTCGTGTTGATGCGCGTCGATGTAGCGGATAGCGGCGTCGGTCTGCGCATCGACACGATAGCCGGGCAGTTTGACCGGCTGGTTATCGTTGTCGAACATTACCAGGTCATAAGCGTCCGATGTAAATTCGAGTAGGTTGGAGCCTAGCCAATGCTCATAGCCACCACGCTCGGCTTCCGGCACCGGGTCAGTGGAGGCCAAATGCCACTTGCCGATATACCCCGTGCGGTAGCCGCCATCTCGAAAGCAGTGTGCTAGCGTCACGGCATCCTGCGCCAGCGTGCGGCCATTGCGCCAGACGCCGGTCTGCGTGGCGTAGAGACCCGTTTGTAGGCAGGAGCGCGCCGGTGCGCAAACCGGCTGGCAGGTAAACGAACAATGCACATCCGTCCCCGCCCGTGCCAGATGGTCAAAATTGGGCGTCAGGTTCAGTGGGTTGCCGTGGATGCCGGTGGTGTCCCAGCGTTGCTGGTCGGTGAAGAAGACGATGACGTTGGGGCGATCAGCACGCGTGGTGGTCATAGCTGGCCTTTTGTGAAAAAAGATTTTGGAGATTGGGTTATTTTTTCACCCCAATCTCCAGTTGTATGATCCTTGCTGCTTACGCTGACCGAGCAAACAGGGGATTGGCCTCGTCGGCAATTCCCTGTGCTACCGCGGCAGCGTCTTTCGCCCCGCTCCACAGTTCATCCATCTTGGGGCCATAGATGCGCTGGGTGATCTCCGGCCAGAGCACATGCACCGGATCACGCACGACATACTCCTGAGCCTGGGCAAAGGCAGCGGCGTTCTTCGGTGGCTTGTCCGGGCTGAGAAAAGCTTCGGAAGTGACGACAGAGATCCGCGAGGGTGTTGTTGCGCCCACCGCCACTTCTGCCAGCTCTGCTTCTGGGCTGGAAATGTAGGCAACAAATTTCCATGCCCAATCGGGCGCCTTCGTGGCGGCTGCCGCAGCCCAGCCTGTGCCACCACCGCCCGTGCCGCGGCGCTCGGCCTTACCAATCGGAATGGTCGCGACATCCCACTGGAAAGCTTCGATGGTGCGATAGCGGTTGACTGCCGAGGGGTTGTTGATCATCATCGCTACAATGCCGCTGGCAAAGAGTTCAAAGCCACCCAGCTCTGATTCCATGTCGGGCGTGGGTGCAACCTTGTGCGTGTGCATCAGATCTTGCACAAACTGGAGGGCCTCAACCGAAGCCTCGTCGGTCATGGCTGATTCGGTGGCCACGCCCTGGTCGTTTTTATGCACGAGTCCGCCCCCATTGGAATAGAGCCACGAGGCCCACGGGCGTTGTCCGCGATTTACCAGGAAACCCCATTGGGTGGTGCGTTCGCCCTCGCGCTGGGTCAATTGCATAGCCGCATCCAGGAAGGTTTCAAAATTCCAACGCTTGTCTTCCCAATCGGCCGGGGGCAAGGGCACACCCGCCGCCTCGAACAGATCGACGTTGTAGAAGACGTTCTGGTTGCCATAGTCACGCGGCAATGCATACAGTTTGTCTTCCCAGCGATAGAGCGCGACGGCTTCGGGGCGGAAATCGGTCAGATCATAGCTCTCTTTGGCAACATAGTCATCGAGTTGCAGATGCAGGTTCTTCTGCGCCACCGTGATGATCGGCGTCACCTCCTGCAAGTAGCGGTAAATATCGGGCGGTGTGCCGGCGGCAAAGAGCGTTTGAATTTTGGTATTGTAATCTTGGGGCACAGGCTGATGGTCAATTGTAACACCCGGGTTAGCAGCCATAAAATCTTCCGCCCACTTGTTGCGAGCGGCGATGTGACCCTCGTTGATCGTATCCACAATAAAGCTCAACGTTACCTCAGCGGTGGCCGGTTGGGCGCCCGCTTCGCCCACAGGTTGGGCACCAGGCGCGGCTGGGACACACGCGGCCAGGGCTGCCAAGCCGGCAACAGTTGCGATGCTGCGCAAAAAGGCACGGCGTGTTAGACGAGCAGTGGTTGTCATAGGTTCTCCTTTGGTACGGATGGTTGGGGTAAACGGCAAGGTTGCATGATGCGCAGATTGGTCAGCTCGGCACACCACCAATCGCTAAGTTAACCTTTCACTCCGGTAAAGACAATCCCTTGCATAAAGTGTTTTTGGGCTGCAAAGAACAGGAGCAGCACGGGCAACATAGTTAACAAGGAGGCTGCCATCAGCAGATGCCAACTGGTGCTAGCTTCGCCCTGAAACATGCGCAGCCCAAGCGCCAGCGTAAATTTCTCTTGGCTTTGCAGATAGATCAGCGGCAGCAGAAACTCGTTCCACGTGTTATTGAAGACAAAAATCACAACAATCAGCATCGCCGGTCTCGCCAGCGGCAGGATGATCCGCCAGAAGAGGCCAAAGCTGGAGCAGCCGTCGATCCGGGCGGCATCATCCAGTTCACGCGGCAGGGTGAGCAGAAACTGACGCACCAGGAAGGTCAGCCACGGTCCGCCAAAAAACTGTGGGACAATCAGCGGCAAGAAGGTATTGATCCAGCCGAGGCTCTTGAAGAGGATAAACTGCGGGATCAGTGTCACATGGGGCGGCAACATGAGCGTCGCCAACATGATCAAGAAAAGCGTATCACGCCCCCACCAGCGCAGCCGGGCAAAGGCAAAGGCGACAAGCATCACCGAGATCACCTTGCCAAAAATGCTTACCCCCGTGATGATACAAGTATTCCAAAGATAGCGAAAGAAGGGGATCGCCGTCACTGCGTCGATGTAATTGCGCCAAATGATCTCACTGGGGATAAAGGTAGGTGGAAAGAGAAAAACCTCGCCGGGCTTCTTGAGCGACGTGGCGATCGTCCAGGCCAGCGGAATGAACATAAGCAGTACGCCGGCCAACAGGGCTAGATGAACCAGGGCGTGGCCGAGGCGGCGGCGTTGGGCCATGCGTAAACCAAAAGGGCGCACCGCGGAGCGGGCCGTGTCAGTCGCAGCCATCGTTCAGCGATTCCTCTCCTCTCCTTCGTAATAGACCCAGAACTGTGACGAGCGATAGGTGAGCAACGTCAACACCAGAATGTACAAAAAGAGCACCCACGCCAGCGTGCTGCCATAGCCCATGCGGAAGTATTGAAATGCGTTCTGATAGAGGTAGAGCAGATAGAAGAGCGTAGCGTTATTCGGCCCACCGTTGGTCATGATCAAGGCTTGGGTGAAGACCTGCAACGCACCGATGATTCCTGTCACCAACTCAAAAAAGAGTACCGGCGTCATCATCGGAAGCGTGATGTGCCAGAAGCGGTTCCAGCCGCGCGCACCATCCACCGCGGCGGCTTCGTACAGATCAGTCGGAATCCCCTGAAGACCGGCCAGATAGATGATGGCTCCGGAGCCGACGCCCCAGAGGCTCATCAAAACCAGCGAGGGCAGCGCCCACCGCTCATCGCCCAGCCAGCTGGGGCCTTGGATGCCAAAGAATTGATACAATAGCGCATTCAGCAGCCCAAACTCTTTGGAGAAGAGCCACCGCCAGAGCAACGCCACTGCCACGCCCGACAGTACCGACGGCAGATAAAAAGCTGTGCGATAGAAACGCAGACCACTGATACGCGTGTTGAGCAACAAGGCCAGCGCCAGCCCAAAGAGAATGTGTAATGGTATGCTGGTGATGGCGTACAAGGTCGTCACCTGGAGCGCCTGACCGACCAGATCATCCTGTACTAGCGTCTCAATGTTAGCCAGCCCCACCCAGCGCGGTGCGGAGATCAAATCCCATTCCGTAAAGGCAATGACAAGCGAAGCGACCATCGGCCCCAACGTCCAGAGCACAAAACCGATGATCCAAGGGGAGGCAAAGAGCCAGCCTTCCAGATTACGCCGCCAGGCCAGACGACTCTGCGGACGGGCACGCATTTGTGGTGTACCGGTTGCTGGCTGCGCAATGGTTGTCACGATTAGTTGTCGATTATCCTCAACAATTCGGGTAGGGTGAGTTCGGCTAATGATTGTACTACAAGATCCGCCTCGCGAAAATCCATGCCCTGGGTGATGGTGTTGGGGACGACAACGCACCGCATACCAGCGCGTTTGGCGGCGATCATGCCGTGGTGCGAATCTTCGATGGCGATGGCCTGTGCTGGGTCAACCCCCAGGCTCGCCAACGTGCTGAGATAGAGTTCGGGGTCAGGCTTGACCCGCACCACATCGGCGCTAGTGCGCACGGCTTGAAAGTAGTGGCGTAGATCGCGCGCGGCCAGATGACCCTCGACCCACTCGCGTGTGCCGCTGGAGGCTACGCCAAGCCGTACACCGGCGTGATAGGCAGTTTCGATCAACGTCTGCACGCCAGGGCGCAGCGCCTCCTGATCAAGCGAGGTGAGAAAGCGCTGCCGCCGCTCGCTGCGGATAGCGGCTGGGTCAAAGGTGCGCTTGGTCAGCTCCTCCAGCAACCGATAGGGGTCAAAGTCAGTAGCCACTGTGCCGACTTGATGGAGCCAGCGTTCCAGCGGCAATGTGGCATTGTGTTGTTGATAGATCGCCTGCCACGATTCATACTCGTGGCGTTCCGTGTCGAGGATCGTGCCGTCAAAGTCGAAGATGATCGCTTGCATCAGTGCGGCTCGATCTTGGTGGCCCGGTCGCCGATACGGATCACACCGGGCTGGACGACGCGTGCGTTGATGCCACGGAGCCGCAACGCTTTGTTCGCCGGGGCATTGACAAACTTCATCGCGTCGCTGCCAAAGCGCGCTACAAATTTTTTGCAACCAGTATGCGGGACAGGCGTGATCTCAACGACTGCCGATCCCAAGGCCAGGCGTGTACCGGGGGGCAGATTCTGCAAGCTCAGATCCAGGTCAAGGAAGAGTTGATCGCCAGCCAGTTGCCAGCGTTCTTTTTCTTGCGCAATGAGGTCAATGACCCGGGAGTTCATGATGTTGAGTTGCATCTCTGGGTGGGCCAACCCATCCGCCGTGAGTGAACTGCCGCGCGTTTTCCAGTTATCACCCACCAACCCTTCAGTTACATCCAGCTGGCCTTCGGTCAGCACCTCGCGCACACCGCTTTGCGGGCGGCGCACGATCAAATCCAGGGTTCCGTTATCCTTTGGCGAAGGGGTCAGCGAAGCCAACCCAGCCTCTAGTTCTTCCATCGTCAACTGTCGTTCGGCAACAAGCGTCATCAGTCTCTTCTCCTCAATTGGGTGTGAGGCGTACTGCGTAATCCGTACTGCGTAAGCGGCCCATTACGAATTACGCATCACGGATTACGTATTACGCACTACGCATTCCTACCGATAGTTGGGCAACCAGTCGCCATGCGCCTCGATCAGATCGTCCACCAAATTCCAGATCTGCTCCAGGCTGAGTTCGGTGGCGGTATGTGGGTCGAGCATGGCGGCGTGGTAGATGTGTTCGCGTTTGCCGGTCAGCGCGGCTTCGACCACCAGCGACTGCACGTTGATGTTGGTCTGCATCAGGGCGGCCAAATGGGGTGGCAGCGCACCGATCTTGGTCGGCTGCAGCCCGTTACGGTCCACCAACACCGGCACTTCGACACAACAGCCCTGCGGCAAATTGTCGATGATCCCCCCATTAGGCACGTTGCCGTAAATCACGCGCGGCTCGCCCGTCTCCATACTGTGGATGATCAACGAACCATATTCGTTGCTACGGCGTACCTTACCCCCCTCTTGCTGCATGTAGCTGGCCCAGTACGCACGTAACTCTTTGGCCCGCTCCGGATCTTTCCGTTCGATCTTTGCCAGCCGCTCTAGCATCCGCCCCCGTTCATAGCGTGGCAAGGCATCGGGGTCATCTGACTCCAGCGCCGTACGCATCCCTTCCCACTCGGCAAGCTGCGTCTCACAGCGCTCAATATACTCGTCCAGCGGAACATTGAACTCTTCGATCAGGTCAGGCCGGTCTCGTTTGATAAACCAGGGCACATATTCGGAAAAGTGCTCGCTCGATTCGGTGACAAAGTAGCCCAGCCGCTTGAACATCTCGTAGCGCACACGATTCCACGACGGCACCCGGTCTGCATCCAACACCTGGCGGATGCGCGGATAGAGGTCTTCGGTTTGGTTGCCGTTTTTGCGTTCAAAATGGAGATAAAAGGCCATGTGGTTGATGCCCGCGCAGATGTAGTTGATCTCACTGATCGGCACCTTGATGTCGCGCGCCAGTTCGCTCGCTGTCCCTTGTACACTGTGACACAGACCAACCGTTTTGATGCCAGTCGCACGGCTGATGGCCCAGCAGTTCATTGCCATCGGGTTGACATATTGCAGAAAGGTGACATCGGGGCACAACTCTTCCATGTCGCGACACATGTCGAGCAGGACCGGGATGGTGCGTAGTCCACGCATGATCCCGCCGATGCCTAAGGTGTCGGCGATGGTCTGACGCAGACCGTACTTTTTGGGGATCTCAAAATCAACTACCGTGGCCGGCTTGTACCCGCCGACTTGGATCATGCTGATGGCATAGCTCGCGCCCGCCAGGGCTTTGCGCCGGTCGGTCGTTGCCTCGATTTTGGGGTTCGCCCCCAGCGCTGCCGCCGTCTTGCGGGCGACAATTTCCGAGGTGCGCAATCGCTCGCCGTCGATGTCGTGCAGGCTGAGCGTTACATCCTGCAATTCGGGGAAGCTCAGGATGTCGCCCATCAAATTTTTGGCAAAGACCGTACTCCCCGCGCCGATAAAGGTAATCTTGGTCATCTCGTACACCTTTCAAGCTGATCCACAGATTACGCAGATTAACACAGATTTTTCAGGATTGTAGATGCGCCCCTGAATCTGTGAAATCTATGTTCAAATCTGTGAAATCTGTGGATGGATTTATCGATGGTCTCCTTCACCGTGGATTGTACCACGTTCAAGGCGGGCGAATAATTTTGTCAGGTTGGTGGCAGCGACTTCATCGAGCGTCAAGTCCAGTTCGGTGCAGATCTGGGTCAGATACCAGAGGACATCGCCCAGTTCGTATTTGAGCGCCTCGCGATCCTCGGCGCTGATCTGGCCGCCTTTGTCGCGAAAAATTTTCTTGACTTTCCCAGCCAGCTCGCCAGCCTCGTTTACCAATCCCAAAGTAGGGTAGACGATCGGATGATCGGTATGGATGAGGTTCCACGTCTTGCGCGATTCGCGCTGATAAACCGCAAAGCTAAAGGTATCGGTCATGATGCCCTTTCCTACTGATGCTGGTCATTTACGCTACGGTGAGGGCAGTATATCATGAGTCAGCCATCTGCGTCGATTGGTGCTTTCCGCTCGTAGGCATCACGGCTGATGGCAACGGGGCTGGTGCAGGGTGGCCGCCCAGCAGCAAATCTTTGCTTCCGGTATCCTTCGGCACAAGAGTTTGGCCCGGTAAGGCCAAATCCCAAATCATTTGTTTTTCCTGTCCAGAACCTTTCCAGAAGGAGTCACTTGTGAACGACCACAGCACCAGGGTCGCCCTTCTCATCGGACGCTTCATCGCCGGGCTTTTCTATCTCTATGCCGGGATCGACAATCTGCTAAACTTGAGCAGCAAAGTAGGCTATGCTGCCTACAAAGGAGTGCCTGTCCCGTGGGTTGCTGTTACGATTGCCAGTCTGTTGTTGGTGATAGGTGGCATGAGCATCATCACTGGCTACAAACCGATCATCGGCGTCGTGGCGATTGTCCTCTTCCTCGTCCCCGTCACCGTGATGATGCACAATTTTTGGACAGTGGCCGACCCACAACAGCGCATTGAGGAGTTGCGCGGCTTTTTGAGCAACATGGGATTGGCTGGCTCAACGCTGGTCTTTCTGGCGATTCCCCGCCCGTGGGCCTGGGGGCTAGAAGATCTGCGCCCAATCTCCTTCAAAGAACGCCGACTGCGCGGGCTATCGGCCTAATCGAACAAAACAAACAGTAGAGACGCAAGATTTTGCGTCTCTACTGTTTGTTTGTCCACCCCACTACAACGGTTTCTGTACCCCATCTTGATACAGATAACAAGCCACTGCCCGTTGCGGATGCGTCTGATAGGCCGGCGGCGATTTCTCCTGGCAGATGGTCATGACATGCGGGCAGCGATCCGCAAAGCGGCAACCCACGCCCGGTCCTGCTACGGCACCGGTGCGCGGTTTGATCTCCCGCTGGCCCCAGTGCAGTTTGGGGTTGGGCAGCGGAATTGAATCCACCAACAATTGGGTGTAGGGGTGTTGCGGCTCTTTGATCACCAGATCGACATTGCCCGACTCGACAACTGTACCCTGGTAGAGCATCATGATCTTTTCGCTCAACTGATAAGCCGTGGTCAGATCATGGGTGATGTAGAGGAGTGAGATGCCATATTGCTTGTGGGCAATGAGTAGACTTTCCAAGATCGTCGCCCGCAGCGACGCATCGACCATCGATACTGGTTCATCGGCGACGATGATGCGCGGGCGGAGCATAAAGGCGCGCGCCACCATAATCCGTTGCCGCTGACCGCCGCTCAATTGATGCGGGTAACGGCCCAACGTCTCCTCTGGGCGCAGACCGACAGCACGCAGTGCCTCTTCCATCATCTGGCGTTCTTCAGCAGCCGATTTGCCGGGGAAAAACTTGCTGATGGGCATCGCCAACACATGGTCGACTTTGTAAAAGGGGTTGTAGACTTCAAAGGGATCTTGAAAGATGGCCTGCACTTCGCGGCGAAAGGTACGCCATTGTTGCGCATCCAGCGTGCGGAGATCACGGCCCTGGTAGAGGATTTGCCCGCTGCTCGGCTGGGTAATGCCCAGCAAGAGCCGCGCCAGCGTCGTCTTGCCGCTGCCGCTTTCACCCGCAATGGCTAAAATTGTCGGCTGGGTGTCATCGATTACAAGCGAAGCGGCTTCCAACGCCACCTTTTGACGACGATTGAACCAACCGCTACCAAACACTTTACCCACAGTGCGTGCTTCTAAGAGCGCCGCCATGCCTAACTCCTCGCTGTGCTATGCAGCCTTAATCTCTCGGCAGCGCGTTGATTTCGTCCTCAGGTAAACCGGTTAACTCGCTGATCAGCGCAACGGCCAGGCCACGCGCCAACATAGCGCGCGCGATCTGCTCTTGTTCTAATCGCCGCCCTTGTTCCAGCCCTTGTTCTAAGCCCTGTTGCAAGCCTTGTTGCAAGCCTTCTTCTAACCCCTGTTGCAGTCCTTCTTCCATCGCTTTGATGCGTGCGCTCTCAACTGTGGCGTACGCGTCGCGCGCCTGTTTCAGACTGACTTCGTATTGCCAACGCTCTTCCTCATTTAAGGCGGTTTCGCGCGCAATCTCAAAGGCATGGGTGAAGGTTTCGGCCTGTAGTTCAGCGGGAATATCCTGTAATTCGGGCATATACTTCAGAAGATAGATCCATTTGTCAGCCTCGGTAGCCAATTCCTCGGCAGCGAGCTGAAACTTGGGCAATTCGATGTAGACAAAGGTTAGTTTGTCATAGAAGGTCTGTTTGGTCTCTGTATCGAGCAGTTGCACTCGGCGCATGTAGCGATGATCGTGGGCATGGTCGCCGTTATCCAATGCAAAGTTGACGATCGCCAGACAGTAGATCGGCACCAGTTCAAAGCCCCATTGCCCCCCTTCCGCCCCTGGTGCAAAATGGGAAAAGCCACATAGAAGCGCATCCGATCTTTGATGTACAGTTGCCAGCCGCGCTGCATCTCGACAATAAAGCGCTGACCAACCGTATCGACACAGTAGATGTCGTAAACCCCTGTGCGCTCACCGGGCAACGTAGGCAGTTGCTCGCTGGGGATATACTCTAGATCGTCAATGGGATAGGCCAATTCCAGCACATCTGTCAAAAATTGCTTCAGAATATCTTTGCTGTCTTCCTGACCAAAGAGCCGTTTGAAGCCAAAGTCTGTCTTCGGGCCAATAAAGCGTGTCATGGTTCACCTACTGAGATGCTCAATATAACAGACACGACACCCACCGCCCTGGCCGTACCTCTTGCAAGACCGGCACCTGGACTTGGCACTGCGCCAACGCTTGGGGGCAACGCGGGTGAAAGGTACACCCTGGCGGCGGGTTGAGCAACGACGGCGTGATCCCTGGAATGCCTTTGAAGACACCTTTGCCCTCCAACGAAGGCAGGCTGGCGATCAGCAACTGGGTGTAGGGGTGGAGTGGCTCTTCAAAGATGTCATCCACCGGGCCGACTTCGACGAGTTTGCCGGCATACATCACCCCGATCTTATCGACAAACTGGGCCATTAGCCCCATGTCGTGGCCGACCAGGATGAGCGCCGCGCCGATCTCTTCCTGCACTTGGCCAAGTGTTTCCATCACCTGACGCTGCACTACCACATCCAGCGCGCTGGTCGGCTCATCGGCCAGGATCACCTGCGGTTGCAACGAGATGCCCATGGCAATGCAGACCCGCTGCTTCATCCCGCCGCTCAATTCATGCGGAAACATCTCAGCGACACCCCGGCTGAGGCCAACCGACTCCAGCAGTTGATAAATATGCTCGAGCATTTCAGCACGACTGAGGGTGCCGTTGTGATAGTGAATCGTGTCTAGCAACTGGTGTTTGATGCGCATCACTGGGTTGAGCGAGTTCATCGCCCCTTGCGGGATGAGCGAGATGCGCGCAAAACGTGCCTGCCGCATCTCCTCTTCTGAAAGGCGCAGCAGATCATCGCCATCCAGTATCACTCGGCCAGCCTCAATGCGTGCGGGTGGCTTCAACATGCGCAACAGCGCCAAGACCGTCGTCGATTTGCCCGACCCCGATTCGCCCACCAGCCCCAGTCGTTCCCCTTTGGTTAACGAAAAGGTGACACCTTCCACCGCTCGCACCGGGCCGCGCGGGGTATGATAATGAACACGAAGATTTTCGACTCGTAAGATGTCGGTCATAGTACGTTCCGTGGTTTAGAACAAGGATTGGCGGGAGGTCAGGATCAGCCCGTCCTTGTGCTAAGCGGCCCGGCGCGCTCGTGGATTGGCGATCTCGTCCAGCCCGGCCGCGACCATAAAGAGGCCAATAAACAACAAAATGATGATGATCACCGGCGGAGCCCACCACCACCACATCCCCCGTAGGATGGCGTTGTAGTAGCGCGCCCAGAAGATCGTCATGCCCAGCGTTGGTTCGCTTTGCGGCCCCAGCCCCAGCGCCTCCAGGCCAATCGCCGCCAGCACCGCCGCCCCCACCGCGCCGACAAAGCTCGCCGCCAGGTAAGGCAAGAGTTTCGGCATC
>Ga0224722_1000630_pt1 | contig 20262 bp, 17 predicted proteins | sample Balambano_FR1_Me_FD_161646 | JGI IMG/M metagenome (GOLD analysis project Ga0224722, IMG submission 161646) | Freshwater sediment microbial communities from Lake Towuti, South Sulawesi, Indonesia - Balambano_FR1_MetaG | ecosystem: Environmental > Aquatic > Freshwater > Lake > Sediment | place... | reverse complement strand
CCAAGGCATCCTCCGTACGCCCTTACCACTTTTGTCCCCGTGATACGGGGAAAAGGTGGCGTGAGCCGCATGTGTAACACAATGTGTGTTGTCTTTCTTATGAGAGTATACCAAAGCGTGATTTGTTTCGTGTGTGTTTGCAGTTGGCATCATCCCGACGCCGCATTACCGCAAATATATCTCGCTTTGTACTTATTGCTCGATGTTTTTGGTTTGCTTTACATGTCTACAGTTGTTAAGGTGCCTGGAGGTTTCCCCCCACAAGCACCGCTGACCCGAAGGTGAAAAGCGCTTGTTGAACGAAACCCGTTTTGTATCCTGAGACGAAAACAGCCCGGCATGACCGGGCTGTTGAATACACTGAGCCTGGAAATCCGCTATCGCTGTCTTATGGCTGTGCTGTTGCCAATTCGTCTCGCTCCACGCAGTTCATTTCTATCTGGTTTGGAGTTTATCTGAACTCCGTTTGATCGTCAAGGCAAATTTGCCAGACAATCTGGGGCTTAACAACAGAGAAGTGGGACGGAAGGGTAGTGCCGGTGGCGTGGGTGCATTGCGGTTAAGCTTCTGCACCAAATTCCTAGAAAGGAGGTGATCCAGCCGCAGCTTCCGCTACAGCTACCTTGTTACGACTTCGTCCCAGTCACCAGCCCTGCCCTCGGCGGTTGCTCCCGTGAGGTTCGCTCACCGACTTCAGGCGTGACCAGCTCCCATGACGTGACGGGCGGTGTGTACAAGGCCCGGGAACGTATTCACCGCAGTATCGCTGACCTGCGGTTACTAGCAACTCCAGCTTCATGCAGGCGGGTTGCAGCCTGCAATCCGAACTGTGAACGGCTTTTTGGATTCGCTCCAGATCGCTCTTTCGCTGCCCACTGTACCGTCCATTGTAGCGTGTGTGTAGCCCTAGATATAAAGGCCATGCTGACTTGACGTCATCCCCACCTTCCTCCTGCTTCTCGCAGGCAGTCGGATTAGACACCTGTAACTTCTCCAAGGGGTTGCGCTCGTTTTCGGACTTAACCGAACATCTCACGACACGAGCTGACGACAGCCATGCAGCACCTGTACAGGCTCCCGAAGGTCGGTCCCCTTTCGGTTCCCTACCACCTGTATGTCAAACCTAGGTAAGGTTCTTCGTGTAGCCTCGAATTAAACCACACGCTCCGCTGCTTGTGCGGGCCCCCGTCAATTCCTTTGAGTTTTAGCCTTGCGACCGTACTCCCCAGGCGGCCGGCTTATCGCGTTAGCTGCAACGCCCATCTCCCTTGCGGGACACAGACATTTAGCCGGCATCGTTTACGGCGTGGACTACCGGGGTCTCTAATCCCGTTCGCTCCCCACGCTTTCGCGTCTCAGTGTCAGTTAAAGCCCAGGACGCCGTTTTCACCTCTGGTATTCCTCGGGATCTCTGCACATTTCACCGCTACACCCCGAATTCTGCGTCCCTCTACTCCACTCCAGTCAGGCAGTATAGTTCGTCCCCTCCAGGTTTAGCCCGGAGATTTCACGCCCCACTTACCCAACCACCTACACGCGCTTTACGCCCAGTAACTCCGGATAACGCTTGCCTCCTACGTTTTACCGCGGCTGCTGGCACGTAGTTAGCCGAGACTTATTCTTAGGCTACCGTCCGTTCTCGTCACCTAAAAAAGGGCTTTACGATCCGAAGACCTTCTTCGCCCACGCGGCGTCGCTGCATCAGGGTTCCCCCCATTGTGCAATATCCCTCACTGCTGCCTCCCGTAGGAGTCTGGGCCGTGTCTCAGTCCCAGTGTGGGGGGTCATCCTCTCAGACCCCCGACCCGTCGTCGGCTTGGTAGGCTTTTACCCCACCAACTACCTGATAGGTCGCAGCCCCCTCCTCAAGTGAATTACTCCTTTTCTCGCAGACCTCTAAAGTCCGTGAGCTTATGCGGTATTAGCCTTCCTTTCGGAACGTTATCCCGCGCTTGAGGGCAGGTCAGCTACGTGTTCCTCACCCGTGCGCCACTGTGATATTGCTATCACCGTTCGACTTGCATGTGTTAGGCACGCCGCCAGCGTTCATCCTGAGCCAGGATCAAACTCTCCGTTTGATTGACTGCTTCTCAGACTCACGTCTGAGGAATGGTTTGTTTCATTGTGCGGGCATCTTTCAGCCCGCTGCTACTGGCATTTCGCTTCTGTCACCACTTCTCTGTTGTTAAGCTGCACCCGTCATCCAGCCCCGCTTCCGGGTCTTTCGACGGCAACACGCGCACTCGGCGCGTGTTATGGGAGTAGAATAGCATTATGCACACGGGGAGTCAACACCCTTTTTAGGGAAATTTCAAACTCGTTACAAACTCATTTGCGATATCAGGGAAATGATTTTCAGGGTGTCAAGCGCTCAGGCATTCTTAGCCGCGAGCTTACTTTCGCCGACAGTTTCAGCCGGCATGATCTGTTCATCCAGGGTTTGCGCCACTACGGTCTTATCACCCAGCACATCCCGAATATACACCTCCTGCACGAACACCATCAGGATCGCCGTAATTGGCACCGCCAGCATTAGCCCCCAAAACCCTAGCAGTGCACCAAACAAAATCTGTCCGAGCAAGACAAGAACAGCAGGCAGACGAATGCTCCCCGCCACCAAAAGCGGGATCAAAATCTGGGTCTGAATGAACGACACGCCGTAAATGATCACGATAATCCAGACGATACTTTCCGGCGTCTGAATAATACCTACTGCGACAGACGGAATTAGCGCAATTATCGGACCAAAATTCGGAATAAACGAGAGAATGCCCGCCAGCACACCAAGCGCCGCCGCCTGTTCAATCCCAATCAGCGCCAAACCAATCCACGTCGCCAAGCCAACGAACATCATCGAGAACAACGTTGCCTTCAGCCAGCCGCGCATGGTGCGATCCAGACGGGCTAAAATTTCGCGCACACGCCCACGATACCAGATCGGAAAAAGGCGGATCATGCCTTCCTGATACCCTGAAGGATCTGCCAGAATATACAGGCTGAGGAAAACGATCACCAGAATACTGATAAACGTATCAGCGACTCCACCGACCAGCGGCAGAACCGACGAGCCAATCTGTCCGATAGAGCTGACGAACTGCGCTCCAAACGTATCCAGAACGTTCTGAATATCCTGAGACGTGATATTCTGCAAAATCGGGAACTGCTGCTGAATATCCCCACTTGCCCACCGCTCTACAAGCGCTTGAACCCCTTGCGGGATAATCACTGTCGCCAGCAAATACGACTGGCGGATCAGTTCAGGCAGGGTTAGCGCACTCAGAATCGCCGCGACAACGATGAAAAAGATCACCGACAAAAGAGTCGCCAGCCGGCGACTCACCCCTAACCGCACGAGAAAACGCACGGGTAAACTGAATAACACGACCAGGATGAGAGACGCCAATACCAATAGCAGAATACCGCGCATTGCCCACGCAACCAGCAGTAAAACGACAGCTAAAACTGCGATGAGAACCCAACGGGTGACGGAACCGTATGCAGATTGTGATTGCGGTTGAAGCATAATACAGGTTTGCCCTGATTTACTGTCTGCTCTATATAACCCCGCACAGGAGAAGGGAGATACGTATATCTGTGCGGTTTCAGCTAAATTTTAGTCACCCCGATAGCGCACTACACACAGGGTAATATCATCAAAGGGCGCTGCGCCATCACAAAAACGATATACTTCACCGATCAATAGCTCAACAACGGCTTGCGGATTGCGCGTCGCGCTTGCCATAAATGTACGCATGAGCCGTTCTTCGCCAAATGCCTCCCCGGACCCGTTTTCTGCATCTGTGATGCCATCCGTGTAATAGAGCAGAACATCCCCGGCAGACAGGGTAACATCCACTTTTTGTAATGGGTTATTCGGAAACCAGCCTATCGCCCTGCCCCCGCGTGGCATGGTGAACATCTGATGTGCAGCGCGGCGATACAACAGCGGCGGATTATGTCCTGCATTGATATGTTCGCTGATGCCATTTTCGTGAAACACCGAGTAATAAGTGGTCACAAACATCCCGTTGTCCGAGTCGTCAGCGATCAGATCATTTGCCCGCGAAAGCGTATCCAGTGACGAAAACCCCGCCAGCGCGTGGGTGCGAATCATGCTGCGGGCGGACGCCATGAACAGTGCGGCGGGTGCGCCTTTATCCGAAACATCGGCAATCACCAAACCGACTGAACCATCACTCAGCGCGAATACATCATAAAAATCACCTGCGACCTCGCGGGCGGACTGCCAGCGTGCGGCAATATCGTAGCCTCGAAGCTGCGGGATACGGCGCGGCAGTAGGGACTCCTGAATCTCACGCGCCATCTGCAATTCGCGTTCCAGACGTCCTTTTTCTACCGCGATTCCATACAGCCGCGCATTTTCGATAGCGACACCAGCTTGCCCCGCGACGGCGGTTAAGAGTTCCAAATCCGCTTCGGTGAATGCGCCAGAACGGATTGACGTATCCACATAAACAACACCAATCAACCGGTCCTTGACGAGCATTGGTGCGCACAGAATCGCCCGCAAGCCGCGAATGACAATGCTTTCACCAGGCACATAGCGCCCATCGTCCTGCGCGTTATTCGTCAACAACACCTGACGGGTTTCAATCACCTGATTGACAATCGTGCGGCTGTATGCCTGAGCATCCGCCAGTTTTTCGCCATCCATCCCCCGTGCGACACGCACTTCCAGCACACCTCGCTCATCACTGACCATGAGATAGCCGCGCTGCGCTTTGGTGACGCGCATGACGGCATCCATGACCGCGTTCAGCACGTCATCAAACTCCAGGCTGGAATTCATCGCGCCAACAATTTCAAACAGCGTTTGCAAGTGGTCAGCGCTTATCGTCGTTAAGTCCATTGGCTCATCTCATAGTGGCAACGTGAAGCTGCGTGTTTCCATAGTATAGTGCCAAAACGGTCTCCGCGTCATGACGCTCCGCATACGGCGTGTTACAATCCTGCTCAAAAGACGCTTTTTCAAAAAAGGATGTTCCATGAAATTTGATGTTACGATTTTTCCCGATGATCTCAACGCTGCCGCCGAAATTGCCCGCGCTGTCGAGGCTTATGGCTTTGACGGTTTGTGGACGAGTGAAACAGGGCATAACCCATTTTTGCCGTTAACACACGTGGCGGCGGCGACCAAACGCATCAATCTGGGAACGGCGATTGCCATTGCCTTTGCCCGCAGCCCGATGGTGACAGCGCAAATCGCGTGGGATTTAGCCGCGCAATCCGAGGGGCGTTTTTTGCTAGGGTTAGGCACACAGATTAAGGCACATATCACGCGGCGCTTCAGCAGCGAATGGTCTGCCCCTGTGCCGCGCCTGCGCGAATACATAGAGAGTATGCGGGCGATCTGGAACTCGTTTCAACACGGAACACCGCTGCGATACACAGGCGAATCGTACAAATTCAGCCTGATCACTCCGTTTTTCAATCCGGGCGCGATCAAGACGCCAAACATTCCCCTCTATATCGCAGGCGTAAATGATGGTTTATGCCGCCTTGCAGGGGAAATGTGCGACGGCTTTCACGTCCACTCGTTTCATACCGTTCCTTATTTGAAAGACCTGATCTTTCCTAATATCGAAGCAGGCGCACAAAAAGCCAACCGAACGCGGGCGGATGTATCGCTGAACTGCGCGATCTTCATCGTCACGGGGCGAAATGATGAGGAAATGCAGACCAATTCCCTGCTCGTCCGTTCGCAAATCGCTTTTTATGCCAGCACGCCCTCGTATAGCGCGGTAATGGATATGCACGGCTGGCACGATCTGTATGAGCGGCTAAATCAAATGTCGCGTGAGGGGCGGTGGTATGAAATGGGCGAACTGATCAGCGACGACATGCTTCATCAGTTTGCCGTCGTCGCGCCGATAGATGAAATCGCCCATGCCGTCAAAGAACGATACGACGGATTGCTGGATCGCATCGGTTATTATTTCCCGTTTGTACCGAACGACGCTGAAAAGGATCACCTGTGGCGCAGCGCCGCCGAAGTTTTTTCATCGTAGTGTGCCTAAGAAGCCATCTGAATATTCAGAATGTTGTATGGTAACGCGGACGTGCTGGCGCACGTCCCTACAAACAAAACCATTGTTTTTATGGCTTTGTAGGGATGCCCGCCAGGGCATCCGCCGTGTTTCGATAATATTCAGATGAGTTCTAAGTGAACAACTCTTATCCATTTGAAAGGAAAATCATGTCGTCAAGCGAACAAGCCAGAGCCTATGCCAGCGAACATCGTGCTGACTTTGAACAGCAGTTATTTGACCTGCTGCGTATTCCCAGCATCAGCGCGGAAAGCCAGCACAAGGCAGATATGCAGCGAACCGCCCAATGGATCGCGCACGAGTTTCAGCGCATTGGCGTGACTCGCACCGAAGTTCTACCGACAGGCGGGCATCCTGTGGTTTTCGCCGAATACACAGGGGCGGGTGAAGGCGCAAAGTCCGTACTGGTGTATGGACACTATGATGTGCAGCCCGCTTCCCTCAGCGACGGTTGGCACAGTGAGCCGTTTGAGCCAACAGTCAGGGATGGGATCGTGTATGCACGAGGGTCGTCCGACGATAAAGGACAATTCTTTGTCCATCTTAAGGCGCTGGAGTCCTACCTCAAGACCAGTGGAGCAGCTCCTATCAACCTCAAATATCTGATCGAAGGCGAAGAAGAAGTAGGGTCGCCAAACCTGACTGCATTCATTCAGGCGAATAAAGACCTGCTCAAAGCGGATTTGTGCGTGATTTCCGATACTGGCTCAAGCACACCCGATCAGCCGAACATCGTCATGAGTGTGCGCGGCTTAAGCTACATGGAAATTCATGTACAGGCGTCAAATATTGACCTGCACAGCGGCGGCTATGGCGGCGTTGTGCATAATCCAGCACTGGCGCTCATCCAAATTCTGTCGAAAATGCACGATGAGAATAATCATATCCTCGTGCCGGGCTTTTATGAGGATGTCGTGCCGTTATCGGAGCAGGATCGGGCTGAACTGGCGAAAATGCCATCCAGCGAAGAGGACTTGATGCGAATCACCGGCATTCCCGCTTCATGGGGTGAGGCAGGTTATACCCTGCGCGAACGAGTAGGCGCACGTCCGACATTTGAAATCAACGGCTTGCTCAGCGGGTGGACGGGTGAAGGTTCAAAAACGGTGCTGCCCGCGAAAGCGATGGCAAAAATAAGCTGCCGTCTCGTCGCTAATCAGAATCCTGATCGCATTTATGAACGAGTGCGGAATTATGTCGCCCAGATTACCCCGCCCAGCGTGCGCTCGGAAGTAAAACTGCTCAATAAGGGCGAACCTGCTCTTATCCCGCTGGATGCGCCGGGAATGAGCGCGGCAGCACGGGCTTATGAGCGCGGCTGGGGCAAATCGCCGATGTTTGTCCGTGAAGGTGGCAGTATTCCGGTGGTTGCAGACTTTGCCCGTGAGTTAGGCTTGGGTGCGGTCATGATGGGCTTCTGTTTGAATTCAGATGGCGCACATGGTCCCGACGAGCATTTCTCACTCGATATGTTTGCGCGAGGTATCCAAACCGCGATTTGCTTTCTGGAAGAGGTCTCCAGCGAAGGCTAGAACAAAATGGGCGGATGTCATTTCGCCCGACATCAGAAGTTCAGGGAATCGTATGACGTCATTCTTCTGCGTCACCTGCGGGACAGAATATCCACCGAACGATCAACCGCCAGCAGACTGCCCGATCTGCCTGGATGAACGCCAATATGTGCCACCTGCGGGTCAAGGCTGGCTCACGCTTGAAGAATTGCAAACCGATCACAAGAATATCGTGGTCGCGCTTGAGCCAAACCTTGATGCGATTTCCACCGTGCCAACGGTCGCCATTGGTCAGCGGGCGTACCTGATTCAAACGTCTCACGGGAATGTGCTATGGGACTGCATCAGTCTGATAGATGACGCGACGGTACATGCGGTGAATGTACACGGCGGACTAACAGCGATTGCGCTGTCTCATCCCCATTTTCATAGCGGCATGATTGCGTGGAGTCATGCCTTCGGCGGCATTCCGGTTTATGTTCATAGGGCGAATGCCAAGTGGGTACAGTATCCTGATCCGGTCATTCAGTTCTGGGAAGGCGAAACACTTGCTCTGAACCACGACATCACGTTGATTCGCTGTGGTGGACATTTCGACGGTTCAGCCACATTACACTGGTCAGGCGGTGCAGAGGGGAAAGGTGCGCTGTTCACGTCGGATACGTTGAGTGTGAAGGCTGATCGGAAAGGGGTGACGTTTATGCACAGCTTTCCCAACAGCCTGCCTTTGAATGTTGCGAAAGTTCGGGCTGTTGGCGCGTCAGTAGAACCGTTTGCATTTGATCGCGTTTACGGCGGTTGGCAGGATCGGGTAATCGCTCAGGGCGCAAAAGAGGCAGTGCGCGAGTCGGTCAGGCGCTATATAGAACTGATCACCTAGCAGCTACGGCCTCACCCACGCTTCCTGAAACGCCTGCCACTCCGCATCATCGGTCGTCCAGTCGGCATAGATCGCCACGCCGCGCACAAAGTCCGCATTTTCGCCAGCGGCAGTCAAGCCTGCCTTCAAGCCGGCAATCGCCGTATACACATTTTCCACGTAAGGGTCATGCCCTGGTGGTTCGGCGTCGTAGGTAGGAATCCCGATCACAATCTCCGTCCCCTCCCCCAGTTCAGAGATTGCTTCGGCATATGTGGCAACCTGATACGCCATCCACGTCTCATAGTCGCTCGGCGCACCCAGCCCGCTGTTATATGTCATGAGCGCCAGTTCATTCACCAGCAGGGCGACGCTTTGCTTATAAGGCTTGTCCCATGCCGTTCCCGGCACAATCTGCGCCGGAACGGGAATATCCGCGCCCAATGGACTCCAATCAGGCGGAACTGCCGTGCCAATCGGTGTATCAATACCGACGCTGTTTCGCACTTCGCGCAGCAGCGCCAGAAAATTCTGATCATCATTCCAGACCGGTTCAACATTCAGAAAGACGCCATCGAAGCCAAATTCGTTGACCACGCGGGAGCTGAACTCTGCAACTTTCTGGCGAATAGCAGGATCATCGAGACGATAAGGAATGTCGCTATCTTCAACAGGCAAACTTACCCAGCCATATAACTGTGCTTCGGGATAGGCGCGTCTGAACTGCTGAACGAATGTCTGAACGTTCGGGAAATTTGCCTCTCCGCGCCATGTTTCATCCGCCTGTAACCAGCTTACCCACGCATAGACGGTGCCAATTTCACTCTGGCGCAGGCGCTGTGCGAGGGCTTGCACCTCTGTCTCTGATGGTTGTTCATACGTCCATTCTGTGCCGATCCAGATCGCATTTGGATAGGACTCGGTTGGGTTGTTTCGCAGCCGCCCTAGAAAATACACCACTAACCCGATCACCAAGACCGCGCCTATGATCACAAACAGGGTTCGATTGACGGACAAGCGGATGTTGGGCATTTGGAAGCGATCTGGACGTGCAATTTGTGGCTGCGAACGCATGGATTTTTTGGTCGTCTTCACATGCTGCCGACGCTTTGCCTGCCGTTCACGCGCCCGACTGGTGTGGGAATGTGCGGTATCGTCCTCGCTCGAATCAGACCATGCTGAAGCAGGAAATGGGCGGGTTGGAGTTAAACCGTCTCCTTGTGGTAAATCATCATCAAAAGGAGAAAAATCATTGGGCTGCATGGCGATACTATAATCCTACAAGTCGGTCGGGTAAGTGACTGAGAACAATGGTGGCGACGATGATAAAGAAAACAATGCTGCTGATAAAGGTTGCCGTAGATGCTACATCCTTACCAATCTTGGCGTACACGTTTGGGTCGCTCGTACCGAGGTTGATGCTGGCTTCAATGGCAGTGTTTACACACTCCGTTACCCAGATTCCGCCCAGCGCCAGCAGCATGAACATCCACTCATATTTATCAATTTGCAGCCACGCGCTAAACAATACAACGATTGCGCTTACAAGGGTCGCCAGTTGGATGCTTTGTTCTCGTTTCAGTAAATAGATCAATCCGGCAATGGCGTACTTTACGCTGGCGAGGCGATTCTTGTTCTTCGTTGTGCTGCTCGCATCCGGGTCGAGTTTTGCCGTGCCTAGAAGCGTGAGTTCAATTTCCTCACCTTCCGGTGTGACAAGTACATTTTTCTTTTCTTCCGCGTCCTGTGCGGAGTGAGGTTTGTCTGACATCATTTGACCTCCGTGATATGACTACACGAACTATCAAGAAATGATTCCCAGCCGTTCCAGTAACGGCGGACCCAATACCAGTAAACCTATCAAAACCGAGGCGACAACCCCTAGCAGCACCGCAGCCGACGCGACATCCTTCCCTACCTGCGCCATCGGATGATGCTCCTGTGTAGACAGATTAACCGCCGCTTCTACCGCTGCGTTAATAAATTCCGCCATCCACACCATCGTGATCGCCAGCAAAATAATAGCAAAGCTCACAAAGTCAATCTGCAACCACAGCGAGAAAAGTATGACGGCGATGCTGGCAACCGCCTGAATGCGTGTGTTTTTCTGCCGCCGCAGCATATAGAGCCAGCCCGCAATCGCATAGCCGAGACTTGCGGCGCGGTTCGGGCTGGTGATCGGGCTGTAATGATCGGGGTCAATTTCCATTGTCCCTGTCAACGATTTAATCCAGTTCGGTTTTTGCATGGGGTGTCTCTTCTAATACCGGCACGATTGCGGTTGAAATGCCGATCTGCTCCAAAGCCTGCGCCTGCGCCGCCCACATTGTTGTTTTCTCGCCAAGGGTGGCATGGTCGTATCCCAGCAGGTGCAGCGTACCGTGTATGACCAGCAGCGCAAGGCTGTCATCTAGCGAGTATCCTTCGCGCTCTGCCTGTGCCTTTGCATAAGGATAGGCAATGACGAGGTCGCCGAGATAACGCGGCTCATCAAGTTGCATGATCGGCGGCTCATCGGCTGGGAAGGACAACACATCCGTTGGTGCATCTATTCCACGAAACTGGCGGTTGAGCGCGGCAACCTCGTCATCATCGGTGATGACTATGCTCAAAGCACCAGCTTCCTCAACACCTTCCTGTATCGTGACCAGATCAACGGCACGGCGCAGCAGCGCGTCGTCAATCTTAAATTCCGCATCATTCTGAAGATTGATCTCAACTGTCATCGCTCTGCCCTTCGCGCACGGTCACTGAGCTAACCGCCTGCTGCTCGGAGCTATCTGTGCCATTTGGCTTACTGCGGCGCAGCGGCGGCACATCCACCAGCGGCGCGTCGTCATCCACAATGACAACGGCTGAAGCCGTCTGGGTAATATTGGGCTTCGGTCGGGTCGGTTCTGTTGCAGAGCGCACCTCGCCAGTGGATTTTGCCGCAGGTTCAGAATCGTTTGTGGCAGTGGGCTTTACAACCGTCGTTTCCTGCGTTCTCAGGCGGATTGGGGCAGGATAATTGATACGCGGGTGAAACAACCCTTGCAGCATTTCGACAAAGATTTCGCGGATGGTATGCAAATCCTTCAGCGTGACATTCGCTTCGTCAAGCTGTCCTTCGGCGATGCGGCTCTCGATAATTTCACGCACAATATCCGAAATTTCCTGCTTATTCGTCGGCTTACGGGCGCGAACGGTGCTTTCACTGCTGTCCGCCAGCATCAGAATTGCCGCCTCACGATCCTGTGGCTTCGGACCGGGATAGGTGAATTGCTCGGCATCAACCTGAGTGGAATCGGCTGCCATTTCCAGAGCGCGATTATAGAAGTAGGAAACACGGGTTGTGCCATGATGCTGCACGATGAAATCCCGTATCCGTGCTGGCAGGCGATACTGGCGAGCGAGTCTTTCGCCATCCGTCACATGGCTGATGATAATGTCAGCGCTGCGATATGGATCATGAACCAGATCGTGCGGGTTAATATTGTCCACCTGATTTTCGACAAAAAATGCCGGGTTGAGCATCTTGCCCACATCATGATACATAGCGGCAACGCGCACCAGTTCAGCATTCACCCCAATGGCATTCGCCGCCTGTTCCGCAAGATTAGCCACCTGAAGCGAATGCTGGTACGTACCGGGAGATTCACGCAGAAGCCGTTGCAGAAGCGGTTGATTCGGCTGGCTCAGTTCAACGAGTTTGATATTCGTTGGCAGATTGAATAACAGCGTGATGAGATACAAGCCGACCAGCGCCGCCATTGCCGCCAGAACCCCATTGATAATGCCATAGGTCATCAGCGTGGCTAAACTGCCTGCATTCTCGCCCGCCATATTCAGGTTGAACATCGTCACCACGACAACATTCACCAACGCTATCACCAAGCCGACGAAAAAGTAGCGATTCAGGCGATCCGCGCCGCGCAGGGTCAACGCACCTATCGCACTTCCCAATATCGCAATTGCAGCAGCTTCCAGCGAATTGTTTGACATCAATCCCATCAGTAGCGCCAGTAAAACCCCGCTGTTGATGGCAAAATTGGTTGTCACCAAGCCAACAAATATCAGCGCCAGCGCCGCCGCAGGATACAGGTAGAGTGTCACCTGATTATTGTCTAATACCGCGAAGCCGACTACGAAAATCAGAAACAACCCTTCAAGCAGGTAAAGCAACCCCGGCTGTTTGAGCAGTTCTTCATGACAGCGCCTGATATACAGGCTGGCAAAAACCAGCGCGAGGACACCACCAAGCAGAGATCGCGCAAAGACTTGCAACCGCACATCAGGCGTAACCAATAATCCAAACTGCTCAAGCGCTTCATAATTGAGCGCCGTCACCCGCGAACCTGCCTGAATAATCGCCTGACCACGCTCAAAGGTGCGTGTCTGCTCAGGAACCGCCTCAAGCGCCAGCTGCCGAGCCGACTCGGTTGCCGCTTCATTGAGCGCCCGATTCGGGCGAATCAAATCTTCGACGATGGCGGTTACGACAGCGGCATTCGCCGCGCTGAAGCGCACCGATACCTGCGTGGGAAGCGCATCGCGCACCGGTTCAAGATCAGCATCCCGAATCGATTCGCGCATAACGCGCTCCAGAACCGCACTTGACTCGCTGGCGACAGCCTGCCACGTCGGTTCATCCAGCGTCAGAATTGTTTCGATGGTCTGGTCATCCAACGTCAGTGCGTTGATCTGTTGAATATCGCTGAGACGCTGCTCAAATGTGCCGTAAGAATCAGCTCGAACATCGTTGATATACGTAATCACCTGCTGCAACAGGGCGATTTGCTGGCGGGCAACTTCGGGATCAGGCGGATCATAAATCGGGCTGACGTTGTTTTGCGCCACCTGCCGCTGTGTCTCTGTGAGAACAACACTGGGATATGTGAGTGTATATGGCGCGAGGACATCACGCGGCGCGACCATCCCGACTTCAAATTCCGCATCATCGCGAAATGGGGCGATACCATCGAAGGTCAGCGCTCCTACAATCACAACGAGGAAGATGATCGCCGCCGCAATATAGGCAGCCGTCTGACGCTGTTCAGGGCTACGCAGCAGATTGATTCTGCCGGTCAAAAGTCTGGATCGGGTTCGTTCCGTCATACTCGCGCCTATCCCCGCATCTAAAAGCGTTCGGGCTTTACTAGCTGAGTAATTCGCGCACAACCTCGTTGACAAGCTTTCCGTCCGCCTTACCTTTAACCTGTGGCATCAGCAGCGCCATCAGCTTGCCCATATCCTTCGCTGATGTCGCACCGCTTTGCTCAACCGCCGCCTGCGCCAGCACGGTAATTTCCTCACGGCTCATCTGCGCGGGCAAGAAGACTTCGATGATCGTCAGTTCCGTACTTTCCGAATCGGCAATATCGTTGCGCCCCGCTTTCCGCGCTTCCTCCACACTGTCACGGCGTTTCTTGATTTCGCGTTGCAAAATCGCCACTACTTCATCCGCAGAAAGTTCGCGTCGTTCATCCACTTCAACCTGTTTGAAAGCGCTCAACGTCATGCGAATGACATCACGCCGCAGGTTGTCCTTGTTGATCATTGCTTCTTTCAGGTCGGCTTGCATCGCCACTCTAGGGTCGTCCATACTGTTCCTCTCGTCGTTCTGCTACAGGCTCAAGCGTTGCGCCGTTGGGCGTAACGCGCATCTGCTTCTTTTGTACATCCCACACGTCAAGACGCGCAGGCAGAACTTGATTTGCCAAGGGCTGCGGATCAATGCAGGTTACTCGAATGTAATTGTGCGTGTACCCTACATTGAGAAAGCCATTCTCATTTGCCCCTGCCACCTGTTCCCATAAAACGGGCAAGGTTTCTCCAACATGACGCTGTGCATAGGCAGCTTCCGCCCATTCACCCAGAGCAATCAGGCGGGCGACGCGCTCCTTTTTCGTCGTTTCCGCCACCTGCCCGCGCATTCGCGCCGCAGGTGTATGTGGGCGACTGCTATAGCGAAATACATGCAGACCAGCAAAGTCCATCTCCTGCACAAATGCGAAACTGGTCTCAAACTCGGCATCCGTCTCGCCGGGAAACCCCGCGATCATGTCGGTCGTAATGCACGGATCGTGAACTGCTGTTCGCGCCATCTCGATCAAATGCCGAAACTGCTGCTGTGTCGTTCGCCGTGCCATGCGCCGTAGCGTTGAATCGCAGCCACTTTGCAGTGGCAGGTGCAAATGCGGACACACCCGCGAATTCTCCCATAACGTGAAGAACTGATCATTCAAATCCCATGGTTCTAGCGATGACAGACGCAGGCGAGGAATATCTGTATCCGCCAGTATCGCCCTGACCAGATAAAACAAGCCGTTAGCCTCGCCAAGATCATGCCCGTAACTGCCAAGATGAACGCCCGTCAGTACCGCTTCCTGATAGCCCATCCCATGCAGCATCCGTATTTCAGCGACGACATCGGCAATTGTGCGACTGCGTCCTTCCCCACGCGCCACTGTTGTAATGCAGAAGGTACAGGCATTATCACAGCCATCCTGCACCTTGATGAAAGCGCGGGTTCGCCCGATCCAGGCAGGCTGGTCGCGCTGCAATGGCTCCTGATCGAATCGTTCTGCTGGATTCCCCGTCAGCTGCGTGATCAGAGTTTCTTTGTCACGATTTCCAACGACGCGCCCAACACCCGGAAGCACTGTGATTTCATCAGGTGCGATTTGTGCGTAGCAGCCCGTCACGGTAATTTCAGCCGTCGAGTTAACCCGATGGATGGTTCGTATCAGTTTGCGGCTGGAATGGGCAGCGTCGCTCGTCACCGCGCAGGTATTGATGATGACCTGGTCGGCAAGGTCAGGCGTATCCACCACATCATGCCCCTGAGCTACCAACTGCCGCGCCATCGTCTCGATCTCGCTCTGATTCAGCCGACAGCCAAGCGTTCGCAGATGAACTTTCATGCGCCGCCCTGAGGTGCGAAAATCAGCATATTATCGAAATCAACGACCACACCTGCACCGCCCGTTTCAGTTGCCCGCGCCACCACACCGATTTGACCCGCTGATATAGCGTCATCCTGCAACATATCCATCATGCTGCCATCAATGCAGGTTTGCAACGCATACGTGCTGATGCCATCAGGATCATTCGGGATGCAAAGCTGCACGGGTTGATTGTTGACGAAAAACTGAAATGACCCGCCCTGCCCGACCACGCGTAGGGTATTTTCCGCCTCAAAGCCCTCCTGGATAAGCCCGGACGGTATCCAATCACTGATGATATGTTCCGTACCGTCAACCGTGCGGGTGACGCGATAGTAGCCGTCACTGCTGATCAAAAACAGATAGTAGCTGTCATCGCTTAAGCGCTGGTTGTCCTTAGTCTGTAGGCGAAAGATCACGCCAAAGCCGTTGTCCAGCGGACCATCTACCGCCGTCGCCGTCACATGCAGATCAAAATCACCAAAATGCGCGTCCGCCGTGGAAAACGCGCCCGCACTTTCGGCATTCACGCTCAATCGCAGTACGCCATCTTCAGCTTCAGCGGCAAGCTGTCCATCGTCATACTGCCCCCAGTCAGGGGCATTGTCATCAAAGGTCGCCACATACAGCAGATCACCCGCCTCACCGCTCACGACAGGATGCCGCCCCGCCAGCACACGATTGACAAGAATCAGACCGACGAGAATTGCCGTTAACACAACCAGCGTTGCGAACCGTTTCACAGATTGCCTCTAAAAATCTGCTCGAATTGTAGCATGAGGGACTCAGCGCGTAAACGACGGTCTGGCAGTGTGCTACTGGTTCAGCCTGACAAACTGCCACGCAACACGACGCAGCGCCCAGGTTTGCAGCAGATAGAAAACACCGATCTGCGCCAGACACACGACGGTTGCAAAAATGAGGAAATAGATAAAGCCAGACGCGACAGGTGAATAGAGCACGAAAAAACTGAAGGAAACCATAATGGAAAATATGCCAAATAGGATCACCAACTGTGTCACCCACAGTGCGAGAATCGCTGCCGCGCTAATCAGCGTTGCCATGCCGCCGTCATACACCCGCGCCGATATCGCCAAGCCAAGCGCCGTCATGCCCCGCACCCGCCAAATCGGTTCTATGAGAAATACCGAGCCAAAAGCGAAGATGCCCGCAAGCTGGAACAAGAGGAAAATAAACTCAATTACATAGCGAACACCTCCCTCATCACGGTCATAATATATGGGCGGGAAATTCAGGGAGTCCGCAAAAGCAAGCACTGTTACCAGTAACAGCAATACCACTAGCGCCCCACGAATGCTGATCAGGGCAAGGGTCAGCCCCCAGTGACGAAGCTGTGCCGCCGCATGTTTTGCCCGAATAATCTGCCCTTCACGCAATGGGGTCAGGCGAATCAGTTCCCACCGCCCCGTTCGGATATCGGTGCTGATACTCGGCAATGTCCTGCTGACTGACAAAATATCAAGCCCCGCCGAAAGAAGGAATGACAGCAAAAACAGCAGTGCAATTACAGCGATACTCACTTCGGCAAACTGGCTCAATGGTCGCCAGCGTGCAAATGGATTTATCGAAAACAGCGTAATAACGACCAGGGTTACTAGCAGGATGATCCCCATGACTTGAACAATCCGCGCCCGCGACATCCGCAAAAATGAGCGAGTCTTATGCCAGTACATCCGCCGCGAATCGCGGACGAAGATCGGGTGATCGGGTGAAATCACCCCGTAAGGCGTCAGGCGAAGGATGAACTTGCTAAGGCGTGAGTTCGGGCGTGGCGTCGTTGAGTCCAAGCTCTCCCATAACCTCCGTTGGATTACCGTTCAGTAAATCAAGCAGCGCCTGATAGCGGGCATCATTGTTGGAAAGCGCCAGCGCCAGCGTATACCAGTATCGCGCTTGATCAAAATCACGCATGAGCCGGTACGTATTGCCCAATTCAGCCAGCAGCGCAGCGCTTTCAGGATCGAAGACAGCCGCCGCGATCAGCGCTTCCAGACTGGCATCATTTTCTCCGAGAGAACGCCAGTGCAAGCCTTCAAGCAGGCGAACTTGTGCATCATTCGGCGCTGCATTCACGGCTTGCAGGATTGCATCCGTGCCATCTTCACCTGTTTGATCCTGTGACCACCCTAGATAAGCGTATGCCAATGCTGGCGCATCCGGCAGCGCAGCGGCACTCTCGAATGCCAGCACCGCATATTGCCAGCGCTCGCGTTCGGCAAAGATCAGACCAACGCGGATCAGGCGCGACCCCAAATCGTCCGCCCCTTGCAAGGCAGAAATAAGCGCATCGGCTGTTTCAGCATCAGGAGACGCCGGGTCATTTGCGATACGGCTCAGCAGATCAACCACTGCCCTATCGCCGTTTGCTGCCAGAAGAATACCAAGCTCCGTTCGCGCCCGCCCATCATCCGGTTCCAGCGCCATGAGTTGAGCAAAGGCGGTCTGCGCCGCGTTCCACTCGCCAAGTTCAAGCGCGGTATTCCCCAGTTGACGCAAAAACGCGGCATCGTCCCTGATCCCCGTTGCCCGCCAGTAAGTGAAGGCACGTCCTCCATCGCCCGCTTCCTGCCACAAATCCCCCGCGAGACGGAATAATTCGGGAGTCCAGCCGGTTTGCGCGGTGATCTGCTCAAGCTGATAAAGTGCCTGCATCGGTCTACCTGTATAACGCTCAAGCGGAACGGTGACAGGCTGAAAATCATTGGGAAGGCTGTGGGATGGGATAGAGCGAGATAAAACCATCATTGTAAGAAACAGAACGAGCGCTATCCCGACAGCCGCAATGATCCACCAGCGGCGCAGAATAAGCGCTCGTGTGTCTGAAGGCATGAGTTAACGCGCTACGCTGAGCGCTGTCGTGACCACCTCTTCAATTTCATTGGGAGACAGCGGCTTGACCAGATAGCTGTGAACGCCCTGCAATTTTCCGACAAGGCGATTTGCCGGATCGCCATACGCCGTGATGACGATGATGATCGGCAGTTTCGCGCCGCTTTCACGGCTGTGTTCCTTGATCGTCTCCAGCGCTTTCCAGCCCGTCATATCTGGCAGGTGAATATCCAACAGGACAAGATCGGGGTTCATTTCGATGAACCGGTTGACGCCTGTATTGCCCCTGCTTGCGGCGATAACATTCATTTTCATACCACGCAGGGTCGCTTCCAGCACTTCCGCCAGTTCCGGCGTATCCTCTATGATCAGCGCGGTGATCGTCTGTCCGGCTTCTGGCTGGCGCACTTCCATCGTCACGGGGCGCGTTTCTGCGGTTGTGCGCGTCGCATCCTGTCGTTCATCAGCGCTGGCACCCTCAGAGCCTAGCGACACCGCCGGAACAACGCCAGTTTCAGCACGCGGCGGGCGATGAGGCTGTGTCGCACGCTCCTCTGAGGCATGAGGCGGGGCAATACTATGCAAATCACTGGCTGCTTCGCGGGGTTCGCCAGAGCGCGAATCACATCCTGACGACGCATCGGTGAGATCATCTATAATCGGAGGAGTGGAGCGGCTTGCCATCGGCATAACCTCTTTAGGATAATTCCAATCGGAGTATAACACATAGCACCATAGTTTTAGTCGTAACTTTTACTGTTTTCACGCTAAATTTAGACAAATCAAAACATTTCGTCTCATGCGTTCACCTATTGACTCTATGACGTTTCACCACCGCAAATCGTTCCCGCTGCTTCATGCCGGAGAATGCGCCTTGCTGGGCGTGGATCATGATTTCACAATATATGCCGAAGAAATTTATGACGACGTCGGCTATATAGCACAAACTGCCATCCGCTTTTCAGGGGATAAACTCGCGGTGGTAGATGAGCAGGATGACGTCTCAATCGTACCGCTAAAGGTGCCGGAGACCTGCATTCACTCCTACAGCGCATGGCAGACGATGATGATGAATTTTGCCGGTGCGAGACATCGTGGACTGCGTGAGGCGGATCGGGTTGCAGAACTGGTTCAGCCCTTGACCATCGCCGACAAACTGGCGCTGGCAAAGCATATAGGAAATGGGATTCAACTACATCAAATTCTGGGGATTGCTGAAAGTTACGTACTGGCAGAGGTTCGGCTCGCCCCGACCTTGTATTTCGTCTGTCGTCGCCTGCGAATTGCCTACGCCTTACCTCAGCTCGTAGAGGATGAGGCAGGTTTAGGATATGATTACGATACGCAGAGTATCTATCTGGCGCATGGGCTGGACTTACACGATCAGACAGAACCAACCCTTGAGTCGCTTCTCACAGGGTTGCCCGAAGTGAAATTGTTTCGCCCGATGGATTGTATCCTCTGTCGTGACCACCTGTTTATTGCCGATGGCGGTTCCATGCAAACACCCGACCAGCCTGAGCGATTGAGTCACATTCACGTCTGGCAAGTTGAGGGTTTACCGCCATCTTCATACGATGAAAGCACATGGTCTCAAAAACTCTACGATTAAACACTGCTATATTAGTGTGCATTTCCCTGCTCTTGATATTTCTATGCCTGCGTGTGGACGCACAGGAGTCAACGCTTGAGCGGATGTGTCCGGCAGCAGGTATCCAGCAAGGCGGTGCAGGGTTTGAACCAACCGGGATTATCCTCACTTCGTTTGATCGCACCGGTATCTGGGTATACCAGGTTGATGGCGCACGACGTTATCCGCTGCCCGAAACACGTCCGTGTGATGGCAACTGCCGCCTTTCGCCCGATGCCCGCTGGCTGACCTACTTTAATGATGAGACTAACGCCTACAATCGAATGCACCTCGATGGTTCCGAGCGCACCTACATTTCAGCGTATGCCAGCGACATTGAATGGTGGACGGACAACATTTACCTCATCTGGACGCCGGGGCATAATGCCTACCTGATGCCGGAAGGCAGTGATCAGCG
>Ga0224722_1000629_pt1 | contig 20271 bp, 19 predicted proteins | sample Balambano_FR1_Me_FD_161646 | JGI IMG/M metagenome (GOLD analysis project Ga0224722, IMG submission 161646) | Freshwater sediment microbial communities from Lake Towuti, South Sulawesi, Indonesia - Balambano_FR1_MetaG | ecosystem: Environmental > Aquatic > Freshwater > Lake > Sediment | place... | reverse complement strand
CACATAGCCTCCTAGCCACAGTAGCCCCAAGACGATAGCAGTACGACTTGCCTCTAGTTCTGAGTGGGGTGTTTGGCGGCGGCGATAGTACAACGTCCACAGCGCAGGGAAAAACCCCACTACTGGCACTAAATATAGGTAGAGCTTGAGATGCGCCACTGGAGGGGTCTCGAAGGGGTCGGGTGAGGGAGCGTTGTGAGGTGTCATAGAATGACTGCAATTTCAGTGCTTTAATCCTAGCGCCATTTGGGTGAGGGCAATTGGCAGTGAGCGATCGCTACAATTGAGATAGGTTCTCACTAATACAGTTGCTGAGAGTTGGCAAGAAAGCTCTGCTAATTACTAGGACAGGTGTGTTGCTAAGTTCTTCCCTTGGTTAAGTATCAATGCTAACGGCAAGGGACGTTAGGCAGGGATACTGTGACCATAGCAATCAGTACCCTGTTACTACTCAGTAGATAAGCTTAGTTAATTGTAAAAGGTTCACTAAGAAAACCAGGGGCAGGGCTATGCCTCCGCCTAGAGATATCATTGCTCTGGTGCCGATTTCACTCAGCCCATTCTTATTATTTATTTATTGCGATCTCAGAGAGTTTGAACCATGTTGGAAGCTTACCGTCATCATGTCGCCGAGCGTGCTGCTTTGGGAATTCCGCCTTTACCGTTGGATGCTGTGCAAACGTCGGCTGTGTGTGAACTACTACAATCCCCACCGGAGGGAGAGGCAGCGTTTTTGTTGAGTTTGCTGCGCGATCGCGTGCCACCAGGGGTTGACCAAGCAGCCTATGTCAAAGCGGGATTTCTGACCGCGATCGCCAAAGCAGAACTCACCAGTCCGCTGATTTCCCCCCACATGGCTGTGGAACTGCTGGGTACGATGATGGGTGGCTACAACGTGGCATCCTTGATTGACCTGTTGCGATCGCCCCAAGCTGATTTGGCGAGTGTTGCCGCCAAAGCCCTCACCAAAATTCTCCTGGTTTACGATGCCTTCCATGACATTGAGGAATTAGCCAAATCAGGCAATTCCTATGCTCAGCAGGTCATGCAGTCTTGGGCTGATGCAGAATGGTTTACTAGCCGTCTGGCGTTACCAGAAACTGTGACTGTGACCGTGCTCAAAGTTCCAGGGGAAACCAATACGGACGATCTCTCTCCTGCACCGCACGCAACCACGCGTCCAGACATTCCTTTGCATGCGACTGTAATGTTGGAAACACGCCAGCCTGGTAGTCTGGAGACGATCGCCCAGCTTAAGCAAAAAGGCTACCCTGTTGCCTATGTGGGTGATGTGGTGGGGACAGGCTCCTCGCGTAAATCGGCTACCAACTCGGTGCTGTGGCATGTTGGTGATGACATTCCTTTTGTCCCTAACAAGCGATCGGGGGGCTACTGTCTTGGTGGCAAAATTGCTCCCATTTTCTTTAACACGATGGAAGATTCGGGAGCATTGCCGATTGAATGCGATGTAACCCACATGGAAACTGGCGATGTCATTACGATCCATCCCTACAAGGGCACCATCACCAATGCAGCCGGGGAAGTCATTTCCACCTTTAACCTCAAGCCTGACACCATTCTGGATGAAGTGCGGGCAGGTGGCCGTATTCCCCTGCTGATTGGCCGCACTCTGACTGACAAAACCCGCGCGGCCTTAGGGCTGCCTCCCAGCACTGTATTCATCCGGCCTCAGATGCCAACCGAATCTGACAAGGGCTTTACTTTGGCACAAAAGATGGTGGGTAAGGCATGTGGTCTACCGGGAGTACGTCCGGGTACCTACTGTGAACCTGTAATGACGACCGTTGGCTCCCAGGATACAACCGGCCCCATGACCCGTGATGAATTAAAGGAACTCGCTTGTTTAGGGTTTGGAGCCGATTTGGTGATGCAAAGCTTTTGCCATACGGCAGCCTACCCAAAACCTGTGGATATCAAAACTCATAAAGAACTGCCGGACTTTATCACGTCACGGGGTGGAGTCTCTCTCCGTCCTGGTGATGGCATTATTCACTCTTGGCTTAACCGGATGCTGTTGCCGGACACTGTGGGCACGGGGGGTGATTCTCATACACGCTTTCCGCTGGGCATCTCTTTCCCCGCAGGGTCAGGCTTGGTGGCTTTTGCGGCAGCATTGGGAGTTATGCCGTTGGACATGCCGGAGTCAATTTTGGTGCGGTTCAAAGGTACACTGCAACCGGGCGTTACCTTGCGGGATATTGTGAATGCTATTCCCTATGTGGCGATGCAGCAGGGCAAGCTGACCGTGGCCAAAGAGAATAAGCAAAATGTCTACTCTGGCAAGATTATTGAAATGGAAGGACTGCCCGATCTGAAGCTGGAGCAAGCATTTGAATTAACGGATGCTACAGCAGAGCGATCGGCCGCGGGATGTACCATCAAGCTCAGCACCGAAACCGTAGCCGAATACCTGCGCTCCAACGTGACCTTACTCAAGAATATGGTGGCGCGTGGATATGGCGATGCTCGCACTATTTTGCGGCGAGTTCGCAAGATGGAAGCTTGGTTAGCGAATCCTGTGCTGATGCAAGCAGATGTCAATGCCGAGTATGCCGACATTATTGATGTTGATTTGGATACCATTACCGAACCGCTGCTGGCAGCACCTAATGATCCGGACAACATTAAATTGCTATCGGAATGCGCGGGTGACCCTGTTCAGGAAATATTTATTGGTTCCTGTATGACCAACATTGGCCATTACCGGGCAGCCGCCAAGGTTTTGGAAGGAGCCGGGCAGGTACAGGGACGTTTGTGGATTTGCCCGCCTACCCGCATGGATGAGGAAATGCTGAAGGAAGAAGGGTACTACAGCATTTTTGCAGCAGCAGGAGCTCGCCTAGAGATGCCGGGATGTTCTCTGTGCATGGGCAATCAAGCACGGGTAGCTGACAACACTACAGTGTTTTCTACTTCGACCCGAAACTTCAACAATCGCATGGGCAAAGGAGCGCGGGTTTACCTGGGTTCGGCAGAGTTGGCGGCAGTCTGTGCCTTGTTAGGTCGAGTACCTACTGTGGATGAATATTTGGCGATCGCTGCGGAGAAAATCAACCCCTTCACTGCTGACCTTTATCGCTACCTTAACTTTGATCAGATTCCTGGCTTTGCTGATTCTGGTCGGGTTTTGTCCAAGGAAGCGGAAGCTGAACTAATGGTAGCGATCGGCTAGCGTTTGGGTGAGCCTGCTATCAGTAGCTGGAGGATTCTTCCAATGCGCATCCTTGTTGGCTGTTTGGCGCTCCCTGTTTTTGGCGCTATTTTTTGGCCTTGAGTTGGTCAGCCGTGAGTGCTTCAGTCAGACTAAGTGGCAGGGCAGATTCGCTTAGGTTGTTGGCATAAGCTGCGGTCAAATAGTTGCGATAGGGCAAGCGATCATTAATGTGAGCCTGGAAAAAAGCCAGAGATAGCGATCGAATATAGCGACGAGCAATAGCAGGGTTGGGGCCAATCAGTTCAGGTGGGATAGGCAGTGGCTCCTGGCTGGGGCTGTCAAGAGCCTCAGTCCCGGCAATTGCTGAGAAATGAGTCCCTCGGTCCATTAACACCAGGTAGCGATCAGAGGTGGTGAGCCAAGTAAAGGGATGAATCTGTTCAATCAGAGCTGGTGCCACGGTGTCGGCATTGCCCGTCACAATCATCGTTGGCACTTGGATTTGCTGGAGGCTTTCCTGGCCAAAGACCACACTGCTAATTGGGTTGATAGCGATCGCAGCTTTGATGCGTGGATCCTGAAGGGTGATTGTTTCTCGATTGGGTAGTTGCAACTGATCGGCGCGGCATTGTAGCAGCAGAGATAAATTTAGGGTTTGTTCCAAGTCTTTGCAGCCTGCTTCCAATGTTTTGAAATTAATCGGTGCACCAACCAATGCCAGCGCTGTGTAACCACCGAAGGATTGGCCAACTACTCCAACTTGTTTAAAGTTGAGCCGTTGGCGAGAGGGAGGATTGTTTTCCAAGTAATCCAGCAAATAGGTGACATCCAGCGGGCGATCGACAAATTCTGTGGGTTCTGCGGCTTCATTGGCAGTGCCCTTAATCAGCGACTCCATCTGTTTGCGATTGCTGCCAGGATGTTCCGGTACCAACACCGCAAAGCCGTGGGAGGCTAAATGTTCGGCCAAGTAGCTAAAGGTAGTGCGATCGGATCCTACCCCATGGGAAATAACAACAACGGGAATAGCAGCATCAGTTGCTCCTCGGCGTGCCTCTGGTAGGTAAATGTCTACCTCATACACCCGCCCTTTGCTACCATTAGCGCTGGGCGTGCTGCGTCCAGTCGGTGTTGCCAGCCCTTGTCGATTCACATCAGTAAGAACGATCGTTTGCTTTTTAATGCCAAACAACCCTGGCTGGCGTAAATCTCCAACTTGGCTCGGCACTGAAACAGACGTGGAGCGCTCTAAATCAGCCTGAGCAGCAATCACCCTCGTAGCATTGTTAGTCTCGCCAATGACTTCTTCCAGCGACTTAACAACATCCAGGCTGCGTTCTACATCAATGCGTAGGCCACGGGTTGGAAAGCGCCGCAATACATTCAGCAGCGTCAATCCTTCCTGATCTGCTGAGGCTGTAATCAACGCAGCTCGAATGGCACTAAATCCAGTAATGCGTGATTCGGGTTGAATCACCTGCCCTAGCCGACGCAGCAAAATTTCTCCTTGAGGAGAATAGAGAAACTGAGCTACAGCTACAGTCGATAACTCTGCCTTGGCAACCAGAGCCTCTCGAAATTGTCTCATGGTGCTGGCATCAGCATATTGGGCGTAAACAGCCAGGTCGTCATCAATCACACCCGTGCGGGCATAGGTTTCCAGAGAGGCAACGGGAATCGATCGCTCCAGAACGTTGTAGGTAACGTAAACCCGTTCAGCCGCCAGTGTGCTAGAAGGCCATGTCATTGTAGAGCCTAATCCCAGCAGAACCTGAAGCAGAATAGTTTGGCACAGCGATCGCCAGTGGTTTTTCAGGCTAGGACTTGATAGTTGAGATGTACAAACCTTGAAGCTAGGCATAACGGATTAGAAAGAACAAAAGGGTGCGGGTGCATCAACTGTGATAGCCCTATTTTTATAAATCGTCGTTTGTTCTACTCAACCGGGCAATCACCTGATTGACTGATAAATTTCCGCAAAAGTTTCTTGCCACCAATTGGGGCAAAGGCTCTTGCTAGCAGTTGCTACAGAGGGGGCAGCAGTTTGCCCGTCACCTTCAGTTTTAGCTTGCAGTTTCAAAACAGAATTGATGAATTGCTTGCCACAACTCATGGGTCATGTTGGTTAACGCATGATCACTGTCAAGCTCTACTAGCCTAACCCAGGGACGAGTTTGGGCATAGGTAAGGCTGGAACTGAAAGGTATGACGTCATCATACTTGCCGTGCAGGATCAGGGTTGGCAGTGCTCGTCGCAGCGGGCGATCGGTATAGATTTCTGCATCTTGAACAAAGCCGTAGTGCAGCGGCAGAGGACAACCAGCGCCGTAATGCTGAATCGGCAAAGTTCCTTCAGCTTGCCAACGTTGCAGGGTTTCCTGACCCAGCCGGGGTAGCCAGTGGGTCAAAAAATCAAAGGCGGGAGCTAGGAGCACCAGACGTTCTACCTGGGGAGATTGCTCTGCGATCAAGGCCGCGGTTAGCCCGCCTAAGCTAGACCCAATCAAAACGACGGGACTGGGAGCCTCAGGAAAAAGTGCCATTACCTGTTGAATTTGGCGGGAGAGAGTAAGGTGAGTAAAGTCACCCTGGTTAAGATCGGGTACCTCAAGTGGAATGCCAATCTGAGTAAAGCGTTGCAACATTGCCTGGGCTTTGCTCGATCGCGGGCTGGAGGCAAATCCGTGCAGATAGAAGTAGACTGGCTGGCTCATGCTATGTTTTCGGGAAAAATGTAGAACCAGTAGTTCTGCCCAAAGCGGCTGTCCCAGGCATTGCAGCCACTGCGATCGCTATTGTGGAACCAAATAGCTACTTTGACGGCCTCATCAGGTACTGCTACCTGAAACGGGACGGACTGATTGGCTTGGGATGCCGTATCAAAGGTGACAATGGATCCTGAATAGCATTCTCCACCAGGAAAAAAACGGACATGGGCAGTAATTCCCCAGGCATCGAGCCCTAAGTATTTTGCACGACAGGAGGGCAGCCGCTGAGGGTCATAGTGGATAACAAGGGTACTGCCAGGACGAATGCCATCAGACTGGGTTTCTTGCCAGTCAGCCATGAAATGCAGCACAGCAGTAGTGGTGGGGCGATCGGGCATGCCGCAGTGAGTGTGTTGTGAGAACATCATCGGCAATTATCGCAGTGCCCACAACGAAAATGCATCGCTTCTGCGGTAAATCCAAAAGAACTTAGCAGAAATGCCCAACGGCACGATCGCGCCTTTAAATAACAAGTCATTTGCTCTGCTGCTTGGTGGTTGGAAACTCCCGCGACAGTCTTGTTATGACTAGAGTGAATGCGATAGTGAAACGGATCTATCCACTCTAGCTGACCTGTGCCATGCAACATCGCCAGGGTAATGGCACCATCCCGATGAGTACGGCTGACTGTGGCTACCTCGCCTGTAGCGGGTAGCTGCGGTCTGAGCGCCATGGCTGTTTGTTGTTGCTTTTGCATCTGAGCCGCAAAAAAATGGTGACGTTGGCGATCGCTGGGATCCAACAGTCCTGTGGTTTCGCTAATCAGGGTCAGGGCTGTGGCGGGTTTGCCATCACGCCCAGCACGGCCTATCTCTTGCACGTATTCACTCAGCAGCAGTGGCGCGTGGAAGTGTGCGACCCAGCGAACATTGGGCTTGTTAATCCCCATTCCAAAGGCGTTGGTACAGGCAACAAATTGTAGCCGATCAGTTAGCCACGCTTGTTCAATTTCCCGTCGCTGCGTGCCACCTAGTCCGGCATGATAAGCAGCGGTGGCAAAGCCCTTTTCTGCTAGCCAAGTGGCGAGAGTTTCGCTGTCACGCCGCGTCCGCACGTAAACCAATCCCGCTTGTTGGGGGTGCCGCTGGATAAATCGCAATAGCTTTTGTCGCCGCTGGTGGGCACTCCAAACAGTGTCTACTGTTAAGGTCAGGTTGGCACGGTAGGGATTGAGCTGGAAAATGGCTGGGTTTTGTAATTGCAGGATGCGCTGAATCGTTTGTTGAGCGATCGGATCTGCTGTGGCCGTAAATGCAGCGATCGCCAGTTGGCTACCGGGTGGTTTGTGCTGCAATAACGCCGATCGCACGGCTCCCAAGCGATAGTAGGCTGGCCGGAAGGTTTCTCCCCACTGCACCAAACAGTGAGCCTCATCCAGAATTAAGCCGTTAATGGCCAGCGTAGGTTGACACAATCGCTCCCACACAGTGCTGCTTAGCAGCGTTTCTGGGGATAGGTAAAGCAAGCGCAGTCGGTTTTGTTCCAGCAAGGCTAGCGATCGGCGATAATCCTGGCGGGACAGTTCGCTGTGTAAGGAGGCTGCGGGCAACCGCTTACTGCGCAACTCCTGAAGTTGGTTTTCCATGAGTGCAACCAAGGGCGAAACAACTAACGTCAAGCCTTGTTGCAGTAGTGCTGGTAGTTGAAAGCAAATGGACTTGCCACCGCCGGTTGGCATCACTACCAGGGCATCTCGTTGCGCCAACAAGCAGTGCACAATTTCTCCCTGGGGCGATCGAAAATCCGAGTACCCCCAAATTTGCTGAAATTGGCTCCGCACATATTCCCAGGTTGGTAAATTTGCCAGTGTCATAGATAGCCCATACACCCTGGCTTCAGAATGCCCAAAAAATGACTGAATTGCCAACTTCCTGAATCAAATCAAGAGCAAAATCAGGTTCTGTGTTGCCGACTAGTGATAGCGTACCGATGGAGATTTTGCGTCAAAGAAACGAGTAGTAACTGCTGATGGAAACAACCGATCGAGCCTTGCCCCATTGCGTAGTTGTGGTGCTGAATTGGCGCAACCCTAGCGATACCATTGCCTGCCTCCAAAGCTTAAAAGCGCTGGAATATCCCAACTATCACATTTTGGTTATTGACAATGGTTCTGGCGATGACTCAGTATGCCAGTTGCAAGTCGCTACAGAGGCTATGCCCAGGATTACCCTACTGGAGACTGGTGAAAATCTGGGATTTTCTGGTGGGGTCAACTATGGCATTGAATGGGCGTTAGCTCAAGCAGCTGACTATATTTGGTTGTTAAATAATGACACTACAGTGGCTCCCAATTGCCTTAGCGCTCTGATAAAGGCGATGGAGCAGGAATCAACCGCAGCGATCGCTGGGTGCAAAATTTTTCTAGCCGATCAACCTGAGGTGATTTGGCATGCTGGTGCTAGGTTTAGTCGCTTGGGAAAACCGTGCCATTTGGGGATGGGGGCAACAGCATCAGATACAACCTATCAGGCAAATCGCTGGGTTGAGTTTGTCACAGGGTGCAGCTTGCTAGTGCGGTGCGCAGCCTTACCAGAGATTGGCAATATGGACGATCGCTTTTATCTTTACTACGAGGAAGCTGATCTATGTTATCGAGCGCGGAAACAAGACTGGAAAGTTTTGTACGTGGCCGATTCACAACTGTGGCACAAGGTTGCAGGCGCCTCGGCTGGATACGCACACCGGGCTTATTACGAAGTTCGCAATCGTTTGTTGTTTACCCAAAAGCACCGTCCTTGGGCCTTGCCTTTTGTCCTGAGTTACCTGATTTTGAATGAGGTGTGCAAACCCTGGGTTAAAGGGCAGACTGTAGTGGCAAGGGCCGCTTGGTTGGGGCTGCAAGACTTCATGCAACAAAAGTTTGGTAAGCTATTGCACGAGTTGTAACGTACAGCGTGGCAGGTGATTGTTGAGACGTAAGCGAGTAGGTGTTTTCACACCGTTTGCAGGGTACGTAGGTGGTGGTGAGCGTTGTTTAATGACCTTTGCTGAAGCGCTGCAAGATGACTACGAAGTGGTGTTCATTGCCCCGTTTCCAGAGGATTTTGCCAAGTTGCAAACGTCGATCGGAATTAACTTGGACAGTGTGGAACTGAGGGCTTGGCAGCGAACCCACGATCGCATCTATCCCATGTTGAATCGATATGTTAAGCAGTCACCCGACTACGACCTATTTCTCTCCTTGTCCAATACGATTTATCCTCAAATGCCAGGACTAGGGCGCAGGAACCTACTCTATGTCCAGTTTCCCTACGGTTGGCGAGAAGCGTATGGGCGACGGAACTATCCCAAAATCCTACCCTACCGACTTTTTCGGGCTACCTACGATCGCGTTCTCGTGCATTCTGCCTTCGTTAAATCGCATTTGGACGATCGCATCAGGCAACCGGTTGAGGTACTGTATCCACCGGTTGACTTGGCTCCGCTGCAAGCAATGTCCTTTGCCCAAAAAAAGAATCAAGTGATCAGCACGGGGCGATTTATCGGCACTAAAGACAGTAAGTGTCAGTTAGAAATGGTGCAGTGCTTTAAAAAAATTTGTGATGCATACCCGGAGTTAAATCTAACTTATCTCTGCATTGGCGGTGAACGCCCAGAGGGGATGCATCAGGACTATCTAAAGAAAGTGCGAGAGGCTGCAGTTGGCTACCCAATTCAAATCTTGACAAATGTGAGCTTAGCCGAGTTGGCTCAGCATTACGCTGAAAGTAAGGTCTTTTGGCATGCTAAGGGCTTCCGATCTGATCCGAAGCATCCTGAATTTACTGAGCACTTTGGCATTGTCACGGTGGAAGCGATGGCATCAGGGTGCATTCCGATCGCCATTAACGCGGGGGGACAACCTGAAATTGTTCAAGATGGCGTGAATGGGTTTCTCTGGAACACCGAAGAAGAACTGATCCAGAAAACAGTGGCTGTTTTTCAGCAGCCAGATGCTTTCGTTCCGCTGTCGGAGTGTGCTATTGCAAGTAGTACTCAGTTCTCTGCCGATCGCTACAAGGAAAACGTGCGATCGCTGGTTGATCGCTTATTGGTTTAAGCGTTGGTCAAGCTAGCACTTCAGGATGGCTACTGGCACTCTCCATAAAATTGACAGTGAAAATGAACGTTTCGATCGATAATAAAAATCGATTTTTAATCACCAGGCAGGAACAGATCTATGGACAGGCGCGATCAGATCAATCAGTTAACCTCCACAGCTATTGGCGTGCTTGGCTTTGGCGGCTTAGGTCAGGCTGCTTGTCAGGTACTTATACCTAAACAGGAAATGCGTTGGGTTGCTGTTGCCGACCAAAAAGGTTGCGCCTACGATCCTGCTGGACTGGATTTTACAGCCGCGATCGCAGCTTACCGACAAGGCTCTGTGGGCTATCTTGATCCGGGTGGTGTGCACTCCGATCGCAGCATTCAAGACCTGATTGAAGCTGCTCCTCAGGTGCAAGGCTATTTTCTGGCGTTGCCTAATTTGCCCAATACCTTCATGGCCTCGGTAGCCAAGCAGTTTATTGCATCTGGCTGGAAAGGTGTTTTGGTGGATGCCATTAAACGCACCAGTGCGGTTGCACAGCTACTGGCCATGGCGGATGACTTGCAAGCAGCCGGGATCACCTACCTAACTGGATGTGGCGCAACTCCAGGTTTGCTGACGGCAGCGGCAGCCCTCGCAGCTCAAAGCTACAGCGAAATTCACCGCGTTGCCATTACCTTTGGCGTGGGCATTGCCAATTGGGAAGCCTACCGCGCTACGATTCGTGAAGATATTGCCCATCTACCTGGATACAGCGTAGAAACGGCGCAGGCTATGAGTGACCAAGAGGTAGAAGCTTTACTCGATCGCACCCACGGCATTCTCACGTTAGAAAATATGGAGCATGCAGACGATATCATGCTGGAATTGGCAGGGATTTGTAGCCGCGATCGCGTCACAGTCGGTGGTGTTGTGGATACCCGCAATCCCAAAAAGCCCCTCAGCACCAATGTGCAGATAACCGGGCGCACCTTTGAAGGCAAAATTTCTACCCACACGTTTACCCTAGGTGATGAAACCAGCATGGCCGCTAATGTGTGTGGTACTGCCTTTGGCTACCTCAAAACTGGGCTTAGCCTGCATCGACGCGGACAGTACGGTCTATACACGGCTGTTGAAGTTATGCCGCAGTTTGTGCGTTAAGCTTTGGGCGATCGCCTTATTTCTCTTACCACTGGTTTGATGCTTAGTTAGGCTGATTGGGCACTCTACAGAAAACATTCTGAGAGGTGCATTTATGGCTAGCGTCGGATTAAACAAGTGGATTGTCAGCGGCAACTTAGCAGCCGATGCTGAGGTGAAAACTGTGGAGTTGCGCAATGGCGAGAAGGCAACCGTTGCCAAAGCTACGTTGTATGTCCGCAAAGCGCGCAATCGCGATGAGTCCTTCACGGTGTCGTTAAGCATTTGGGAAAAGTCAGCAGCATGGCGTAAGCTGCCCTATTTGAAAAAGGGATCACTAATTATTTGTACCGGTAGTGTAGAGCCTAACCCTTACATTTCCAGTAATGGCAATGTGCCCAGAGCAGGCTTGGAAATGTCGGTTTTGGATATTGACTTAGATATCGTGCGAGGCACTGACGAGGAGGATGTTGATCCAGAGATAGTAAGCTCAACAACCAATGGTAAGGATCCGGTTACGGCTTAAGCGCAAAAATGGCCTCAATGACTTGCTCCACTGCCCGATCGGGTGTGGATGCTCCTGATGTAATGCCAACGGTAATAGCCCCTTCTGGCAGCCACGGTTGAGTAACGACTAACTCTTGATTGAGAGGTTTATGCTGAATCTGGTTGCCGGGGCCAATTCGAGCAACGCTGTCGATGTGGTAAGACGGGATGCCCCTTTCGATCGCAATTTCCTGTAAGTGGGTTGTGTTCGAGGAGTTGTAGCCACCAATGACCACCATCAGATCTAATGGCTCTTTGACCAAATCAAACATGGCATCCTGTCGTTCTTGGGTGGCGTCACAAATGGTGTTGAAGCTTAGGAAATGGTCATTGAGTCGAGCAGGGCCATATTTTTGGAGCATGGTGTGCTCCAAAAGTTTGCCAATTTGTTCTGTTTCTCCTTTGAGCATTGTGGTTTGGTTGGCAATACCGATTCGCACCAGATCTTGATCGGGATCAAAGCCTGCTGAGCAAGCTTTTTGAAAGGTTGCCATGAAAGCATCACGATCGCCACCATTCAGGATGTAGTCAGCTACCAGCTCGGCTTGGCGGAGGTTGAGCACAATCAGATATTTGCCCGCAAAGGAACTTGTGGCGATCGTCTCTTCGTGGTTGTACTTGCCGTGAATGATGGAGGTGTAGTCGCTCTTTTTGTGTTTTTCCACAGTGTTCCAGACTTTTGAAACCCAAGGGCAGGTGGTGTCTACGATAGTGCAGCCGCGATCATTGAGAAACTGCATCTCCTGCACGCTGGCACCAAAGGCAGGCAGAATCACCACATCGCCCTGACCTATGCCGGAAAAGTCCTTAATCCCTTCGGCTACAGGCACAAAATTCACATCCATTTCGCGCAAACGCTGGTTAACCGAGGGATTGTGAATGATTTCATTGGTGATCCAGAGGCGCTCTATGGGGAAATGAGTGCGGGTTTCGTAAGCCATTGCTACAGCGCGTTCAACCCCCCAACAAAATCCAAAAGCTTCTGCTAATCGAATGGTTACACTGCCCTGCCGCAGAGTATAGTTGCTAGCACGAATAGTTTGAATTAGAGAGCTTTCATATTCAGACTGCATCGTGGTGGCAACTTCGGCATCGTGTCCAAATCCTTTGCGATGATAGTTAGCCGAGTTGTTGAGCGATCGCTTGAATGCCTTAGTATCCATCCACTTTCTGTCCAAACGCTACAGTTTATTCCAAAGCCAAATCGTGATCCCATCATAAAATGACTTGTTGTTGCTCACAGCATCATTTTTGTAGGCTAATTATCAAAGCTAAAGGGGCGATCGTAACGGCATACAAAGAATGTTATTTAAATAACGTTTTTACCTTGCTTATATCTAGACAAATTACAGATGGTGTGCTGTTTTCCTGAACGGATTCAGTTATAATGACGCACGAACATGTTCTGCTATAAATTACGATTGGCAATTGATGCGGTATCTGATTTTAGCTAGACTTGCCACTGCACTATTGGTTCGGAGAGAGCTGTGACTATTTACGTTGGGAATCTGTCCTTTCAAGCGACGGAAGATGATATTCGTGAAGTGTTTGCCGAATATGGCAAGGTTCGTCGGGTAAGTCTTCCGACCGATCGAGAGACTGGCAGAAAGAGAGGATTTGCGTTTGTTGATATGGAAGAGGATGATAAGGAGGACTTGGCTATCCAAGAGTTGGATGGTGCTGAATGGCTAGGTCGCGAATTGAAAGTCAATAAAGCAAAGCCTCGCGAAGGACGTAGCCAAAATGGAACTGGACGGTCTTCCTTTGGTGGCTAGTGGCAGAACCTATTGCTGAATAAAGGCCATAGGTAAGCTAAGCTACTTAAACTTCCCGTTTCTAAAAGTTTAGAGTTACTAGATCTTGTTCGAGTGCTTAGTGGTACGATCGCGCTGATTTGGTATTAGTTGCAATGCAAATCTCACCGCTCCCTTGTTGTAACGCTCTAGTGTGCACAGTTTTTAGATTGAAAATGACAGCCCTCTCCAAAGCTCCTAGATGATAGTGCTAGGTGTTGACCCAGGCCGGTTGAAATGTGGCCTAGCGGTTGTTAATGAGGCTTGTGCTGTTCAATACAACCAAGTGGTTTCAACCGAAGTTGTGGTTAGTGCAATTAGTCAATTGCAGCAGCAGTTTGAGATTGACCTGATTGTATTGGGCGACCAGACGACTTCTAGAGAATGGCAGCATCGGCTTAGTCTTGAGCTTCAGCCCACTCCGGAGATTGTCCGTGTAGACGAACGCAACAGCACGTTAGAAGCGCAACAGCGCTATTGGGAAATGTATCCACCGCAAGGATTGGCGCGTCTGCTGCCTCGTGCCCTGCGGCCAATTCCTCGACCTATTGATGATGTTGTAGCGATTCTACTGGTTGAGCGTTATCTAAAGGGCGATCGCACCACTAAACATGCCCTCGAATAGTAAAGGAATAGTCTCCGCCTGGTTCGAGCTTGTAGTCCTGTTGTTCCAAAAAACGACTGAGCGGTTCTTTAATCAAGGCGCGTCCTAGGGAAGGCTGCAGCAATAATTGCCCTTGCCGAAAGCACCACTGAAATTGCCATTCGTACTGGTTGGCACGCACTTCACCTTCAATTCGACCCTGCTGCCAGGAGTGACGAATAATGCGGATATGCGCAGTGGTTTCTGGTAACCGCTTAGCAGACACAACTAACCTCTTGACTCAGTGCCTAAGGCTGACTTGCCTAAGCTATTTTGGCGTCAACCTCAAGCACCCACAATACCAGACCTTTGGGAACTTGCGTCAAGACGACCCGGTTACCTCGCTCCATCAAGCGCCCAGCAGCCCGTTGAGCTGCTTCCAAATTAGGACATAGCTTGACGTAGCTGTATAACAAGTTGTTGTAGCAAATAGCACTGACTGGTTTAGGCGTGTCTGGTAAGTAAATGTGGCAGCCCTTTACCATCCAGCGATCGACAATAGGAGCACCAGTTGTGCCAGCAACCGGATTAATAAGAAAATTGAGGTCGTCTAGCATGGATTTAGGCGTAATGATGTAGAGGTTTATGGATAGTGCATGATATTGAGCAGAACATTATTGACACACTAATTTCATCGTCCAAAAGTCAGTTATGTCATGCACTACAGAATAATACCCAAACTACTGACGGTACTTTAGATTCACCAACCGCTAAATTACAGATTTTTTATGGGCGGCAAACTAATCACTGGGAATCACTAGGGATAGTACGGTGATTGTAGAGGCTCATCGCTTTTTCAACACCTTGTTTGAGACTGGCTTCGATCGCCTCTACAGCAAGTTCCATCACTTCCGCAATAATGGGAGCCTCAGTAGGGGAAAAGTGCCCTAAAACGTGGGAAATAGTCTCTCTATCGGGATCGGAGGATCTAGCGCTACCAATGCCAATCCGCAAGCGAGGGAAAGCTTGGGTGCCGAGGTGGGAAATGGCTGATTTCATGCCATTATGACCGCCTGCCGAACCAGACAAGCGTAGACGTAGCCGCCCAATAGGTAAGTCCATATCATCGTAGACTACTAAAACTGACTCTGGAGGCAGTTTGTACCAGTCGATCGCAGCACGAATAGCCTGACCAGAATTATTCATATAAGTTTGAGGCTTGAGCAGCCGGACTTTGTCGCCTTTGAACCCAATTCCCTCACCCACAAGGCTCTGAAACTTCTTATTTTCTGCCAGGGAAATCTGCCAAACCTTTGCTAAAGCATCAATCACATCAAACCCGATGTTGTGACGAGTGCGATCGTACTTTGCCCCAGGATTTCCCAATCCCACAATCACTTGAGGGGTTAGAGGTGGCTCATTCGATGTCTCAGCCATGCCAGCCTACTAAAATTGCAATTAACTGTTCAAATCATTGGCTGCTATGGCTTCTGGAGTTACTGCCGCACTTTCTGGCAAGGCACTGTCAGCCACAGTCTCTGAGGGTGGTGTGGGAGTGGGGGATGTGGTGCTAGCAGCAGATAAGCTTGCTTGGGGCGTAGGTTCTAAGGTGGCTTGCATAGGCTCTTGGGTTACCTGCTCCAATCGCTCGGTTTCTCGCTTAAACTCTGCTTCAAATTCTTTGGAAGCATCCTGGAAGCCTCGAATCGCCTTGCCCAAGCTACGCCCAATCTCTGGTAATTTTTTAGGGCCAAATACCAAGAGGGCAACCATCATGATTAATGCGATTTCGGGCAAGCCCATACCAAAGATATTCACACCCGCTCTCCTAATATGACGTATGACTCAATGTGCAAATTCATATTCAGCATAGCGAGTTTTTGCCGCTGCACGTGCATTTGGGTAGGACGACGTTGTGTGGGTAATAGTTGACCTAGACATTCTCATTGGTCTGCTGTTCTGGAGGGATCAGCCTAAACAATGACTTAACCCAAATTTATGCATTTAGCGATCGGCCATTGCTCTGGCATGATCTATTCTTGAAGGAATTAAATCGTAAGGTCAAGACGGTGTATGGCTACTACCTATTCATTTGATGTTGTGAGTGAGTTCGATCGCCAAGAGCTAGTGAACGCGCTGGATCAGGCCAAACGTGAAATCCAGAGTCGTTATGACCTGAAAGACACCAACACGACAATTGACTTGGGTGACGATGTAATCACGATTCAAACTGATAGTGAATTTACCCTGGAAGCCGTGCACTCGGTTATGCAAACGAAGGCGGTGAAACGCAATTTATCGCTCAAGATTTTTGATTATGGCAAGGTAGACTCGGCCAGTGGTAACCGTGTTCGGCAAGAAATTAGGTTAAGAAAGGGCATTAGTCAGGATATTGCCAAGCAAATCACTAAGCTAATCCGTGATGAGTACAAGAAGGTGCAAGGCTCGATTCAAGGTGATGCAGTGCGGGTTTCGGCCAAGTCGAAGGATGACTTGCAGGAAATTATTCAGCGCTTGCGCCAGGAAGACTATCCGGTAGCGTTGCAGTTTACCAATTATCGCTAAACCATTTAGAAAGCGGCGATCGCCACTGCGGCAGTTCGGTTCCACGACTGTTACTTTGCTTCCTCTGACGTTACCGTCATAGTAGTTAGAAAACTGCCCATCTGAGAGTGATGTCCCATAATTCCTCCAGGTTTGGGACAATTTCTTGCCTTTGCGCCTATCCTAAGTTGAGGAGGTAAATCTGGTGCCGAAGTGGCTATTGCCAACCCTGAGTGAAGTACTGTCACTGAGCGATCCGACCTGCATGGTGGAGGATGGCGCTTGGGCAGAAATGGGTCAGGCTAACTCTTTGTTGCGGCAGCAGGTGCGGGCAGAGCAAGAATGGAGTAGTGCGATCGCCGCACTTAGCTTGATGCTAAATCAGCATTTGGTTGAACTGGATACTACAGCTACGGTTGACCCAAGTGGCCGCATTCCCACCACAGGCTTGGTTATTTCTGGGCCAACGCCAATCCTCAGCCAGCCAGAGCTGGTGCAAGCCTTTTCTACATGGGCACTGACGGCAGATCCGCTCCAAAGTGACGCCTGGTTGCCCTTTCATCTACTGCCTGCTGAGACAATGCCATCTCCGCAGGCACCTACTACACCAGTCCTGCCCTTAGTACCTGGAGATCCCCTTGCAACTGAGCCATTTTGCTTAATGTTAACCTCTTGGTTTAGCTTGGTGGTTGTGCTGGGAACGAACCTGAAAGGACAGCCAGCTTTGTTGTTTTCCTTTGTGCCAGAGGTGGTGCAGCAGGCATGGGAAGCATTGCGGCCTCGTATTTTGCTAATGCGATCGCACCAGGCTGACTATTTGGATGATTTGGTGCAGCAATTTCCTCCTGTCGCCCCCGACTATCAGACAGTGATGCAGTTTAGCCGTCTGATGTTGGCTTCGTTGCCTGATTTAGATGGAACAGCAGATGGTAAGGCAACCGTTGCTGCCAGTGTGCCGGGTGACAGTGGGTTACGAAACCCTGTGAAGGATGGTGTGACAGCGGAGGCATCAGCCTACGATTCCAGCCTAGATGTGGAATTGTTGCAGGCAATAGCCCACGAAATTCGCACGCCGTTGACGACTATTCGGACACTCACACGGCTGTTGCTAAAGCGAACTGACCTTGCGCCCGATGTACTAAAACGCCTGCAGATGATCGATCGCGAATGTAGCGACCAGATTGATCGGTTTGGGCTGATTTTCCACGCTGTCGAGCTAGAGACTTCCAATGCTCGGCCTAATCCAATGGCTCTGACGCGTACCTCATTGACCCAGGTGTTTCAGCAAAGTATTCCTCGCTGGCAGCAGCAAGCTCAGCAGCGCCAAATAACCCTCGATGTGGTTTTGCCGCCTAACATGCCAACGGTGGTGAGTGATCCCAACATGCTCGATCGTGCTTTGACCAGCTTGGTTGAGCGCTTCACGCGCAATCTTCCCGGTGGTAGCCAGATTCAGGTGGAAGTGAGTTTGGCGGGTGATCAGTTAAAGCTGCAATTTCAGTCCCAAACCCAGATGGATGCGACGACTAAAGCAGGGTTTGCTATGCCCACGCTCAAATCTTTAGGACAGCTACTTATGTTTCAGCCTGAAACAGGCAGTTTAAGTTTGAACTTGGCAGCCACTAAAAACCTGTTTCATGCGCTGGGTGGCAAGTTGATTGTGCGGCAGCGTCCTCAAGAAGGGGAAGTCATGACGGTATTTCTGCCGCTGGAGATGGATCCGTCTAGTGCTGAACGTGGGTCTGATTTGTTAAAGAATTCTAGGATTGTGTAGCCAGAAATCTGACTAACTGTGGATCCGAGGTTCAGGGTGGAGGTTGGTCAACAGTGCTGACTCGATCGCCGCCAGTTCTTCAAGCCGCTGGTGTACTGTGCTGGTGCCATGAGCTTCGGTTGCCAATACCCAGTAAGTTCCGTAGTGGCGTGCTTCTGAAGCCATCAAACTACGGTAGAACTGTGCCAGAGATCGTTCTGGACAATGTTCTGCCAGCAATCCCAACCGCTCATGGCTGCGGGCTTCGATCAAAGCAGAAACTAACAAGGAGTCCAGATGACGTAGAGGTTCTGTGTTTCGGATCTGTGCTTTGAGGCAGGCTCCGTAGGGCGGCGCAGTCAACGGAGCTAGGGGAATGCCCCGCTGCTCTAAGATTATGTTAACCAACTCAAAATGCTGCAATTCTTCTTGGGCGATCGCTGTCAAGGCCTTTATCAGCGATGCATCCGAGGGATAACGAAACATTAGGTTAAGAGCAACGCCAGCCGCTTTTCGTTCGCAGTGAGAATGATCCAACAAGATTGTATCCAGATTTGCCAGAGCTTGCTCAATCCAGGCTGTGCTAGTGGGCTGTTGTAAAAACTTAATAGTGGCAGCAGGCACGGAATTCTAGGGATTGTGAGTCGATACTTGACGTTACAAGTACAGTGTAGCGCCAATTCACGTGTCGTTTACGAAATAGGGGCTAGCCAGGATAAGGGATAAAGGCTATATTATCTAATCCCTGCGACTAACAGTTTCTTTCTGAGATCGGGGCATTTTTTTCGGTTAAGTGGCCTGTCCGACTGCTCAGAGTAGCTGAGTCCAATAGCTAGGCTCATGCTCTCTGTTGCTGGTTTGGATCCATGCCTTCTGTCTGAAACTCTGGCTGGTTTTGTTCCCACTACATCTACCCAGTGCCTGCCAATCAAGGGTTTCCTGCTCGTGTTTCCGGCACATAATTTGCTCGTATAATCCCATCAGTAATTTTGGTTTTTGATTTGGTGATTGCAATCTATCCTGGCAGCTTCGACCCCATTACGTTTGGTCATTTGGACATTATTGAACGTGGATGTCAACTGTTCGATCGCATTGTGGTAGCCGTGTTGCGCAATCCCAATAAATCTCCTCTGTTCACTGTGGCAGAACGAATTGAGCAAATTCGGCGATCTACCACGCATCTGCCCAATGTCGAAGTCGATAGTTTTGACGGATTGACGGTGACCTATGCCAAAATGCGACAAGCAAAGGTGTTGTTACGCGGTCTGCGAGTACTGTCTGACTTTGAGATGGAACTGCAAATGGCTCACACTAACAAAACTCTGTCGGATTGTATTGAAACCGTCTTTTTAGCCACATCTAACGAGTACAGTTTTCTAAGCAGTAGTTTGGTGAAAGAAATCGCCAAGTTTGGTGGTGCGATCGATCATCTTGTCCCTCAACCTGTCGTTTTGGATATCTACCGATGTTACGCCAAGACTCCTCCAGTACCGGTCATGACCACGGATTCAACCCCACTATCGGACAACCGCAAAACGGAGCCCACGCTGGAGAGCCTACCCGAATAGTAGGTGTAGATATTCAGCGAGAGCTAAATCGGCTAGAAGAAACTATTCTGGATAGCCCCAGATTGCCTTTGAGCCGATGGACGTTGGTGGATGAAAACCAACTGTTGGATCAGCTTGACTTGGTGCGGCTGAACCTGCCAGAGGCTTTTCATGAGGCTGAGAATATTGTTCGTCATAAAGAAGAGATTTTCCTTCATGCTGAGCAGTATGCCCAGGAGGTTGTGGAAGCTGCCGATCGCCAAGTGGCTCAAATCTTGAACGAGTCAGCCATCATGCGTCAAGCCGAACTCGAAGCCCAACAGTTGCAGCAGCGCGTGCAGGAAGAGTGTGATGCTTTACGGGCTCAAACCCTATCAGAAATTGAGCAATTGCACCGTCAGGCTCAGCAAGAG
>Ga0224722_1000628_pt1 | contig 20299 bp, 11 predicted proteins | sample Balambano_FR1_Me_FD_161646 | JGI IMG/M metagenome (GOLD analysis project Ga0224722, IMG submission 161646) | Freshwater sediment microbial communities from Lake Towuti, South Sulawesi, Indonesia - Balambano_FR1_MetaG | ecosystem: Environmental > Aquatic > Freshwater > Lake > Sediment | place... | reverse complement strand
TCCAGCAGCTTGGGCAGCTCGGCTTAACAATCGATCAGGCAATCAGCAAATTCATTCAGCTCTCTCCCAACAGCTCTGAATCAGGAGTGCCAACCACGGCTACGGCGATCGACACTCTAGCAACCCACAAATCCTTGATGGAGCAGCAGCTTCGTCTTGCCGAAAAGCTGAAGGAGCGTCTGGGCTATCTCGGCGTTTACTACAAGCGCAATCCCCAAAACTTTTTGCGTTACATGTCGTTAGCGCAGCAAGACGATCTGCTTCGGCAACTCAAGGCGGAATACAGGCAGATTATCCTGGTTTATTTTCTTAACGAGCCATCCCTGAACGAGCAGATTGACAATTTTGTAAATGTGGCATTTTTTGCCGATGTGCCTGTTGCGCAAATCGTTGAGATCCACATGGAACTGATGGACGAATTCTCTAAGCACCTGAAGCTGGAAGGGCGCAGCGACGAGATTTTGCTGGATTATCGGCTCACCCTGATTGACACGATCGCCCACTTGTGTGAGATGTATCGCCGCTCAATTCCCAGAGAGTCCTAGCCAGGGGAATGTTTTTCGAGGCTCCTTATCTTTTCCTATCGTTAAAAACGGGCTGAGGCTGGGTGCAGGTTGCGAGAGCTTCCATTGCCGAATCAAAACAGGCTCAGTATGATGGTATCTTTGTGGTGAATTCACCAGGAATACGCCTTTATTTCTTGAGTTAAGGCATCTTGTTAAGGCACCAACCCCTTTCTACGCTCCATGAGTCCTCTGAAAAAGACCTACATTCTCAAGCTCTATGTTGCAGGCAACACACCCAACTCAGTGCGAGCGTTAAAAACACTGAATAATATCCTGGAAAAAGAGTTTCAGGGTGTCTATGCGCTCAAAGTAATCGACGTTCTCAAAAATCCTCAGCTTGCTGAAGAAGATAAGATTTTAGCAACTCCGACCCTGGCAAAAATTCTGCCGCCTCCGGTGCGTAAAATTATTGGCGACCTCTCCGATCGAGAGCGAGTTTTGATTGGGCTAGACTTGCTCTACGATGAACTTCAGGAGGAGGAAACCGAAATTGAATCGATCGATGTGCCGGAGCAAAGCGATAGCTTAACCCATGATGATTGATATTCTCAGGTTGGTAAGATATTGCAACCAGGAACGGCTGTGAAATTGCTGTAATCTTACAGTTGCTTGAACTCTCAGCATCAGGGAAACCTACTTAGCAAAGTTCAATCAAAAACAATTCTTAGTCAGCGCTGACAGAGGAGAGGATGCAGAGCGATAGACTCCCTCAAGTTCACCAGAAATATCACAAACTCTTCTCCATATTTGTATTTTCATCGTCCTTTTTAGCGAATTGATTTTCAATAAAGGCTACGTCAACCCATGACTCAGATCAATCAGGATGGACAGCTCAGCAGTCAGAATGGTCAAACCCCGATAGGGGTGCAAAAAATCCGTACCATGATTGAAGGTTTTGATGATATTAGTCATGGGGGACTCCCTGCTGGTAGAACAACGCTTGTCAGCGGCACATCAGGAACAGGTAAGACCCTATTTGCAGTGCAGTTTCTCTACAGCGGCATTACCTACTTTGATGAACCCGGAATTTTTGTCACCTTTGAAGAATCACCTGCTGACATTATCAAAAACGCTTTTAGCTTTGGTTGGGATCTGCAAAAGCTGATCGATGAAGGCAAGCTGTTTATTCTGGATGCATCCCCCGATCCAGAAGGGCAGGACGTGATTGGTAATTTTGATCTTTCTGCCTTAATTGAGCGAATTCAGTACGCCATTCGCAAGTACAAGGCAAGGCGAGTTTCGATCGATTCAGTAACCGCCGTTTTTCAGCAATACGACGCCGCATCAGTGGTGCGGCGCGAAATTTTTCGTCTGGTTGCTCGGCTAAAACAAGTTGGCGCAACCACGATTATGACGACTGAGCGGATAGAAGAATACGGACCTGTTGCCCGCTTTGGGGTAGAAGAGTTTGTTTCAGACAATGTGGCGATCGTGCGAAATGTACTGGAAGGCGAGCGACGCAGACGCACGATCGAAATCCTAAAACTGCGGGGCACAACTCACATGAAAGGAGAATATCCCTTCACGATTACCGATGATGGAATCAATATCTTCCCGCTCGGCGCAATGCGCTTGACCCAGCGATCGTCGAATGTGCGCGTCTCTTCTGGGGTTAAAACGCTGGACGAAATGTGCGGCGGCGGCTTTTTCAAAGATTCAATTATTCTGGCAACCGGGGCAACCGGAACCGGAAAAACGCTGCTCGTCAGCAAATTTCTGCAAGATGGCTGTCGCATCGGCGAACGTGCCCTCCTGTTTGCCTACGAAGAATCGCGCGCCCAGCTTTCCCGCAACGCCTACTCCTGGGGCATCGACTTTGAAGACCTGGAGCAGCACGGCTTACTCAAAATTATCTGCGCCTATCCCGAATCCGCTGGATTAGAAGACCATTTGCAGATTATCAAGTCTGAGATTGCCGAGTTTAAGCCTTCTCGAATTGCGATCGATTCCCTTTCTGCCCTGGCGCGGGGAGTCAGCAACAACGCTTTTCGTCAATTTGTAATCGGGGTAACGGGATTTGCCAAACAAGAGGAAATTACCGGATTCTTTACCAACACCTCCGATCAGTTCATGGGATCACACTCGATCACCGATTCCCATATTTCCACCATCACCGATACAATCATCCTGCTGCAATACGTCGAAATTCGCGGCGAAATGGCGCGGGCAATCAACGTCTTTAAGATGCGCGGTTCCTGGCACGATAAGGGCATCCGCGAATACGTAATCAGCGATCGGGGTCCAGAAATCAAAGACTCCTTCCGCAACTTTGAGCGAATTATTAGCGGTTCTCCCAGCCGAGTCAGCGTGGATGAGAAAAACGAACTGTCGCGCATTGTTCGCGGCTTCCAGGAAAAATCTGACGAAAGCACCCCCGATCGCTAGTCTAAGCTCACGACACAGGCTCAATCCGAATCATTTGCCCGTTCGATTCGTCGGTCAGCACATAGAGAAACCCATCTGGACTCTGACGCACATCCCGCACCCGCTGATCGATCGCAATTTGCTGTTGACCGACCACGTTGCCCGATGCGTCGATATCAATTCGCTGAATCGACTGGCTGACCAGTCCGCCTGCAAACAAGTCACCTTTCCAGCCAGGGAGTCGATCGCCTGTGTAGAAGGTCAGCCCAGAGGGGGCGATCGTCGATTGCCAAACCGTTTTGGGATCAACTAATCCGGGACGCGATCGATCGGGTGAAATTTCGCCGCCCGTGTATTCCCGGCTGTAAGTCACCAGGGGCCAGCCGTAGTTTTGACCTGCCTGTAGCTGATTGAGTTCATCGCCACCTCGCGCCCCGTGTTCCGATGCCCAAACTTGCCCGGTTGCCGGATCGAGCGCCAACCCTTGAATGTTGCGGTGTCCATAGCTCCAGACCGCTGGTTCAGCATTGGCGTTATTGGCGAACGGATTATCGGCAGGAATCGAGCCGTCATCGTTAAGCCGCACAACCTTGCCAAGAAGACTTCCCAGATTTTGTGCCTGCTTGCGAATCAAATCGCCATTCAAAGAAACAGGCGGATTGCCCCCATCCCCAAATGACACCAGCATTGTTCCGTCCGGCAACCACAGAATCCGGGAACCAAAATGCTGTCCGTCGGGCTTTGCCTGCGCCACTTCAAAAATGACCTGGACGTCGCGAAGTGTCTGACCGTCCAGCACCCCTCGCGCAACACGAGTTCGATTTGCCGAGGCATTGCCGTGGGAATAGGTGAGATAAACAAACCGATTTTGCGCAAACTGCGGGTGAACGGACACCTCCATCAATCCACCCTGCCCGGCTGCAAACACAGGCGGCACTCCGGCGATCGGCGTTGGGTCAAGCGCGCCATTGCGCACCACGCGCAGCCTTCCCGGTCGCTCGGTCACCAGCACTGCCCCATCAGGAAGCCATGCCATGCTCCAGGGATTTTCTAAACCATCAACCACCACCGTTTGTCGATAGCGCTGTTCTGCTGCAGAGACCGGAGCCTGGGCAGTCGTTTGATTGGCTCCGGTTTGATTAGCTCCAGTTGGATCTGGCTCGCCTGCCGAAGTTGCTGACTCAGGAGCGTTACCCGCCGGAGAAGACGGAGCCGGAGCCGATGAAATTTGAGGAACTGCACAGCCCGTAACCGCTAGCAGCAGAACGCCCTTTGCAAAAGCAGCTCTAAACGATCGCTGTACAAGTTGTAAACTGGTGTGAGTTCTGGAATGCATCCAGTGAAGCATAGCAATTGACTCCCCTCTAAATCGGGCTAGGATGGATTAAGTTTTGAATGAACTGGCAGCCTGAAACTACGCCAATCCCCAAACCTTCTTTCAGGTTGCGCCTGGATCTGGCGATCGCGTCAGTTTCGACGCAGCCAGCTCATCCTTAGAGCTTGAACCACAACGCTGGATTAAAAGATTGGGCCACGCCTGAGGCAGCTCCATTCCAGCAGTCGCAATTTCTGCGCAGAGCAACGGAAAAAGGCAGACAAATGGCTGAGATCAATGGCTGATTAATGACAATGGCTGATTAATAAATAGTGGCTGATCAATTTAGATATGAATGCTGCTTCTAGTTTAGATAGTAACTTATCTATAGTTTCATTGTGGCAAAATATAGCACCGCGATGTCGCGACTCTACTTACTCCAACGATACGTCCTATGACAAACTCTAATTTTTCTGACTCACCCATCTGGACACCTGAAGCTGAGGCAAAGCTCAAAAACATTCCTTTTTTTGTCCGATCGCAGGCAAGGCAGCGGATCGAAGCCCTTGCTCGTGAAGCAGAACGAGATACAGTAACCGCAGAGCTGGTCGAGCAAGCTCGATTAGAATTTGGGCAGTAGGTTGGATAGTTGTTTGGGCAGTTGTTTGGGCAGTTGTTTGGGCAGTTGTTTGGGCAGTTGTTTGGGCAGTTGTTTGGGCAGTTGTTTGGGCAGTTGTTTGGGCAGTCGCTCGCTGCTCAATCCGCCTTTCCTCAATCAACTTTCCTGATTTCCGGTCAACATGGCAGTCAGGACAGCTTGCTGGCTCACCTGAGCGTAGAGGGATTTGAGATATTCCTGCGCGTGCTGGGCTGAGACGATCGCCTGATTTCCAGGCGTGTCAGATTTCAGAGGCAGCATTCCCAGAATATCCAGGACGGTTTCACTGCTGGGCGGCGGTGCAATCACGACCAGAGACGGCTCAAGCTGCTGATCATACTGCCAGAAGCGATCGAGGGAAATTTGATTCGTCGAGGAAGGTTCGATCGGGTGCTGCTCCGATTCTCCTTCGGTTCTTGCGCCGCGCATTTCCCGCAGAGCAGTGATAATTTGCTCTTTGGTACGTCCCCGGAGCTGAAACAGCACAAACGGGTCTTCGCTAAACCGATCGCCCAGCACATAGTAAAGCGCGCCGATGTGCTTACAGGGGTTTGCCGGATCGGGACAGGAGCAGCGGCTGTGGATGTCGAACTTGGTGAGCGGGAACAGGCTCAGTCCGTTGGCGGTAAACACTTCTTCGATGTTTTGCGGCATCTCGCCTGCCAGCAGTTTGGCTGAGAAAATTGCGCGTTCTGCCATTGACTCGATCACATACTGCCACTGCTCATCATCGAATGGGTCGAGGGAAAGGCTGACTTTATAAGGCTCTGGTGCGGTTCCCTGAACGAGCGCAGACACCTTCGCACCCTGATACTCAATCTTCAGCACATTGCCTTCCCGCGCATAGTTACGGGCACGTGCCAGCCGCCGCACCCAGCCGAAAGATTCCAGCACATCGATCCAGCGCTGTGCCCACCATTCTCGGCTTGCCTGTGTATCGTAAGTCATGCAATCAGTATACCTGTAGCCAGCTTCGTGAGTACAAAGGGGGGTGTGGCAAAGCCCCACGCAGGGGTGAAACCTCTCCACCCCGGTCCTAACCCAAATGACGATCGCTAGCTGTATGAGCAAATAAAAAGAACCGGGGATCGTCCCAGTTCTGAGCACTCATCGTATCAGGTGAATCATCAAGATGAAGAATGCATTTGAGGTCTGAATCGTTAGCTGAACTAGCTCAGCGATTCCAGATAGTCCCGCACGCGGTTGCGTCGCTTCGGCTGTCTCAGCTTTTGCAGTGCTTTCGCTTCAATCTGGCGGACTCTTTCACGGGAAAGATCGAGTGCCCGTCCAATTTCTGCCAGCGAATAGGGCTGTCCGTTGCCCAAGCCGAACCGCATCTGAATCACATCCCGTTCACGGGTGGTCAGGTCAGTGAGCAACTGCTGCAGATCCCGGTGCAATGCTTCGCGCATCAGCATTTCTTCGGGAGTAATGCCGTCGCGATCGTCCAACAGTTCTCCCAGTTCCGTATCCCGCTCTTTACCGACTTTCGTTTCCAGCGAAACGGCACGGGGAACCCGCAGCAGCACTTCTCGTACCTGGCTGGGCGACATTTCCAGTTCGGCTGCGATGTCCTCCATTGAGGCAGTTCTGCCTTTTTCCTGGGAAATCTTGCGCTGCGCTTTCTTGATCTTGTTCAGTTTCTCGGTGATGTGGACGGGTAGACGGATCGTGCGGCTCTGGGTTGCGATCGCACGAGTAATGCCCTGCCGAATCCACCAGTACGCATAGGTGCTGAAGCGATAGCCCTTCGTCGGGTCAAACTTTTCAACCGCGCGTTCCAGCCCCAGTGTGCCTTCCTGAATCAGGTCAAGCAAGTCAAGCCCACGATTTTGGTATTTTTTGGCGACCGAAACGACCAGCCGCAGGTTTGCCTTGATCATGTGGTCTTTGGCGCGGGTTCCTTCCGTCTTCACCCGATCCAGCTCTGCCGGAGTCATGTTTGACAGCTCCGCCCAGCGACGCTTCCCGGTGGACAGGTGCGCTTTCAGGTCAGCAACGCTGATTGCGGCTTCGACAGCCCAACGCTCCCAGGAAGGGCGATGTCCAAGGTGGGAGGCAAGCCGATCGTGAATGTCAAGCAGCTTCACGAAGGGCTGAATCTCTGCATCACCTTCCTCAGCAGTCTGGTTGCGAAGCTCGACAAGCCGCATGTATTTTTGGACGCTCTGCGCTTCTGAAACTTCCTCATCCCGTCCCAGCAGCCGCACGCGCCCGATTTCCTGGAGATACAGCCGTACCAGATCGGTCGTGCGTCGGTTGGCGTGCCGCAGGAGTTGATTGGGATCTACGTCCTCAAAGTCTAGACTGACTAGCTCTGTTTCTGCCTGTTCCAGAGAAAAGTCAGAGGCATCGTGTTCACCATTCATTTCAAAGTTGACGACACTGGCTGATTCAGCGTAATCAAGATCAGCGCGAAAAGGTCTTGCTGTCATAGTGTTCGTCTCAAGTGTTCCGGTGTAAGGGGGCATTGAGTTGCCTAGTCAAAGTGTTCCCAATTGAGGGACTAACTAATCACGACTTCTTTAAGCAGCGTGAAGTTTCACATCCTGCTCGATCGCTTTTGCAAATTGTGACGGATACACCCAATTCGTGATTGATTTAAATCACCGCAGTTCTGAATCTTGCAGGGAACTCTCTAACCTACATTCTTTGTATCGGCGATTCCTGATTTCCTATTTGAAGGAATGAAGTTGCTTTGTTAAGTTGAAGTAAAGATTGAAGTAAAGCTGAAGCAGCGATCGCATGTTGCAAAAGATGCTTTTCAAGTCGTCCTATCCGGAAATCTAAGGAGAGTGCCTGGCATCAACTAACGGCTGCACCACTCGCTCGATCGCATCCTGCACAAACGCCCGGATAAACTCATCGCGCTGATTCAGGCGAAATTGTTCTTGCACCACTTCCGTCATGCCGCCATCGCCCCAGTCCTGATTGCAGCGGAAGTATTCAATAAAGCTTTTTCCGGCAATTCGTGTTAGATAAGCTGCCGTCACCCCCTGAATTGCCCGACCCACAAGGAACGTGCCGACGTTGGTTTGTAGCGTAATCGAAAGCAGCTCAAACGCGCCGCGCACAACCCCCAGACTGACCAGCGTTTTTGCCAGGGAAATTGCCAGATCGCGTCCCCGCTCCAGGTTAATTTCGCAGCCGTAAACCCGCCCCAGCTCAATCACCATTTGGGCATTAATCGCTGCCGTTGCCAGCAAATCGACTCCTGGCAGAGGGGTCACGGTCACGGCTCCTGCCACAATCCACTGATATCGATCGACGATTTTCTCAGCCTGCTGTCTTCGCTGGTCATCAATTTGCTGTCGTGCTGCTTCGCCGAGCTGCTGGGATTGCAGCAAGATGTTGTCTGCCACCAGATTTTCGCCTTCTGATCGCAAGACGGCGGCAACGCGCTGAAGTAACGGGAAAATATCGGGTTCCGGAGTGAGCCATTCGCCGCTTTCGAGCTGAACGGGCTGAGGGTTGGCGGCGATCGGCACAATATCCTCAGCCGAGATTAAATCTTGCAGTCGCTGCTGAATCTGACCCAACAAGGCTTCCCGGTCTGCTTCCGGATACAAATCGGTTTTGTTAAAGACGAGGAGCGATCGTTTACCAATTGCCAGGAGCGATCGCAGCACCGTGTATTCAGATTGGCGCAGGTCGTTATCTACCACAAACAGGAGCAAATCTGCTTCAGTTGCCAGCCTTCGCGCCGCCTGCTCCCGCTCTGTCCCCACCACACCTGCTTCCAGAATTCCGGGCGTATCAGTCAGCAAAATGTCTCGTCCCAAACCGCGGAGCTGCAGTCTGGAGGTTGATTCGATCGTTGTTGTGCCCATTGGTGCGCCAACCTGTCCGACCCCGGTTTGCCCGGCAATGCGCCCGATGACAGCGTTAATGAGAGAAGTTTTGCCTGCAGAGCCTGTGCCAAAGACCACAACTCGAATTTCGCGGCGATTCAGGCTTGCTTCAATTTCACGAGTGCGGCTGGCAAGCGCCTGACGAGTGACTTCATTCTCAATCTGGTCAATTTGCTGCTGCACTGCCCGCAGTGTTTCCCTTGCCGCATCCACTTTTTCCACCGGAACGGCAGGCAGGGGCTTTTTCCGCTTTGGCTTGCTGAAGTGAAGCGCGTAATAAATTAGAACAATTACCAGCGATACAAACAGCCCTATCAGCAGAAACAGCAGCAGGTTTGCTAGCAGCGGTGATGTCCACGCAATACTGTAGTAGAGCTGCGACAGCGAGCCAATCAGCCAAATCATCAGTCCCAACACCAGGATGATGCCAACCAGGACTGACAAGAGGCGGGACCGGGACATGAGCGGCTCTCGAAATAAGGGATTGCTCTTCTGATCTTACCGAACAGGCGCGAAGCAGGCTTCCTGAAGGGGGTACTGCTTATTGACGGATGCGATCGACTGAAGAAGCGTTTTTATCGTTTAGGCTCTGGGATAGCCGCCACCATTGCGACGACCGCCGCTTTCCTCACGGGGCTTGGCTTTGTTCACCCGGATTTCACGACCCAGCCATTCTGCACCGTCGAGTTCGTCGATCGCCTTCTGTTCTTGAGCATCGTCTTCCATTTCGACGAAGGCAAAGCCACGCTTCCTTCCGGTTTCCCGATCGGTCGGTAGACTGACGCGACTCACTTTTCCATACTCAGCGAAAACTTCCCGTAGATCTTCTTCAGTTGCCTGAAAAGACAGGTTACCAACGTAAATAGTCACAATTCTCTCCAAACCATTCGAGACAAGTGGCAGTTCAAGGAAACGCAGTGCACATGAGGGGACAGACACCATTAACGCTGCAATCCGATACTGCTTTGCAAGCAATAATAGCGGATCTATCGAACTATCGCAGCAAAATAGAAAACATCTTTTTTAAAGTTCAAAAGATGCTCACATTTTGCAACAGTATCGATGCGGTTTTCTTATGGTTTTTATCGAGCAATCTGTCCCATAAAGTTTCCCCAAAGCTGAGCCGCATCGCCGCTTGTACCGCTCGTTGGTGTGTTGTCATCGTTGCCAAACCACACCCCGGTAACAAGCGATTGACTGGGGATGTAGCCCACAAACCACAGGTCAACATTGTCATTCGTTGTTCCTGTTTTGCCTGCTTCACCTAAGCCAAGATAGGCAGCTCGTCCTGTTCCAGACTGTACGACACCTTGGAGCAAAGAAGTCATTGTATTTGCAACTTCAGGTGAGAGAACGGTGACATTTGCCTCTGCATCCTTGCTGTAGTCATAAATGACTCGACAGGTCTTCGTATCGTTTACATTCTGGCAATCGCTGCTGTCAAAAATGCGGCGAATGAGATGAGGGCGCTGACTAATGCCTTGATTTGCCAGCACACCAAACGCGCCCGTGAGCTGCAGCAGATTCACTTCGCTTTGTCCAAGAATGAGTCCTGGCGTCGCTTGTAGCTCAGAGGTAATTCCCATTCGATTCGCGGTTTGGATGACGCGATCGAGTCCAGCCTCTTGAGCAACCCGCAGCGCAACCGCATTTTCTGACTGTGCCATTGCGCTATACATTTCAAGACTGCCACCGCCTGATCGACAGCCCTCAAACGATTGCCCTTCCCAGGTCAGCGGGGCGCAGGAAAACGAGGTAGCGGGCGATATCCCCTGCTCTAGCGCAGCAGTGTAGGCAAAGATTTTAAACGTTGATCCCGGCTGACGATATGCCTGAGTTGCCCGATTAAACTGGCTTTGCTGATAATCCACGCCGCCCACCATCGACAGCACTTCTCCGGTTTGAGCATTGAGCGTCACCACTGCCCCCTGCGAGAAACCCACCGATGCGCCCGTCGTCTCGACTGCAGTTCTGAGGGAAGCCTCTGCCACACTCTGAATCCGCTGATCGAGCGTGCTCTCGACCACAAAATTCCCTTCCTGGGCAAGCTGCTCCCCCAGCAGACGTTCCAGTTCGGCAAACACTTCGCCGTAGAAATAGGGCGCGATCGTGCTTTGAAGCTGTTTGACGGCTGCCGGATTAATTTCGATCCGCGATCGACGGGCACGCTGGGCATCCTCCAGACTGATCTTGCCCTGAGATGCCATGCGATTCAGGACGCGATCGCGTAACTGCACTGCCGTCTCGTAGTCTCGCACCGGATTAAAGCGGTTGGGTGCAGGCAAAATGCCCACCAGCGTGGCAGCTTCTGACAGCGTCAAATCTCTTGCAGACTTGCCAAAGTAAAACTGTGCTGCATCCTCAAAGCCATAATTACCGCTACCCAAATAGACCCGATTCAGATAGGTCAACATCAGGTCGTCTTTGCTGTAAAAGGTTTCGAGCTTCAGGGCAGCGACTGCCTCGCGCAGTTTCCGTCCGGCAGAGTCTTCAGTGCCCACATAGTCGCGAAAAATACTGCGGGCGAGCTGCTGCGTCACCGTGCTGCCGCCTTCTCGAATTTCGCCATCGCGCACATTTGTCACAAGGGCACGCAAAATCCCAAGCGGATCGACACCCAAATGCCAGTAATAGCGCGTATCTTCTGATGCAATCACCGCATCAGCTAAATAGGGCGAAAAATCGCTGAGCTGCTTCATCTCCACATGAGGGCGAGTCTCAAGCGTACTGAGCGGCGTTTCGCCATCTCGCGCATAAACCACCACCGGGCCCTGAACCGAAGCAGGCAGGGGACGCACCGAAAACTTTTGCCACTCCAGCCCAACCCAGCAAGCGGTCAGTGCAGTCACACCCGTTGCACCATACAGCCCGTAGCGAAAAGCCTTGACGTACCAGGGGGGCGGATCGTGATATTGGACACGCACCGCTGCAGCAAGTTCTGGCGGTCCCAGAGTCAAAATGTCACCATGCCGCAGGGGAAATTTTGTTATTCGTCGCTTGCCACGATAAACCCCGTTTGTAGAATTTTCATCGCGCAGTACGAAAGGCGCGTTGGGCTTGCGTTTGTCTCTCGTCAGCGATAAATGAACCTGGCTCACCACCGGATTGCGCACCACGATATCGCAGGACTTAGAGCTGCGTCCCAGCAGGTAGCGTTCGCCCAGCAGCGGATAGGTTTCAGCCTGGGCAGCATCGGCATCCTGCACCAAAAGTTCAGGCACTCTTGCGTTTGGCTTGAGCCGAAGTTTGGAAAAATCGACCCGCGCCTGCACCGTTCGCACCGCCTGAGTAAGTGCTCCCAAGAGGGTTTTTGGCGAATTAGGCGAAGGATTGGGCGGCTGAGGTTTTGGAGCTGGGTTCGGAGTCTGGGGTGAATTCATTCCAGAATTATGCCGCAATCGCGCAACGCATATCATCACACATCGTATACAGATACAAGCTGAGTGAGCAGGGTTTCCGGAATTGTTGGGAATTTCGATCGACTTTTTTTTAGGGGGTAGGTAGAGAAATAGAGGTAGGTAGAGAAATAGAGAGTGAGGGACTGGAGCTTGCAAGATCGTGCCTGGTATTCGGTTCGGGGTGAATATGATTAAAGTGAAAGAAAGCGGCGGATTTGTATTCGTCGTGGCAGCTCACTTCAGAAAAGCAACAGGCGATCGTCCTATGACTCTTTCCCACCCCTCTTTCCAGCCCCTGACCTACCCGAAAAGCCCCACGGCTGATCAGATCGATGATTATCACGGCATTCAGGTTGCTGATCCCTATCGCTGGCTGGAAGACCCAAATAGCGAGGAAACGAAAGCCTGGGTTGAGGCGCAGAACCAGGTTTCATTTGGGTTTTTGCAGGAGATTTCCAGCCGCGATCGCATCCTGCAGCGGTTGACTGCCCTGTGGGACTACGAGAAGTATGGCATTCCGTTCAAGGAAGAATCTCGCTATTTCTATTTCAAAAATGACGGGCTGCAAAACCAGAGTGTGCTGTACACCCTGCCCGATCTAGATGCAGAGCCGCGTGTTTTGCTCGACCCAAACCAGCTCTCGGAGGATGGGACAGTCGCATTGTCGGGACTGGCAATCAGCAAAAACGCAAAATTAATGGCATACGGCTTATCCACAGCGGGATCAGACTGGCAGGAGTGGAAAGTGCGCGATGTCGAAACAGGCGAAGACCTGGCAGACCATCTGAAGTGGATCAAGTTTTCGGGCGCAAGCTGGACCCCTGACCATCAGGGCTTCTTTTACTCTCGCTACGATGAACCCAACGAAGCCACCAAACTGGAGGATGTGAACTATTTCCAGAAGCTTTACTACCACCGCCTCGGTACGCCGCAATCGGAAGATATTTTGATTTACGAGCGTCCTGATCAGAAGGAATGGGGCTTTGGCGGCGGCGTGACGGAAGACGGACAGTATTTGATAATTTCTGTGTGGCTGGGCACCGATTCGCGCAACCTGGTGTTTTACAAAGACCTGACCCGTGGGGATTCGCCTGTCGTCGAGCTGATTAATACCTTTGAAGCCAGCTACAGCGTGATCGACAATGACGGCACAATGCTTTGGGTACAGACCGATCTCGATGCGCCGCGTGGTCGCGTGATTGCGATCGACCTCACTAATCCGGACAAACCAAACTGGAAAGAAATCATCCCTCAATCCGCCGAAACGTTGGAAGGGGTGGGGCTGCTCAACAACCAGTTTGTCGCCTCGTATCTAAAGGACGCCCGGACGCAGGTGAAAATCTTTGACCTGGACGGCAGCTTTGTGCGCGAGGTAGAACTGCCCGGACTGGGTTCAGCCGGGGGATTTAGCGGTGAGCGACACGACACAGAAACTTTCTACAGCTTCACCAGCTTCACGACCCCGCCCACAATCTATCGCTACGACATGATCACCGGAGAAAGTACGCTGTTTCGTCAGCCCCAGGTTGACTTCAATCCCGATGATTACGAAACGCGGCAGGTATTTTACACCAGCAAAGACGGAACGCAGGTTCCCATGTTCATTACCCATAAAAAAGGGCTGACGCTAAACGGCAACAATCCAACTTACCTCTATGCCTACGGCGGCTTTAATATTTCGCTCACGCCTTCTTTCTCGCCTGCCAATCTGGTGTGGATGGAGTTGGGCGGCGTGTATGCCCTGGCAAACCTGCGCGGCGGCGGCGAGTATGGCGAAGACTGGCACCAGGCAGGGATGAAGCTCAATAAGCAAAATGTATTTGATGATTTTATCGCGGCGGCAGAGTGGCTGATCGACAACAAATACACCCAGCCCCAAAAACTGGCGATCGGCGGCGGCAGCAATGGCGGTTTGCTGGTGGGAGCCTGCATGACTCAGCGACCCGATTTATTTGGAGCGGCGCTGCCTGCAGTGGGGGTGATGGATATGCTGCGGTTTCACAAATTCACGATCGGCTGGGCATGGTGTGCAGAATACGGCTCTCCAGAAAATCCTGAGGAGTTTCAGACACTCTATGCCTATTCGCCACTGCACAATTTGAAACCGGGAACGGCTTATCCGGCGACAATGATTACCACAGCAGATCACGACGATCGCGTGGTTCCGGCACACAGCTTCAAATTTGCGGCGGCGCTTCAGGCAGCTCATCAGGGCGAAAATCCGGTGCTGATTCGGATTGAAACCAAAGCAGGACACGGAGCCGGAAAGCCAACTGCCAAAATTATCGAAGAAGTCGCCGATCGATGGGCGTTTTTAGTGAAGACGCTGGAGATGGAAGAAAAACTAGAGGGGAGCATGTCACCTTTGTCGCCCTCACCCTAAATCCCTGAAACGACATGCTCCCAGAGTAGCGTCGCAGATCCCGTAGGGGCGGTTCGCAAACTGCCCTTACTAGACGCTGCAAATTTCAGGATTTTCTCTTAACAATGTCAGACTGCCTTACTAATAGTCAGGAACATTTTGTCTGGCAAATCGTCTTGCTGTTATCCTACTCGCAGTTCAATTCAGGAAATGAAATAAATTAAATTCATCTCCTACGAAACAAAAAGAAATCGATCGCAATGAACCACTAATTACAAAACAAGCCCCTAAAATAAGTCGATAGTATGATTGAAAAAGCTTAAATCTCTATCGCTGGTTCTATTGCGAATGACCACTGCAACTGTACCCAATTCTTCACAGGAATCTCTCGGTCGGCTAAGTCGGTTTGACGGGAAACTCTGGAATCGCTTTGTTGCGATCGCCCAACCTTACTGGTATCCCACCACTCCAGGAAGCGGCAGGGTTTTCTTTGGGCTGCTGGCGCTGCTGATCGTATTTTTATTTGCATTTTTGTTTGTGCTGGTGAGCGGCGTAACATTGCTCTGCAATCAATTCTTTCCGCAATTCATGCAGGAAACGGCAGGCGGATTAGTTGGCATTGTGCAAGCAGTCTGGACTTCACCAATGCTGGCGATCGTGATGACTGCGCTGGCAATCCCGACGATCGCTTTTTTCCTGGTAAGGCATCAGATTATGCCCCGCTGGAAACAGTGGCTTTTACTGTCGTCGCTGCTGCTGCTGTCGCTGTCGGTGAGCGGCTTGAACGTCGTAATCAGCTACGTCGGAAACTTTTTTAACACGGCACTGGTTGAAAAGAATCAGCCGACTTTCTGGCTGTTTTTGTTTGTCTATGCGGGCGTATTTGTGGTCGGTACGCCGATCGTCGTCATCTATGGCTATTTGCGGGACTTGCTAGGGCTGTATTGGCGAGAATGGATGACGGGAAAATTCCTCAACGACTATTTCAGCAATCGCTCCTATTACGAAATTAATGACAACGAAAATATTGATAACCCTGACCAGCGGATCTCTCAAGATATTAACAGCTTTACAAATACCAGTCTTTACTATCTGCTGCTGATTTTGGGCGCAGTTCTAGATCTTATTTCCTTTAGCGGAATTCTTTGGTCAATTTCTAGAACTCTATCGTTCTTTCTGATTGGCTATGCTATTTTTGGCACGATCGTCATTGCTTTTTTGGGAAGACGACTGATTACACTCAATTTTTTGCAGCTCAGACGTGAAGCAGATTTCCGCTACGGTCTGGTTCATGTGCGGGACAATGCCGAGTCGATCGCCTTTTATCAGGGGGAAGACCAGGAAATTGGGCAGCTCGGACAGCGGTTTAATCGGGTTGTGTGGAACTACAACTTCCTGATTGGCTGGCAGCGAAATCTTTCGTTTTTCACAACAGGCTACAACTATGCAATTGTGATTTTGCCGTCGCTAATCATGGCTCCGCTGTTCTTTGCTGAACAGATTCAGTTTGGGGATATTACTCAGGCAGGCTTTGCCTTCGGTCAGGTTTTGTCGGCACTTGCCATCTTTGTGCAGCGCGGACAAATTGATCAGCTCAGTGCCTTTGCTGCGGGAATCAACCGTCTGGAAACCTTTACTGAAGCCCTGAACGCGCAGGACACGCTCTATCCTGAAGGGCAAACCAAAATCGATCTGGTTGAAGAATCGCAAATCTCGCTGAATCGCGTGACGCTGCAAACCCCCAAAGGTCAACGCACGCTGACCCGCGATCTGTCAATGACGCTGCAGCCAGGTCACGGATTGGTGATTGTGGGGCAAAGCGGCGTTGGCAAGAGTTCACTGCTGCGGGCGGTCGCCGGACTCTGGCATACGGGAACCGGGCGCATTGGTCGTCCCTCCCTATCAGAAATGCTGTTTTTGCCGCAGCGTCCCTACATGGTGTTGGGAACCCTGCGCGATCAGTTGCTTTATCCAAATCTGGAAAACACGACGGTCAGTGACGACAATCTATACAGCGTGCTGAAACAGGTGAACCTGGCAGATTTGCCCGATCGCGTCGGCGGCTTTGATGTGATGCTGGATTGGGCAGATGTCCTGTCTCTGGGCGAACAGCAGCGGCTTGCCTTTGCCCGTTTGCTGCTGACCAAACCGCGCTACGCCATTCTCGACGAAGCCACCAGTGCCCTCGATCTGGCAAACGAACAGCGGCTCTATCAAATGCTGCGTAACACCCAAACCACCTTTATCAGCGTCGGACACCGCACCAGTTTGCTGAGATATCACGACTATGTGCTGAAGCTGGAGCCAGACACAAGCTGGCAGTTAGTTCCACAAGATGAGTACAAGGTGGATATGGAAGCGTTTGCCTGAGAGAGTCAGGGAGATAGATCGGTGAAGCCTGTTGCGCTGTTTTATGAACGGCTCTCGTGAAAATTTATTTCTGAATCAGGTGGGTTAGTGAATTGGCACTGCCCGCTTTTTGCTTGCGATCGTTTTAAGTCGATCAACTGAATTAAACCGAAGCTGTTTTTGGGGGTGAAGGGGGCAGTGCCCCCTTCCTGACCTTTATTTAAGTTGACCTACTTAATTAAATATGTCGTTTTAAGAGGAATTGCAAAGAACTGAGACAGGGGCTTGTGCAGGGCAAAACTCAAATCAGAATAAGAGCAAAGGTGACTTGCAGTTTCGATTCTCAATGTCCTTCTCTCAATGCCCTTCAGGAGTCCTTCAGGAGTAAACTTATGTCTCTCATCCAGATCAACGATACAACTCTACGGGATGGCGAACAGGCTGCAGGGGTTGCCTTTAATCTAGAGGAGAAAGTCGCGATCGCCCAATTCCTGGATGCGATCGGTGTACCGGAAATCGAAGTTGGCATTCCGGCGATGGGGCAGGCAGAAATCCAGGCGATTACTGCCATTCGTCATCTGGGACTCAACGCTAAACTAATTGGCTGGAACCGAGCTGTGATTGCTGATATTGCCGCATCTTTAGCCTGTGGCTTAACGCGAGTCCATATTTCGGTTCCCGTTTCTGAAATTCAAATCGAGATTAAATTTCAGGGCGATCGTCGGCAAATGCTGAACCAGCTCCGAGATACGATCGCTTATGCTAAAGATCACGATCTCTACGTGGCGATCGGCGGTGAAGACTCCTCCAGAGCCGAATCTAGCTTTTTGCTCGACGTTTTGCTGCAGGCGCAGGAATGGGGCGCGTCTCGATTTCGCTTCTGCGACACAGTTGGAATTCTCGACCCGTTTGTGATTTATGAAAAGGTGCGGGATCTCGTTACAGCAACAGCGATCGATATTGAAATGCATACGCATAACGATCTGGGATTGGCAACGGCAAATGCACTGGCAGGTATAAAAGCTGGAGCTGTTTCGGTGAATACCACCGTGAATGGATTAGGAGAACGCGCAGGGAATGCACCGCTGGAAGAAGTCGTGATGGGATTGAAGCAAATCTATGGAATTAAAACTGGAATCGAAACCCATCAGCTAATTGAACTCTCTCAGCTTGTTGCAAAAGCCTCCGGCAGCTCCGTTCCACCCTGGAAAGCGATCGTGGGTCAAAACGCTTTTGTGCATGAGTCGGGCATTCACGCGGATGGCATTCTCAAAAACCCGATCGCCTATCAGCCCTTTGATCCTGCTGAAATTGGACAACAGCATCGTCTCGTCATTGGCAAGCACTCTGGGCGGCATTCGCTCATGAATCTATTGCAGCAGCACGGCATCACGCTAAGCTTGCAGGAAACCCAAACCATTTTGGATGCAGTTCGGCAGCGGTCGACACAAGTTAAGCGAAATTTGACTCCGGACGAATTGCTGACCCTGGTGCAGCAGCGCAAAATCACCTCTGCGATCGGGTGAGTAGCTGACAAAACAGGGTTTACTTCATTACGCCTGTGTTTCCGGGGATGTCGCCGATCGGTTCACAGCCTCCGCCCAGATATTTGGCGAGAAACTCTTCTGCCACGGCATAGAAATGCAGACGGTTTTCAGGGCGGGCAAAGCCGTGTCCTTCATCCGGGTAGAGAACATATTCGACGGGTTTTCCAGCCGATCGCATTGCCTCTGCAATCTGATCGCTTTCTGCCTGCTTCACGCGCGGGTCGTTGGCTCCCTGTCCGATCAGCAAAGGCTTCTGAATGCGATCGATAAAGAAGAGGGGCGATCGAGATTTGAGGAAATCGGGTTCCTGATCTAGATCCCCGACGCGATGGTAAAACTGCGCTTTCAGGGGTTCCCAATAAGGAGGAATGCTCTGCATCAGGGTGAGCAAGCTGCTCGGACCCACAATGTCTACCCCTGCCGCGAAGACATCGGGCGTGAAGGTCAATCCAACCAGCGTGGCATAGCCGCCATAGGAGCCACCCATGATGGCAACCTTTTGTGGATCAGCAATGCCCTGATCCGTCAGCCACTGCACGGCATCGAGCAGATCATCGTGCATTTTGCCCGCCCATTCCCGGTTGCCTGCGTTCAGAAATGCCTTTCCATATCCGGTTGATCCCCGGAAGTTAACCTGCAGGACAGCATAGCCGCGATTTGCCAGCCACTGCGCCTCTGGATCATAGCCCCAGGTATCTCGTGCCCAGGGCCCACCATGAACCAGCAGCACTGCCGGAAGATTTTGCTGCGCATCTTTGGGTAGGGTGAGATAGCCGTGAATCGTCAAACCGTCTCTTGCGGCGTAGGAAACGGGCTGCATTGAGGTAAGCGGCAGTGTCTCCAGAATCGGTTTATTGCTAAACAGCAGCGTTGCCTGTTTCGTCTCGCGATCGTATACGTAGTAATACACCGGACCATCATCGGTCGTGTAGGAAACGAGCCAGCGATCGTCTGCTAAAGTGCGGCTGCTGATGCCATATTCGCCTGAGCGAACCTGCGATAACGTTTCAAAATCTGCCCGAATCGCATCGTCTAGAATTTGCCATTCCAGCTTGTCTTTATAGAAAGCGACTGCCTGCAGTTCACGGCTCGTGGGATGGGTGACAATGCCGCCCACATCATACTGCGGGTCTTCGGCAATCACCGTCTCCTGCTTCGTCGTCAGATCGAGCGCAATCAAACGCTGAGCGTTCGCATCGTGGCTGCCAATGATATAAAGCGTTTTTCCGTCTAGCGAAAACTCGGCGGCGTAGCCTTCATCCTCGGCAGTCCAGTGGCGCAGCGTTTCCCAGGGGCGATCGGGGGCTTCGCGATAAAGCAAATCGGTGCCGCCGTCGGGTGTGGCTGCCAGCGCCGACAAAATTTGGAACTGAGCGTTTGCCGTCCAGCTCACGATATTCCCCGGATTGTCGGTGTCAAACTCGACTGCACCCGTTTTCAAATTCACCCGATAGACATCAAACTTCTGAGGATCGGTGAGATTGAGTCCCACCAGCAAATCGTCAGGAAAGTTTGGGTCAAGCTCGATCGGCTGTGCCTTCACGCCCTGAAACGGGGTCAGATCGCGCACCAGATTCGTGTGAATGTCTACGGAATAGCAGTGAAAATTCTCATCTCCATCGGCATCCTGCATATAAATCAAATGCGTTCCGTCATACGTCCAGAAATACATCCGAATGCCGCGCTTCTGGTCTGCTGTAATTTGCCGCGCATCTTCCTGCCCTACCGTTTGCAGCCACACCTGAAGTACGTTTTTTTCGTCGGGTGCAATATACGCCAGATATTTCCCATCCGGCGAGAGCTGAGGGCGCGATCGATCGGGGTTGCCGAAGAGAACTTCACGCGGGATCAGGGGAGTTTCTGGCTGGGTTGAAGGGGAGGGTTGGGGC
>Ga0224722_1000627_pt1 | contig 20301 bp, 17 predicted proteins | sample Balambano_FR1_Me_FD_161646 | JGI IMG/M metagenome (GOLD analysis project Ga0224722, IMG submission 161646) | Freshwater sediment microbial communities from Lake Towuti, South Sulawesi, Indonesia - Balambano_FR1_MetaG | ecosystem: Environmental > Aquatic > Freshwater > Lake > Sediment | place... | reverse complement strand
GACTTGAAGAGGGGTCAAGACGAATCCACCGCTCACGCCCATCAACGAGGAGATGAACCCCGCGAACACACCGATGATTCCAAGGCGTGGTACAGAGTCCGTTCCGACGCTTCCTTCCACATGCTGTTTCGAACGAAAGAAAGAAACAGCAAAATATGTGAGTAATGCGATGTAAACGAGCGAGATGATGAGTGTCGCCCCATCGACCCCTTCTAAATAAAAGACGAGCGGTGTGGCAATCCAGGTCCCGACAATCCCGAACACACCGATCCATAAGGCGTGCGACACGTTCACGTTCCGCAAACGAATATGTGAGAACGTTCCTGCCGTCGTTGAGCCGAGTGTCAACATGAGGCTCAGGGCAATCGCCGCACTCGCTTCATATCCGAAGACAAGGAGAAGTGGTGTCAGTAAGATGCCACCACCAATCCCAAAGAAACCGCTCAAGATTCCGATTAGCGTTCCTAAAAGGAGAAACTGTAATACTTGTAAAACGTCCATGTTGTACCCTTCTTTCATTGGTCTCGTCTGCAATCATATCAAAAAGGGGCGTCAAATGCGCCCCTTGCTTACAATGACCGTTCTAAAAACTCGAAAATTTGTTGACGATATTCATTCTGGAATGACTGGTACGACCCGACATGACCTTCGTTTTCGGTCACCCAAAGTTCGACGCGTTCTTGTGCTTCAGCCAATTTTTCACTTTCAGAAACAGGAATCGCATCATCCCCTTTACTGTGGATCAATAAGATAGGAGCCTCAATCGACTTGATATCCTGAATAGGGGATACGACATCGGCATCGAGACCGGTGAACCAAGGGGTCACGGTCATGATGACGGGCGTGAACGGAACGTTCGGCAAGTCACTCCATACCGGAAGATTCGTCTCGAGATAATTTCGTAAATCACTAAACGGACTGTCGGCGATGACGGCAGCTACTTCGACATCATCAGCTGTAGAGAGCGCCGTCGCCGCTCCCATTGAAATCCCGTATAAGACAACCGGTCCTTCTGAACGACCTTTCGCATACTGGATTGCCGCTTTTAAATCGGATTGTTCTTTAGCGCCGACCGTGACTCGGTCACCCTCTGAAATCCCTGACCCGCGAAAATCGAACGTTAAAAATTGGTATCCTTGTTCATGAAATTCTGGAATCAACTCTTTCAACGGTAAATCTTCCTGTTCACGGTTCTTTCCATATCCGTGGGCAAAGACGATGGTCGCTCGCGGTGTAGGATGAGGGATCCACCATCCGTATAAGTCATATCCTTCCTCCGATTGGATTGTCACATTCTCGTACTTCAAACCAAGTGATTTTGGGGTGTATGTCAATGTTTCCCGCTCCGGTGATGTCAACTGATCCCCAATATGAGCTGAGATTCCCCCGATAGCCAAACCGGCAACGAGTAAAATGATGAGTACCGCAATACTCAATAGTTTCATCCAACGATTCATCCGTAACTTCCCCTCGATTCTATTTACTCTATCTCAACCAGCTACGAAGCGCGATGAGCGCATGTTGGACTGGTTCCCATGTGCTAGACGGAATGAGATAACATGTCGCTTCATGGATAGAGAATGTTCGCACATCCTTTTGTTTAACGATGTTCTCGCCGATTGCGCTAAACGGATCGCTGTTCACATCGACATGTTCAAATGTGCGCCACTTGCGCTCCCCTCGTTCTACAACGGCACAACCGAATGATTTGGTCGGGCCGTCAATTCCGTACTCGGCATAATGCCAGAGTGTCGTCGCATCGAGCGGAGACCCCAAGTGCAGGATTCGTGCGTTTCGCTCAATCATTCGCTCGATGGGTGAACCTGGACCGAACCCGACATCGATGGTATGACCGGACACGATGGCTTCAGCCCCATCGCCCCACGCGGCAACGGACCACATCGGATGGGAACTACGATATACATTCGGATAGCTTCGGAACAGTTCTGGCACACGTCCCATGCCACGTGTCGCTGTTTTATCGGCTTCGTATGGAGGCATCTCCGCGCGAATCGTCTGCCACCATTCCACTGGGACAGGTGGCGCTTCCCATTCAGCTGGGTCAGAATTGTCTCCGGTCTGGGTCGCCATCATGATCAACCCAGATGGACCGACCACATCTTGAATCGCTTCGATGACGGTCTGCGCCCCTCCACATACCCAACCGAGTTTCGAGAGCGACGAATGGACAAACAATGCCTCTCCCGAGCGAACCCCGGCTTCTTTCAACTGTTCGATGAGACTCGACTTCGTCACCATCTGTTTCACAACGATCACTCCACAATCAGCTGGATCGACGACCCGCTTCTAGATTTTTTCACTTCAATCCGTGCATCGACACGGTCTTTCAATTCTTGGACATGACTGATGACGCCGACGAGCCGACCGGTCGCTTGTAAAGACATTAATAATTCAATCGCCTGGTCTAGAGATTCGGCATCAAGCGTACCAAATCCTTCATCGATGAGCATCGTCTCAAGACTGATGCCGCCACTCAACTGTTGAACGACTTCCGCAAGTCCAAGAGCGAGTGACAGCGACGCCTTAAATCCTTCACCGCCAGATAAGTTTTGTACACGACGCGATTGTCCGGTATAGGCATCAAAGACGAGAAGCTCGAGACCCGATTTGGCATTCCCCTTCGCCGTCTCGACTTTCCGTTCAAGCCGGAACTGACCGCTCGTCATCTGATCCAAATGAATGTTGGCCGCATGAAGGATCTGATCAAAGAAGGCGGTTTGAACATATGTCTCAAACGTCATTTTCTGTGGATTGATTCCCTTCCCGGTATCCGCAATCAATTTGATCGTCTCTAATTTTCGCTCTTCTTGTGCCGTCTGTTCGCGAAGGGTATTCCATTCGGAGATGACGTGTCTATGCCGAGACAAGGCATCTTGAGCTGTGATCAGCTGTTTCGACGCCTGCTCACTCCATTCAGCGACTTCCTTCACTTTCATCTCCATCCCATGCAGGTCCGGTCGCTCCTGATTCTCCAGTTTTTCTTCAATCATCTGTTTATGGTGTCGGAGTCGAACGCCTTCTTCCTCTTCACGTTGCAACTGTTCACGAATTATCGTCCGCTTGTCGATTTGATTGGCGAATGATTCATAGCGTTCACGCGTCAGATGTGATGCTTCTAGCTGATTGACCCAGATGGTCTGCTGGGCATCATACTGCTTCGATGCTTCAGACAACTGTTCACGGATCAATGACAGTCGTTCTTCCTCTTTCCAGAGTGCTTTTTTCATCGTCTCAAACTCGTGGTCGTATGCCTCGACTTGTTTCATCAACATCGCGATGCGTTGCTCAAGGTCGGCTCGTTCGCGCTGTAACGCATCGAATGTCGTTTCTTCACTTTGACCGAGTGCGTGGAGATTTTGTTGCGTCGCTTCAAGTTCGGATACGACACGCTCCCGCTCTTCGAACTGTTGACGTCGCTCTTGCTCTAACTGTCTGATTTCCGCTGACAGCTGACGTAGTGTCCGTTCGTTCTCTTGACGCATTCGTTCTTCCCGTTGCAATCGCTCTGCACGTGTTCGCCACTTATTGAGTTCTTCTGTGATATCCCCGTCGAATTGAATGTCTTTCGAAGCTTGATCCAGTTCTTGTCGGACTGCTTCAAGTTGTTGATGAAGTGAACGATAGTCCGCTCTCGCTTCGATTAAGCGTGTGGACAAATCATCAAGACGGGCCACGGCCGCATCCCGTTCTGCGATATTCGTAACGGTTTCTTCGTGTTGTGGGATATCATGATGACGAGAACCGCATACCGGGCATGGCTCACCGTCTACAAGCGTCTCACTTAATTGTCTCGCTAGTAGTAACTGTTCTTGCAGTGTAAACGTGGAGACCACTTCCTGTTGGGTCACGTACTGTCGTTGAACGTCCTTACCCGTCCGTTCACATTCGTCGAGTTGTTTTGATAACTCACGCACTTTTGTTTCAAGAGAGACCAGATGCACCAATCGGTCGACATGACGTTCGGCATCGACTGCTCGTTCGCTAGGTTCAGACTTTACGCTTTCGACCAATTGTCGTTCTTTTTCTTGAAGTTCTTGTAACCGAGATTCTTTTGAAAACGTGGCCAATTGTTTTGCACGATTCATCAGTTGGTCACGAAGGGTCACGAGTGTGGTGCGTTCCTTGATTCTTGGCATCATCTCATCGACAATCCGTAGTCGCTCTTTACGAGAGATCACTTCTTCTTTGTCCTTTTCAATCGTTGGTTGTTGCTCCACTAACTTCGATTGAGTGGATTGCAAGTGCTCTAATTTTGTCGAGGAGGTCTGTTCTTCCATCGTTAGCCGACGAACGAGTTGCTCTAGCTCCTGTAACCGTTCAAAGACTGGACGAATGTCGGCTGCGACCTCTAAATTTTTTAGCAGTTCACGTGTCTCGTTTCGAATCGATTCTCCGTTTAAAAAGATTGCAAGTGCTCGATCGGTCTCTTCTCGCTCCTGAAATAGGGTGATGAGCGCTTTTGCTTTCTCAAGTGCATCTCTTGCCTCTTCTAGTGCTGTCGCATACGTTTGTTTCTGGGCTAAGGCCGTTTCACACGTTGCAATCAGATGTTCTTCACGCTCATCGAGCCAACGTTGAATCTCATCGATTGACTGGGTCGACACCTCTTCAATCGATTCATCCTCAAGTTCTAATAATTTGAGCCGTGTCCGCTCGACCGCCCATTCCACTTGTTTGCGATAGGCACTATAGCGTTCGCCCCACTTTTCCTGGAACGTACGATATGCCTCTGTTTTGAAGATGGATTGGAGAATTTGTTGTTTTTCATTCGAGTTCGAATCAAGTAATTGTCTAAATTGGTTTTGAGGGAGCAACAAAATTTGACTGAACTGTTCATACGATAGTTGTAAAATCGATTCGATTCGTTCTTGTACCTCGTTCACTTTCGTCGCCAACGGCTTCCATCCGTCTTCCCATTCATAGAGGATGGCCTCATGCGGGATTGGGGTCTTGTTTTTCGGATGAGGTTGTTGGGGCTGTCGTACGATCCGATAGCGCTCTCCTCGAATCGTGAACGAAAAATCAACTTCCGTCTTCACCTCAGGTTGTGCATATTGGCTTCTGAAGTCACTTGCATTTCGAAGCGCCCCACTCGCCCTACCATAAAGGGCGAACGTCATCGCATCAAAGATCGTCGTCTTCCCGGCGCCCGTTCGACCGCTGACGACAAACATCGAGCGGCCAACCAACTGGGTGAAGTCAATCCTTTCACGTTCTGCATATGGTCCGAATGCTTGAATCATCAATTCGACCGGTCTCATCAGACATCACCTTCTTCTATCATTTGCTTCACGGCATCTGGTGCAGTGCGATCATGAACGGCCTCAAAAAATTGGAGATATACCTCTTCTACGGACCGTCTTTCGAGCGTCTCGCGTTCAAACGTGGATGTCTGCTCCTGGCGACGTAACAGTTCCAGTTCAAGATGAAGAATATTCGGATAGACAGTCCGAAGTTTCGCCATCGGATCATGAAGCGCCGTATCATCGGTCAATACAATTTTAAGGTAGTCATCTGTCTTTTGTTGCTGATAAAAAGTTGGGGCAAGGAGTTCGTTCAATGTTCCCGTGAGTTGTCGCATATCCCGCTCTGGTGTCAAGGCACGGCGACGACGTGTCCATTGACCGTTCCATTCCAGAATATCGACGGATTTTTCATGATTGACCTCGGAAAACGAATATTTCATGAGCGACCCACTATATGCAATTCTTTCTGATTGAATCGCATCACGATTATGTAAATGACCTAATGCCGTATACGAAAAAGGCTCATACAACCCTTTTGCGACCTGTCCAGCCGTGCCAACGGATAACTGACGCTCTGAATCCGTTTCGAGTCCACCAGCGACAAAACTGTGACCGATTGTAATCGCATCTTTTTCGATTGTACCGTAAGCTTCAATGACTGCCTCCAGTGCATCGTGATGCGTTCGAATCGAGTCAATACCGAGGATATGCCTTACGCGAGCCGGCTCAAGGAATGGAATCGGATAAAATGGGACCCCTGCGACATCGAGGGGACCCGAAGTCGGGTCGAGTTTCCCAACGATGTGAAGACCCACTTGTCTCAATAACTTCGAACTATATTCGAGACGTTCTGCCGAATCATGGTTTCCAGCGATGGCAACGACCGGGATTCCACGGTTCAAGACGAGCTCTCGCCACATCTCATCGAGTAAATCGACCGCCTCGACGGGAGGGACGGCACGGTCATATAAATCACCTGCGATGATGACCGCATCGGGTCGCTCTTCATCTACGATTTGTAAAAATGAATGGAACAAGATATTCCGTTGATCTTCTGTCATATGTCGACCGTGGACAATCTTTCCTAGATGCCAATCGGCCGTGTGAATCCATTTCATCACGTATCACCTCTCTTTCCTATTCTAGCATGAGTCATTCGAATGATTCGACGTCTTGACACCCGTTTTTGAAACAGCGAAAGTAAGAGGAGAGGAGGACTTCCAATATGAAACCATCAACATGGCAAACTTTTTTTCAATTATTCAAAATCGCGAATCCTCCGAAAGGGCTATTTGTCGGAGCCATTCTTATCTCTCTCCTTCAAGCCATCGCCTCACTGGCCATTCCGCTCATCTTGCAACGTGTGGTCGATCGGTGGAGCAGCGACTTATTGACACCAGAATGGATCATCTATTTTGTCATCGCATTTTTGATTCAAGTCGTCACGAGTGCCGTTTCGATTTATTGGTTACATATTGTCGGGCAACGGGTCGTCGCCAATTTACGCACGACCTTATGGGACCATCTCGTCAAACTGCCGATTCCTTTCTATGACGGCATCAAATCGGGGGAACTGGTGTCTCGGTTGAACAACGATACGACGACGCTTCAACAGTTATTGTCCGAACAAAGTGTCAGGTTGTTGACCTCTCTCGTCTCGGTCGTCGGTGCCGTCGCCATCTTGTTCACACTCGATTGGCAAATGACACTCGTTATCTTGTTTTCTGTTCCGACCACACTCATTATTGTTATACCGCTCGGACGAAAGCTACGGATTATCGCAAAAGAGACACAACAAGAACTCGGAAATCTTTCCGGTTTCTTCGCCGAACTGCTCGGAGAGATTCGACTTGTCAAATCACAAGCGACGGAACAGATGGAAGTGAGTACCGGCAAAGCAAAAATTGAGACACTTTTCGATTACGGGGTGAAAGAAGGACGAATTCAAGCGTTCCTCATCCCCCTTCTCAATGTGACCTTGACCGGGATGTTGATTGCCATCCTCGGGTTCGGCGCATATCGCGTCTCGACCGGAGCTTTATCAACGGGCGAACTACTCGCCTTCATGCTCTATCTCTTCCAAATCATCACGCCCCTCATCACGATGAGTGAATTCTTGACGAGACTTCAAAAGGCGCGTGGAGCTACGGAACGGATTGCTGAATTGCTCGAAGTCAGTCCCGAACCATACAGCACACATGAAGAAACGATTCATCAGACAGCACTCACATTCGAAGACGTTGCTTTCCATTATGGCACTGAACCCGTCATCCAAGGGTTGACACTTCAAGTGTCACCGGGGGCGACAACCGCCATCGTCGGACGCAGTGGTGCCGGGAAAACGACACTTTTCTCACTTGTCGAACAGTTCTACACACCGACGGCAGGAACGATTCGATATGGAAATCGAGAGATTCAAACATACGGGCGTGATACTTGGCGTCAAATCCTCGGATATGTCGCTCAAGATTCCCCCGTCCTCTCAGGATCTGTACGGACAAACATTGTGTACGGACTTCGACATGAAGCGAGCGATGATGAAATCAAAGAGGCCTGTGAGATGGCCAACGCATGGTCGTTCATTGAAACGATGCCAGAACAGCTCGATACGGAGATTGGTGAGCGAGGCATCCGTTTGTCTGGCGGGCAGCGGCAACGGCTTGCTATCGCACGTGCGTTATTAAGAAATCCACAGATCCTATTGCTCGACGAGGCAACATCAAGTCTAGATTCCGAATCAGAACGCGTGGTCCAAGAAGCGTTAGACCGCCTGATGGTCGGACGAACGACGCTTGTGATTGCCCACCGACTCTCGACTGTCAGACATGCCGACCAGATTGTCGTCTTAGAAGACGGACGAATCAGCGGGATTGGGAAACATGAGCAACTTTTAACGGAGAATGAACTATATCAACGACTCGTTTCACAACAATTATTAGGGGGACAAGCGACATGAAAACAATCGGATTTATCGGGCTCGGGGTCATGGGCCAATCGATGGTACGTAATTTGATGAAACACGGATTTGAAGTGCAAGCATACACACGGACGAAAGAGAAGGCAGCTGCATTGTTAGAGGAAGGTGTGACATGGTGTGATTCGGTACGGGACGTATGCCGAGATGCCGATGCCGTCATCACGATCGTCGGCTATCCGTCCGATGTCGAATCCATCTATTTTGGCGAAGGGAACATTCTTGATTCGGCAGAACCAGGTACATTATTGATCGACATGACGACGTCTTCTCCGAAACTGGCTGAACGAATTGCCGAGACCGCCATTGAGCGGAGTCTCCTCCCACTTGACGCTCCGGTCACGGGTGGCGATGTCGGAGCCAAAAATGGAACGCTGTCGATTTTAGTCGGTGGGGGTGAATTCGCCTTCAATAAAGCGAAGCCTCTATTTGAAGCGATGGGACAATCGATTGAACGAATGGGATACGCAGGGAGCGGTCAATATGCGAAACTTGCCAATCAAATCGCCATTGCCGGCATCATGATGGGGAATGCCGAAATGCTAGCGTTCAGTAAACGAGCTGGAATTGACCCAGATGCGCTCGTTCGTACGATTCGTGGCGGGGCAGCCGGTAGCTGGACGCTTGAAAACTTGGTTCCACGCATGATTGTCGAAGATTATGCACCTGGCTTCTTCATCAAACACTTTATCAAAGACATGACACTCGCTATCGAGAGCGCACACGAGCTACAAGTGACATTACCAGGTCTCGAGCTCGCACATCGCCTCTATTCAATTCTTGAAAAGAATGGATACGGAGAGAATGGCACGCAAGCACTGATCGAGTATTATCTTCATCAAGACGTTTGAAACCGGATGTTTGTGGAATTAGTAGGAGTGAAGGAGGCGATTTTTGTGCCATGGAATATGAAAGACTATCCAGAATCACTGAAAAACTTCGATCCACTTGTAAAAAAGAAAGCCATTGATATCGCGAACGCATTACTCGCGCAAGGCTACTCTGAGACGAAAGCGATTCCCATTGCCACCGAGCAAGCGAAAAAATGGCATGCGGATGCGTCGGAAGAGGAAAAACAAGATTTTGAAGACGCCCCAAACCCTAAAAAGTCAGATCAGCATGGAACATGAAGCAACCGGTCGGATTATCCGACCGGTTGTTTTGCTTGATAGGAGGCGTTCAGCTCCAAATAGAGTCCAGAAATCGCCGTTTGAAGATACGGTGTGACAAAGATATAAGCCAGCCCTCCAGTAAGAAGGACGAGCGCATACCATCCGATAAAACTCGCAAAGAGCTTCAACATCGTCTGTTTGTGTCCCTTCATCATCTGTCGGCTCTTTCGCATTGCCTGGAACGCTGATAGGTCAGGATTATCTCGCATAATGAACGGTACAACCCGATACGTCAAATAGAACCAGACACCAGGTACGATCAAGAAGAGCATCAGCACGTTTAGACCTAAATAGAATACGGCATAATAGACCACGGCACGTGAATAGTCTTTCAGTGACCCGAACGATTCAATCAACAATCCGAACGTTGGCTTTTCATCTTTCGCGACCTGAAGAAACACCCAATTTTTCCCGAGTTCGATGGGGGCGAGCAAAACCGTCGCCCCGTAAAGGAGCGCCACCGAGGTCAAAAGGACTTCGGGGTCGTTCGTCGAGAGATCAAGTCGTGTCGTGATCATCGCTTGAATGACCATGACAGTTAAGACAACGAGTAATGAGATGCCCCACTTCCCTGATAGCATGCGTAGCGCATATTGTTTGTAAACGGAAGATTGCATGAATTCACCTACATTTATTGTTTTCTCTCATTATAGCAAAAAAACAGTCTTCCGACTGTTTTTCGCCTTGGCTCATCCAAGAAGTGGTTTGAACTTTCCTTCATCGAGCTTTCCATTCGTTCGTACACCGTTTCCTATGTGTACCATCGCTACGTCAAGATGTTCTTGAAGAATCGGTAACGTTTTCACCGTGATCCCTGCACCAGGTAAAAGTGTCATCTCCGCCCGTTCCTTCAAGGCAATCAAGGTTTCGATTCCTTCTAGTGCGGTGTTGGCACCGCCTGAAGTAAGGAGAATGTCTACTTCCGGATATTCATTCAACACGTCCATCGCTTCAAAGAGATCACGAGATGCATCGAAGGCACGGTGGTACGTGAGCGTCATTTCCCCTTTGTGTTTGATGACTTCACCTAAAATCCGCTCATCAATCGCACCGTCCTGTGTCAATGCACCGAATACGATTCCATCGACACCGAGCTCACGGCATAGACCGATATCCGCAAGCATAGTTTCGACATCATCCTCATTGTAATGGAACGAATGTGTATGGGGGCGAATCATCACATGCACTGGAATCGATACATGTTCGACCACGTTTCGAATCGTTCCAAAACTTGGTGTGATACCCCCATTTTCTATATCCGCAATCAGTTCGAGTCGTTTCGCACCGAATTGCTCAGCCTGAATCGCTTCTGTCAGTGTAGTGACAATCACTTCTACATTCATTCAATCGCTCCCTTTAGGGTGCGAACTTCCAGTCCACACCATGTTCGGCTAAGACGCCTTTGAAATCTTGAGGTTCCGGAAAGTCAGAAATAATCGCCGTCACCTTCGAAAAATCACAGACGCGATACCGCTTTTGTTGATTCAGTTGGGTATGGTCTGTCAATAAGAACGTCTCGCGACTTTGTGACATCACCGACTGGGTGATACTGGCGAGGCCAAACGCGTCACACGTTAAACCTAGTGACGCATCGACCCCTTCGACGGACAAGATGGCAAGGTCGAACATATAAGTCTGAAGTTGCGCTAGGACTTGCTCACCTGTCGTCACGAGATGTTTCGGGTCGATTGTACCACCTAACAGCTGAATTTCGCCACCGAGCACACCTTTTGCCCGCTGTTCAAACAACGCCTTCGCCACCGTCAACGATGGCGTCACGACCGTCACATTACGACCACGCAACCGGGATGCCACTTGCTCTGCTGCAACCCCGTGTCCGATATATAATAATGTATCATCTGGAATCAACTGAAATGCGGTATAAGCGATCCGACGAATTCCATCCATGTTCGCAATCACGATGGGCTGAAAGGACATGCTCTGATGAAGGACCGCTCCCCCGTATACACGTTTGATTCGATGCTCTTTTTCTAGCTCTTCTAAATAACGTCGAATCGACTCCCCCGATACGTTCAAGCGCTCGATCAACTCACTCGTCTTTACTTTGCCTTCTCGTTCGATCCATTCTACAATTTTCTGTTTACGCTCTTCACCGATTAAAGACACGTCCCTGCCTCCTCCACAATAATCTTTCCTTTTCTAGTGTAACGAACGCATGTAAATTTAACGTAAATTGAAAGTAAAGAACGAGCAAATCCAACATGTTTTTGTTACTTTTTTGTGTAAATCAACGACAATACACAAAAAAGGCACGCCCTAAACGGACGTACCTGCATGCGTCATGATTTCGGCTTGTGTTGAAACAGCGGAACTTTTGGTTCTTTTCCAGCACGAATACGTTGCCAGTTGGTACGATGCTTGATAATAATGAACAATGCAAGTGGCACGATGACGATCAGCGGTAACCAATCTTTCGTCACGATGCTATAAGTCGTTGCTGTCACCAGTCCCACCACGGCGGCAGCCATCGAGGAGAGGGATACCATGCGCGAGGTGAGGAGCGTCACGATAAATGTACCGACGACGACAAAGAAGAACCACGGGAAGGCTGCCAACAAAACTCCACCGCTCGTCGCAACCGATTTTCCACCTTTAAATTTCGCAAAGACTGGATAAGAGTGTCCTATCACTGCCGGAATCCCGGCAAGAAGCAGGCTCATCTCGCTTCCGAATAGTAGAGGCAGCAATGCAGCGACAAGACCTTTCCCCATGTCACCGAGCAAAACGAGGATTCCTGCCTTCTTACCTAATACGCGAAACGTGTTCGTCGTTCCTAGATTGCCGCTCCCATGTTCTCGAACGTCTACGCGATAGCCGAGCTTGCCGATGATGAGGGCAAACGGAATGGCACCAAGTAGATAACTTAAAATAATAATCATGATTTCTGTCACATATGGCATCGCAATTCCCCTTATTTCATAAATTCCGCAATATAGCGATCATATGGCTGATTCAATGCATGTACCTGTTTCGCATGCTCCATACCGATATAACGTAAATGCCATGGTTCGTACATATACCCGGTCTCATCCTCAAACTCTTTTTGGTAACGGATGATAAAACCATACTCGTGAGCATGATCAGCTAGCCATTTTCCTTCAACCGTTTCACCGAGACTTTGAGTCAGTTGATAGTTGACTGAGGCGCTCGATACGTCAATCGCAAGTCCTGTTTGATGTTCGGAATGGCCAGGTGGTGCGGAGTATTTCATGGCTTGCTCTTTGCCATCTCGTTCGACATAAGCATTGAAGAGATTGACTTGATAGGCGTATGAACGAAACGCACTCGTCCCTTTCAAATCAATTCCTGCTGCCTTCGCATCTTTCATTAGACCTTCAATCGCTTGAGCAGCCTCTTTACGTAACATTCGACGTTCACCAACTGTCGAGTCGACAAAATCGATATTCGCCTCTACTAAATCACTCGGCTGATAGTCGGAAGGCAATGCAATTTGCTTGTTTACAAGAATCAATTCATCTAATTCCAAATTGGCCACACCATCTGTTTCAATCGGTTGACTAGGTGTCATAGGTTCTTCCTCTACTGGTTCGGTCGGCTGTTCAGTCTCGTCCGACGTCTCCTCTTCAGAAGGTGACTCGGAGACCGTTTCATCTTCACGATCCGAAGTCGGTTCATTTGGTTCTGTCTTTGGTTCATCTATTGTTGATGACTGTGTCGTTGGTTCTTTCGGTTCAACTTGCTCGTTTGTCGTACAACCGGCTAACATGAACGTCAAGGCGCCGCAAACCATCAAAATCGATGGATAACGCATGCGATCTTCCCCTTTCTAGATAACAAAAAGTACCGTCAAGATATGATACCATACTGACGGTACGAAGACAGAAGATTCTTAGACAGGGTTCATGACGTTCAAATACATCTCATGCCATTTCGGGAACTCCCGATCGAGTCGAATCGGTTTGAAGTCGCCTCGTTTGACGACGACATGTGTTGTTGTGGCCGTGCCGACAAGTTCCCCATGTTGATTCGTCAACTCATACCCGTAAATCGTTCTGATTTTTGAATATTGATCGACCCATACACGAACATGAACTGTATCACCATACGTCACGCTACGCTTATAGTCCATGGATACGTTTGTCACGGGAGAGACAAATCCCGCTTCTTCCATATCCTTATATTCGACACCGAGTTGCCGTAACAATTCCGTGCGTGCAATCTCTAAATAAACTAAATAGTTGGCATGATAGACGATGCCCATCATGTCCGTCTCTTGATACCGTATCGGGATTTGAACCGTGTGCATTGAATCATCCTTCTTTCCTACTACCAGTATATTATAACTTGCTCTTAATATCTACTACTAATAATTGTTGGAGTGACACTTCCTCATCTCCAGACGAGACTAAACGATAGGACTGACGAGCAATCGACTCATCGATGACAGATAGAGCGGTACGCGCATTTGCATGTTTGATGTCACCTAGACGAATAGCCAATGCCTCAAGCGCATCCTCTTCCATCACATAACCGAACTGACTTGCATAGTTTTTTGCGATGTCCACTAACTGTTCTTGCGTATAGTCAGCAAAGTGAATCGTCCGTTTCATTCGGCTGCTGAGTCCCGGGTTGGATTCAATCAACCGGCGCATCGGTCCTTCGTAACCGGCAAGGACGACGACAAGATTCTCGCCATGTTTCGGCATTTCGTCAACTAGTGTATCAATCGCTTCCCGCCCATAGTCGTTCGCCCCACCGTTTAAACTATAGGCCTCGTCAATGAGTAATACACCGCCAAGAGCGTCACGAATCGCCGCTTTCGTTTTTTGAGCTGTCTGCCCCACATAGCCACTGACCAAATCTGCACGACTGACGACATTGACATGTCCTCGCTTCAAATATCCTGTCCGTTTCAACATCTGTGCATATAAATAGGCAAATGTCGTTTTTCCGGTACCACTGTTTCCGGTAAGTGTCATATGGAGTTGGACGGGCGCGGTCTTCAAACCGAGCGCCTTCCGCTTCTTTTGAATCTGGACGAGCGCTTCGATTTCAGCCAGTTGTGCTTTCGCTTCTTCCATGCCGACCAGGTCATCTAACGATGTCGGACTCGAGTCATCTTCTGGCTGATCAAAGTCTTCTTCAGTCAAGAGCGCCATCTCGTCTAACGGAGCGTCTGCACCGAAGCGGGAACCCTTCTTAAACATCGCATCAAGTAAAATATTATGGACAGTCCGAGCATTTCCGAACGTCGAATCGACCCGTTCTCTATCGATTCGAGTAAGAAGTGATCGCTTTGCCTCTTCCGTCAGCACGTAATTATTCTCTTGTGCCACTTTCTCACCGATGGCGACCAATTCTTCGTCACGGTAGTTCGGTAACTCATAGTGATTCGACTCAGGGAATCGTGATCGTAAACCAGGGTTGGCTAAGAGGAAATGGCGCATTTCTTCTGGATAACCAGCTAGAATGACGACGAACTTGCCTGCATATTCGCCACTCGTCATTGCGGCGACAAGCGTATCGATGGCCGCTTGTCCGTAATCACTGCCACTCGCATCTTGACGCTTCAATGCATATGCCTCATCGATGAATAAGACACCACCTTCCGCCTCTTTCACCTTGTTCATTACCTGTTCTTCCGTTTGTCCAACATAGGCACCGACAAGACTCGAACGATCTGCCTCGACAAGGTCTGGGCGTCCTAATAAGCCAAGTTCAAAGTAAATCTCAGCCATGAGTCTCGCTAATGTCGTCTTTCCGGTTCCTGGATTCCCTGTGAAAACGAGATGAAGGGAAGGTTGATGTTTTGAAGAAAATCCGGCCTTTTCTCGTTCCTTCTGGAAAAGGAGGAAGCGATACCATGCCTTTACACGCGCTTTGATGTCATCGAGCCCAATCATGTCTTCAAGTGACTCAATCGCGCTCGAGCGTGCCTCGCTCGGACGGTCTGGTAGTAGCTCACAAATCGTGTGTAGTCGTTCCTTCACAAGGGCGACGCGCTCCCCGAATCGATGAAACGCTTCACGACTGAAATAGTTCCCTTGCATGGATGCGAGCAAGGAGGCAGTATCATCTTCAAGAGATGCGACTTCTTGCATCGCTTCAATGATTGCTTCAAACAGATTCTCCAGCTGTCCGCGCCATTCAGAATCACGCAAATCAGACTTCGCAGCCTCCACCTCATCATGGAGTTGGTCAAGTTGATCGAGCAACGCTGACGTTTTTGACTCGTACTCTGTTAAAATTTGAACCTTCATTGAGGCGTAATCGGCCTCTCGTAAGGTGGGCCAGTCAATTTGAAGCGCCTGTTTCGAACGACGCAACTGCTCATTCAGTTGAAACAGACGAAGCTCTGGAGGAAGTGCGTTCATCGCCTCCAACTCTTTTACCCAACGGTTGAGTAACGGGTCCATCGCTTCCTTTTGTTTGAGTCGATGTGTTGCGAGCAACCGCAACGAACGAATCAACTCTTCTTGGTGCTGAGTCGCACGAGACCAATGTGCGTAAGATAACAAAGCCGCCTCGTCGATCTTTTCTCCAGCTTCCCAGTTCGTCAAGTCCGTTTGAACTTGTTCCACTTGAATTTGTTTCATCTTGTTCTCCCTTTCAGACGACAAGGGAGCCGACATCATGTCTGCTCCCCATCGGATTATCTTGATTCAAACGATGTCATCCGAATCGAATGGAATAACTTCCCGTTATTCCGCGATTCTGCCGCGAGCAAGATTCGTTCATGCGCATCGACATAATATGTGACGGTTTCTTTATTTTCTTCTTCACTAAAAATCGATGGATAGTTTTCAATCCACTCTTCCGGAACGGTCTCAGCCGATTCCGATTTCACATACGCTTGCGCGGTACGTCCGACCAAGTCAGTTTCGCCTTCACTTGAACCAAGGGTCCCGTCATCGAGCCATTTGCGAATCTGTTCGTTCGTTGCCCGTGACAAGAATGGATGAGGTGCGACTGCTCCGGAGTTCGTTTCCTGACGTAGAACTTCTTCACCGTCCGGATTGAACTCCAAGTAGGTCTCTCCATCCCACTCTGCCTTCGCGCCAACATTCGGACCTGTCACGACTTCAGATACAAAATGCCCATCCTCATCATACGTGACTAGATACTCTCGTTCCTCAAGCTCTTCGCCTTCTTTAGGAAGTTTGCGTTCCTGATATCCGATTACGACATTTGAGTAGAATGGTTCGACTTGCTCTTCCTCTTCCCCGCTCAAGTCCATGAGCACATAGAAGTTATATGCGAGTAATGCCCCGACAATGAGGATGCCGGCCAATATCACCCAGCTCAACCTTTTTTTTATCTGTTGTTTCATAGCCTATCCTCCTCGTTTCTTCACTTACTATCCTACACTAGCGAGAAGGACAAGCAAAATATTTTTGACCGAAAAAGGATCTCAGCTGAGACCCTTTCGAATTAACCTAATTGATCTTCATCCTTCTTTTGCGTCTCGAGCCATTTATCTCGTTCATCTGGTTCATCGGCAAGATCCTTGAATAAGGCAATCAACATAAAGATGAGCACGAAGATGAATGGGAAGGCTACGAGAATGGCGACAGCTTGTAAAGCATTTAATCCACCAGCATATAACAATACGGCTGCGATTGATGATTGAATGACACCCCACGTTATTTTAATCCCCATCGGCGGGATAAGCTTCCCGTTTGATGTAAGCATACCGAGGACGTACGTCGCAGAATCCGCCGACGTAATGAAGAATGTCGAAATCAAGAAGATGGCGACCACACTAAGTACCGTCCCAAAACCACCAAACGTCTCAAACAGTGCAAAGAGTCCGACTTCAGTACCGATTTCATTCACTTGTCCAATCAAATTCGAACCACCGAACAAGTCAGCCCAAATTGCTGATCCTCCAAATACAGAAAACCATAGAAGTCCGAACGATGTCGGGACAAGCAAGATGCCGATAATGAATTCCCGAATCGTACGTCCTTTGGAAACACGGGCGATGAACGTTCCGACGAATGGTGACCAAGAAATCCACCAAGCCCAATAAAAGATGGTCCAACCGTTAATCCACTCCCGCTCAACTGGTTCAAATGCGGCTGTTCGGAAACTCATGCTCGGGAGCTGCTGCAAGTAAGTCCCGACTGTTTGTGTGAACAAGTCGAAAATGAATGCAGTCGGCCCCGCGAACATCGTAGCAATCAATAGAACGATTGCTAAGAAAATGTTCGTATTACTTAAAATTCGAATCCCTTTGTCAAGGCCAGTCGAGGCACTGATCATGTAGAGTACGGATACGACCCCGATGATGATCATCTGTGTCACAAAGGCGTTTGGTATCTCAGGGATGAGGTAATGAAGGCCTCCAGCGATTTGCTGAGCACCAAAACCGAGTGAAGTCGCTACCCCGAACGCTGTCGCAATGACCGCAAGGATGTCGACCGTTTGTTTCACAGGTTGTTCGTAGCGGTTGTGGACGAGCGAACCGATTGTTTCCCCAATCGTCGCCGGACGACCTTTTCTAAACGTCGAATATGCGATGGCGAGCGCAATCATCGCGTAAATCGCCCATGGATGGAGACCCCAGTGGAAGAATGCATAACGCATCGCAGTTCGTGCATCTCCTTCAGGTGTTGGGGAAGCGAATGGTGGTGCGTGGAAATGGAGCAACGGTTCAGCAGCTCCCCAGAAGATGAGTCCTATTCCCATCCCGGCGCTGAATAACATGGCAAACCATGATAAATAACTAAATTCCGGACGATCCGTATCCTTTCCAAGTCGAATCGAGCCGTACCTTGAAAAGATTAGAAAGATGGCAACCACTAAAAATCCAGTTGCGCTCAAGAGATAGAACCAACCCATCCCGTTTGAGAGCCAGCCTTGTAACGTGCTCGTCACGTTTAATAGACTCGCATTATCTAATAAACTCTCAGGGAACAGTCCCCAAATTGTGAACAAGCCAGTTATGATTGCAGATACGACGAATACGGTCGTCACACGGCTTTTCCGTTCCATAAAATCACTCCAATTCATTTCCTATTTTCATATATGTTTTCCACCCTAACATATTTGTTAAACAAGTCACAAGCTTATGAGCATATAAATGTGTTGTTTACCGTCAAATAGATAAATGTCTTGTCATCAAGTTGTTTCTTTGGGCTCCAGTGAAACAATTAATGTTTCATCGACCACATAGTAGGGCCTTTTTGGCAATGTTTTTAAATAACCGCCTTCTCGTAAACGGGTCAAATCGAGTTGAAGGGCGTTCTGAAATTTTTGTAACGGTAATTTCTTCTCCTGATCCATGTACAGATCGAGCGCTCGTTGCACTTGGTCCATTTCATAAATGACGTCGCGTTCATCTTCCGGTACGATATGAAACGTCTCTTTTGACATAAAGAAACGTTGTCTCGGGATTCCCGAAAGATGATGTTTCAAGCGTTTGGTGTCGATTTCTTGCGAGTCATCCAATAGGACGGTGCGATTCACACCTTTTGGCAATGTCTGTTCATATTCGTGGATTGCTTGACGCAATTCTGAAAGGGTGATGTCAATCTCTCGATCCGGTTCCACCTCTTTTTGTTGCGTCAATCGTTTCCACCAACTCTTTCCGAGCCTCTCTTCCCTATCCATAAACACACCCCTCCCTGTCTTCCTGTTCCCGATTCCTTTAAAACTTTCACCAATAAATCGCATATTTATGAAAAAAACCTTCCTTTTTTCAAAGGAAGGTCATGGACTAGAACTTATTTCAATTTGTTACGGAGAACCATTTGCAGGATTCCTCCGTGACGGTAGTAATCAATTTCAACTTCAGAGTCGAAACGAGCGATGACTTTGAACTCTGTCACCGTACCGTTTTCATGCGTCGCTTTTGCGTTCAAGATATCGCGCGGACGAACAGACTCATCGACTTGAATATCGATTGCTTCCTCACCAGTCAATCCGAGTGATTCAGCCGATTCACCGTCTAAGAACTGAAGCGGGAGCACACCCATCATGACAAGGTTCGAACGGTGAATCCGCTCAAAGCTTTGTGCGATGACGGCACGAATGCCAAGGAGGTTTGTCCCTTTCGCTGCCCAGTCACGAGATGATCCCATTCCGTAATCGTTTCCAGCGAGGACGACAAGTCCTGTTCCCTGTTCTTTATACTTCATCGCCGCATCGTACATCGGCATGATTTCACCTGTTGGCCAGTACGTCGTGAAGCCACCTTCAGTCCCAGGAGCAACTTGGTTGCGAATGCGAATGTTAGCGAACGTACCACGCATCATGACTTCATGGTTACCACGGCGTGAACCGTATGAGTTGAAGTCGATCGGCTCTACCCCTTTAGAAAGGAGGTATTGACCAGCTGGTGTCGTCTTCGAGAATGATCCCGCTGGCGAGATGTGGTCAGTCGTGACCGAATCCGCAAACTTCCCGATGACACGTAAGCCGTTCAATGCATGAACCTCGCCCGCTTCTGGCTCGAGTTGTTCGAAGAACGGTGGGTTTTGGATGTATGTCGACTCATCTGAGAAGTCATACAAGTTTCCTTCCGGAACATCGAGTGCGTTCCAACGCTCGTTTCCAGTGAAGACCGTTTCGTACTCTTTACGGAACGCTTCAGGTGAAACGACGTCTTGGACAACCATCTTGATTTCATCGTTTGATGGCCAGATGTCTTTGAAGTATACTTCATTTCCATCTTTGTCCGTACCGAACGAATCATTCATGATGTCGAAGTTGACTGACCCGGCAAGAGCGTAAGCAACGACGAGCGGTGGTGATGCCAAGAAGTTCGCCTTCACGAGCGGGTGAACGCGTCCTTCAAAGTTACGGTTACCAGAGAGGACTGACGACACGAGCAAGTCGTTTTCTGTGATCGTTTCTTCGACTTCACGGTCAAGTGGACCCGAGTTTCCGATACATGTCGTAC
>Ga0224722_1000626_pt1 | contig 20302 bp, 22 predicted proteins | sample Balambano_FR1_Me_FD_161646 | JGI IMG/M metagenome (GOLD analysis project Ga0224722, IMG submission 161646) | Freshwater sediment microbial communities from Lake Towuti, South Sulawesi, Indonesia - Balambano_FR1_MetaG | ecosystem: Environmental > Aquatic > Freshwater > Lake > Sediment | place... | reverse complement strand
GTCGGCAAACTTGGCCGCGCTCAGTTTGAGGGCTTTGCGCAGCGAAAGGATGCCAGATACCTTTTTGGCGAAACGGGTGGCTTCAAGATGTCTTGAAATGGAATCAAGACAAGGGTTAGCCGCCCCTTGCGAGGGCGGCTTTGTGATCGCGGTCATCCCATGCTGGCTTATCACTTCGCCTCCAGCACCTTGAATGCGGCGGCGTTGCCGGTGGCTTCGAAGCGCAGCGTCGCGGCTTCGAGCTTGCGGGCGACAGCGGCCTTGTGCTGTGGGCTGTGCAGCCGGCGCTCACGCTTGGCCATGCGCTCGGCGGCGCGAGGGCTGATGCCCTTGGCCGTCAGTTCGGCGATGCGGGCTTGGAATTCGGTGCGGGTCACGACTTCACCGCCTGCTTGCGGGGGCCGTAGATATAAACACCAGCAAACACGCCACCCATCGCGGCGATGGCATTGATGCAGCCCGGCACTGCTGCCACAACGCTCACGTTGTGTTCGTGCGCGACCTGCCCATTGTTGCGCTCGATTTCACCGAGGTAGACATCCATGCTCTCAGTGAAGCAATACAGTTTGAAGACCTCACGCGGCGCATTGTTTTCTAGCCAGGTGTAGAAATATTGATGCGCGTCCAGTTGGAGCGCGCCCACAAACCCTGGCGCGATGGCCGGTGCTTCGAGCACAAAGAGAGGGTTGACCTTCGCTTCGTGTTGCGTGGTCGGCTGGGCTTTGCCGTTGGTGGCGGTCTTCGTGGTAACTTTCTTCGTAGCCATTTCGATATCTCCTTATCGGTCTGGTTAGAACGGCCTGGGCGTTGTCGCGCTTGGGCCGTTCGCGCTTAGTTGCTTGACATTATCTTTACTATCAATAAAATATCAAGTAAATCTTGACTCAATAATTACCTGCCTATAGTCTTTGGCTATGGTCAGGCGTGGGAGAAAGCCAGGAATGATTAAGAAACGCGATGCCGTGTTGCAGGTCTACGTCACGCCCGAAGAGAAGGCGTCAATCGAACAGGTTGCGCAAGAGTCGGGGCTTTCAGCGGCTGCCTACGCTCGAATGATCCTGCTTGACGCAATTAAGCTTGACGTGAAGACCGCACAAGACAAGCCCACGCGCAAGTAGGGCAGGGCAATGAAGCCATACAAGCCGGGTGAGAGTAAGATTTCCAAGGCGCAGTGGGACAGGCTCAACGAGTTCTTTAAGACCATTGAGCGGCCGGCGCAGGATGAACTATTCGCCACCGGAGACCACTACACGCTGTATCTCATCCTGCGCAACGAGTTAGGATTCAGGCCGCCGCGCAACGCGATAGAGGTGTATGAGTTTGCTGAGCAAGTGCTTCTGGAAGGATGGGAATGACAAGCCTTAGCCAACTGCCGGCGCTGCACGTGCCCGATGGCCGCCCGGCCTGGGTGCACTACCTGGACTATCAGGCGATAGGGCGCGCCTTCGATGATCTGACGCCCGACACGATGCCCGATGCCGTTGCACTAGTGCGGCGCGCTGCCGGCGTTGAACTCCCGCCCGACTTCGATTCGGTGCAATTCAACTTGTGGGCGCTGTTGCGTCGCGGCTATTGGGCACCAAACCTAACAGACGCGCAGCAAGAGACACTCGCCCGGCTGTTCTCTCTCACCAATCCCACTGACGAAGACGACGATACGCCACTCGCGCCGGAAGGGTCACACCGCGCGCTGCACACGTTCCTGACGCGCGAGTTAGGCGAACGTATCCCGGAGACGCGCGGGGCGGCCTACGCCGTCGCGTCGGCGTATCTGCGCAAGCATCAGCCAACGGCATGACCACATTCGAGCGCGGCGCGATTGTTGAGTTTGGCCCGCCATCGGCGCGCCGGGTCGGCGTCGTGGTTGGGGCCTATGACGATTGGCAGCGCGGCGAAACGTTGTGCGTGCTCACGCCCGAGGCGCGGGCCAAGGGCCAGGCGTTCGACACGTGCCCCATTGACCTGATGAACGTCAAGCCGTCAACCATTGCTGCGCTGCAAGCTCATGTCGAAGACGTTCGACGCGCCTTCGACGCGCGCATTGAAGGCTTCATCGAATCACTGGCGCTTGCATAGCGCGGCGATCCCCAGGCACGCCAATCCCCACACAAACAAAAAGCCCGGCCAGATGGTCGGGCTTTGTCGTGTCAGTGGGCCTACAGGCTCTCGATATAGCGCACGTAGTCGTCGTGGTTGCCGATGAAGTCCCACTTCATCAAGTCGCCCTCTAATTCACCGACGACACGATAGGCCGCATCAATGCGCGCGGAGTAGATCGTCCCGCTTGCCCACACGCGCTTGAAGCGCAGGCCAGGCAGATTGGGGTTCTCGCGCCAGCGGCGATAGGCAACACGTGCGCGTTGGCGCACATCCACCGGCAACTTGCGAAACAGTCTGACGAAGTTCGGCGTGAGCTCGGAGCGATAGGGGTTCATTGGCCCTATGCGCCCTTGGCGCGTGCGAAGTCTTCGTCGGTGTAGTCGTCCACCAGCCAGCGGCCAGCTTCATCGAACATTGGCAGTGACGGACTATTTCGGATGCGCTCGTGCAGCTGCTCCAATTGCTCCGGCGTGGTCTTCGCGAAAGCCGCGTCCCACACTGCATCTTCGGCGGCCAACTCTTCTTCGGTCGGTTCGGCCTCTGTGACAACCGTGTCGCGGTGAACGATGAATCGCGCAAAGTCGTATACCTCAGCCAGCTTGTCGGCCGGCAGGGCGGCGATTGTGGCCAAGACATCTTCGCGCGTCACAGTTTGCATACTCATAAGCTCACCCCACTTGCTGCTGCTGGGCCAGATTATAGGGCGCGCTCCGGGCGGCGCCGCGCTCACTTGCGCCGGCGCCGTGGCCGGCGCTTGGGCTGGCGTGTCACAGAGCTTGGAGCGAGTCCTGTCGCTCCCACTTCCATCACTCAAAAGACGCGGCCATGCACCGCGTTTTTTGTTGCCGTTCGCATGGCTGATGCTACAGTCACGGACGTGACTACCACCCACGAACATCTCTCCGAACTTGATGCGTTGTTGCGCCCGGGCATCATCGAGTTGGGCATCGGCCACCCCGCGCAGGAGCTGCTGCCGGTAGATGCCATGCGCCAGGCCAACGCTGATGCAGTCGCGCGCTATGGCCCGCACATGCTGAGCTACGGCTACACCACCGGCCCGTCGCCGCTGGCCGACTGGTTGCGCGATCGCATCACCCAACAGGAGAGGCAAGCTCTCGGCGCGGACGAGATCGCCATCAGCGGCGGCATCTCCGATGCGCTCGACCAACTCGTCACCCTGTGCACCCAGCCAGGCGACGTGGTGCTGGTCGAATCGCCGACATATCACTTTGGCGTGCGCGTGCTGCGCGACCGGCCGGTGCGCCTCGTGCCTGTGCCGCATGTGGCCGATCAGCCCGACCCTGCCGCGCTGGCCGAACGAATCACCCAACTCAAACGCGACGGCTTGCGCCCACGGCTGCTGTATTGCGTGCCGACCTATAACAACCCCACCGGCATGAGTTGGACGGACGCGACGCGGCGCGCAGTGGTCGAGCTGGCTGCGAACGAGGGCATCTTGATCGTCGAGGATGACGTGTATCGCGACCTGCCGCTGGATGGCGACGCACCTGAGTCGTTGTGGGCCATCGCCCGGCGCGGCGTGGTGGCGCGGCTCGGATCATTCTCCAAGAGCATCGCGCCTGGCCTGCGCGTGGGTTGGATCACTGCGGGCAGCGAGGTGATCAGGCGCATTCGTGATTGCGGCTTGATGGACAGCCGCGGCGGCTGCAACCAATACACCGCCCTAGCCGTGGCGGCCTACTGCGAGCGTGGCGCGTTCAATCATCATCTGGCGCAGTTCCGTGCCGCCTATCGCGCCCGGCGCGATGTGCTGTGCGCCGCGCTGGCCGAGCACCTGCCACAGGGCTGCGCGTTTGAGGTGCCACTAGGTGGCTTCTTCGTGTGGCTGCGCTTGCCGATTGGCATGAGCGCTCGGGCGTTGAAGCCGATTGCGGAGCAACACGGCGTGTCGTTCGCCCCCAGTCATCGCTTCTACGCCGATGCTTCGGTCGCGCGCGATGACGCCATGCGCCTGGCCTTCACCATGTATGACGAGGCGCAATTGATCGAAGGCGCGCGGCGGCTGGGCGCAGCAGTGCAGCAGTTGATGAAGTGAGTCACGCATCTCGGATCAACAGCCCATCACGCAACTCCCATACCTTGCCGCCGAACCGTTCGATGAACCAGCGGTCGTGCGACACGGCCAGGATCGGTCCCTTGAACTCGACCAGCGCGTGCTCGAACTTCTCCAACACGTCGAAGCTGATGTGGTTGGTCGGCTCGTCGAGCAGCAGCACGTTGGCCCGCTCCGCGATCAGCTTGAGCAATTGCAGCTTGCGCTTCTGCCCGACGCTCAACTCAGCAATGCGCTTGCCGGCGTCTTCGTGGGTGAGCAGGAAGAAGCGGAAGAACTCGGCGCGCAAGCTGTCCTCGTCGCCGCTCAGCCCCTCGCGCCACCAATCAAACGCGATCATGTTCGGGTCGAGCGCCGTCTGCTCTTGATCGAGATAGCCCAGCTTCGCGGCACGCGCGACCGTGACCGCGCCGGCATCCGCCGCCTCGTGCCCGGCCACGATGCGCAACAGCGTGCTCTTGCCGCTGCCGTTTGCGCCAGTCAGCACGATGCGGTCGGTCGCGCGCAGGTCGAAGCTGAGGCCATCGAACAGCACACGCCCGCCGAAAGCTTTGCGCAGTCCTGCGACGCGGATGGGCGTCTTGCCCTCCAGCGCGGCCGGGTCGAACTCCGGCGCGATGCGAATCTCATCCGGCGGGCGCGGGATGGCGCCGGCCTCGATGCGCGCCAGCTTCTCCTCTGTGCTGCGCACCGTGCGCGAGATCAGCACATCGCTGCGGCCCTGAAAGAAACCCTTGGCAAATTTATCGCCGCCAACTTTCTTGCTAGAGCTGGGCGTGGTGCGCTTGGTCGTGCGCAGGATTTTGCGCAACTCTTTGAGCTCCTCCTGCTGCGCCTCATAGTCGAGTTGCCACTGCGCCAGTTCCTTCGCCCGCGCGACCACGTAAGCGTCGTAGTTGCCTTCGTAACGGCGCATCACGCGGGTGTGCTCGTCCAATTCAAGGATCGCGCTCACAGTGTTGTTAAGAAACTGCCGGTCGTGCGAGACGGCCAGCAGCGCGCCGCTGTGCGATTGCACATAGCGCTCCAACCAAGACAGCGCGGCGAAGTCGAGATGGTTGGTCGGCTCATCCAGCAATAACAGGTCGGTCGCGCGCAACAGCAACGCCGCCAGGCCAACGCGCTCCTTCTCGCCGCCGGACAGCGTGCCCACAGCGCGGTCACGCGGCAGATGCGACACCCCCAGACCAGTCATCACTTCCTCGATGCGGTGATCAAGGTCATAGCCGCCCAGCCGTTCAAAGTGCTCACTGGCATCGCCGTATTCGGCCAGCGCCACCTGCAACGCGTCGCCTGTAGCCACGCTCATCTGCGCCTCAAGCTCGCGCATGCGCGCCGTTACGACGTGCAGTTCCGCCTGCAACTCGCGGATGAGTTCATCGAGCGTGCGGTCGGCGTAGGTGGTCATCACCTGTGGCAGGTAGCCCACGCTGGCCAGCGGCGCAAAGGTCACGCCGCCGCCATCGGCCTCCAGCTCGCCCATGATGATTTTGATCAAGGTGGACTTGCCGACGCCATTTGCGCCGACCAGGCCGATGCGTTCGCCGGCGTTGACGACGAACGAGGCACCGTCCAGCACAAGCTGCGCGCCGAAATATTTGGTGATGTTGGTGACGGTTAAGAGCATGGCTTAGGAAAAACAAAGACGCCGAGGGACAAAAACCCACGGCGTCAATCAATCAGGAACAGAAATTGGAAAGTCAACAAGCCTCGCGCGGAGCGGTGGTCAGTCGTCGCTTCGCGCCGAGGACGCAGGTGGGCGTCCAGTTGGGTCAAGCTTGCTGGTCTGTCATCGTCGCACCGCTTACGCGTTGCGGCGCGGATCATAGCATGTCATCCGCGCAGAATCACCTGCGACGAGCAGTGCGGCCCGCCATAGCCGCCGATAAGCGCGTCGAAGGCAATGAAGTGCGTCTCGACCCCTGCGGCACGCAGGCGCTCCTCGAACGGCTGACCGGCGCGCGTCACGCCGATCAGCGTGCGCGGCGCGATGAGCAGACCGTTGGCGGCGAAGTCGTCTTGCTCGGCCTTACTGAATGGGAGGACGTGAATGCCCTTTTCCTCCAGATAGGCCGAGAACAGCAATGTGCGGGCGAGCTTGTAGTCGTAATTCGTCTGGTCGCCGTGCGGCACCCACACATCCACCTCCGGCTCCTGTTCGCCGCTCAAGCGCGTATCCACGCACGCAGCCAGGTCTTTGTCGAGCATGGCGAAATAGGTGTCGAGGTGCATCTCGTCCATGTTGCCACGTGGGTCTTTGACCACGGCCACCTCGACCCGGCCATACACGCGGTTCGCCAAGCACTGCCGCACACCCTCGGCGTTGGTGAGCAGGCCTTGGCCTTGCAGCACGAAGTCGCCGCACGGGATGAAGTCGCCGCCCTCCAGCGTGCCATCGCCAGTGACGCGATAGATCGGCGTGATGCCGAGCGATTCGAGCACGTGCGCGGCGATGTCGTTTTCGGGCTGGCGCTTCTCCAGCCGCAGCTTGGTGATGACGACGCCCTCACGCGTGGTCATGAGTGGGTCGCGGGTGTAATACGGGCTGGCGGGCGCGAGCACGAAGCGGGTGACGAAGCGCGTGGTCGGGTCTATCGTGTCGTCGTTGCGCCGCACCTGAAGTTTTGGCCGCAGCAGGATCACATCCACCAGACTCTCGGCATCGAGCACAGCCAGCGCAGCGTCAAGCTGTTGCGCGATGTGGGTTTGATCTTCGGCAGTGAGTTCTTCGTGGAAGTCGAAGCTGACTGCGGCGTGGGCCCACTTCTGCAAACGCTCATGTTGACTTTCACCCTCGCCCCCTCCTCGTTGGGGAGGGGAGCCAGAGATGAGTGCCTCGCGAAAGTCAATCACCTGCACGCCGTGCGATTCGAGCAACTGGCGGTAGGCGCGGTGTTCTTCGCGGCCCTGCGCCAGCGAGAACGGGAACAGAAAGTTGGTCGAGTCGGTCTGCAAAATCGAGAACAGCGTCTCGATGCGCGGCTCGCACATCAGCACCACGCGCGCGGGCAGCCACTCGGCGGCTTGGCCGCATTTTCGATTTTCGATTTTGGATTTCGGATTGGGGAGACTCACACAGCGATTATCAATCCGCAATCGGCAATCGAAAATCGGCAATTGCCCAACCTATAATCCCTGCCGCAATGCCCACCCGCATCCTGGCCATCGAGACATCGTGCGACGAGACCGCCGCCGCTGTGATCGAGGATGGCCGCGTGATTCGCTCCAACGTCGTCGCCTCGCAGATTGATTTGCACCAGCAGTACGGCGGCGTGTTCCCGGAGATGGCGTCGCGGGCGCACATCGAGGCCATCGCCCCGACGATTGACCGGGCGATGGATGATGCCGGCGCGGATTGGGAATCGCTCACGGCCGTAGCGGTGACGAAAGGCCCTGGCTTGCCGGGCTCCCTCGTCGTCGGCGTAAACGCGGCCAAGGGCATCTGCCTGGTGCGGGATCTGCCGCTCATCGGCGTGAACCACCTGGAAGGGCACATCTATTCGCATTGGCTGGAGACCAGCCCACAGCCCACAGCCCACAGCCCACAGCTTGTGCATGGCCTGCTGCACTCCGCATCACCCTTCCCCCTGCTTGTGCTGATCGTGAGCGGTGGCCACACCGAGCTGGTGCTGATGCGCGACCACGGCGTCTACGAGTTGCTCGGCCACACTGTGGACGACGCCGCCGGCGAGGCGTTCGACAAGGTAGCGCGGCTGTTGAACCTAGGCTACCCCGGCGGGCCGGCCATTCAAGAGGCGGCGGCGCAGGGCAACCCGCAGCGCTTCAAGTTCTCGCGCCCGCGCGTCAGCCTGGGCGCAAAGACCGCCCGCGCGACCAACGACGAGTTCATGTTCTCGTTCAGCGGGGCCAAGACCAACGCGCTGTATCTGGTGCGCGACAACGGCGGCAGCCCCGATGGCAAGCTCACGCCTTACACGCCGGTAGCCGACATTGCCGCCAGCTTTCAGGATGCAGTGACGGATTGGCTGGTGGACAAGTGCGCCCGCGCGGCCGAGGCCTACAAGACCAAGGCCGTGCTGGTGGGCGGCGGGGTGAGCGCCAACAAGCTGCTGCGAGAGAAGATGACCGCCCGCTTCGGCGTGGCGGTCTCGTTCCCGCCGCTGTTTTTGTGCACCGACAACGCCGCCATGATCGGCGCGGCCGCGCACTACGCCTTCGAGCGCGGCCTGCGCGATGGGCTGGAGATGGATGTCGTGCCCGACCTAAAGTTGGGTTAGGAAGATTCACCGCGGAGGCGCGGAGGACGCGGAGCGAAAGAGAAATTCGTCTCTGCGTTCTCAGCGCCTCTGCGGTTTAATTCGGCGAGATGGAATACGAAGTCGTGATCGGCATGGAGACCCATGTCGAGCTGGACACCAACAGTAAGATGTTCTGCGCGTGCAGCGCGCACTTCTTCGGCGCGGAGCCGAACATCAACGTGTGCCCAACCTGCATGGGTATGCCCGGCGCGCTGCCGGTGATCAACCAGCGCGCGGTCGAGTTCGCGATGATGGTCGGCGTGGCGCTGAACTGCCAGATCGCTCGCCATACCTTTTGGGAACGCAAGAGCTACTGGTATCCCGATTTGCCAAAGGGCTATCAGATCACGCAGTATCAATATCCGTCCAACTACGACGGCTGGCTGGATGTAGATGTGCGCGACCTGAGTAGCGGCAACTGGACTGAAGACAGCACGCGCAAACGCATTCGCATCCGCCGCGCGCACCTGGAAGAGGACACCGGCAAGCTGACGCATGCCGGCAAGAGCAGCTATGTGGACTACAACCGCAGCGGCGTGCCCTTGCTGGAGATCGTGACCGAGCCGGATATCCATAGCGCCGATGAGGCGTATGCCTATCTCAGTTCGCTGCAACAGATCGTGCGCTACCTGGGCGTGAGCACCGGCGACATGGAGAAGGGCGCGATGCGCTGCGAGCCGAACATGAGCCTGCGCCCGAAGGGCAGCGACGGCTTCGGCACAAAGGTCGAGATCAAGAACTTGAACAGCCTGCGCGCCGTGCGCGACTCGATCTCGTATGAGATCAAACGCCAGACCGAGTTGCTGAACCGCGGCGAGGCGGTGCGCCAGGTGACGCTGGGCTGGGACGACGCGCGCGGCGTCACATTCGTGCAGCGCGACAAGGAAGATGCGCACGACTACCGCTACTTCCCCGAGCCGGATTTGCCTCCGTTGGATGTGAGTGACGACTGGCTGGCCCAGGTGCGGGCGCAGGTGCCGGAGTTGGCGCTGGCGCGGCACGACCGCTACCGCCAGGACTACGGTTTCTCGTCCTACGACGCGACGATCCTGTCGTCGGACCGGGCGGTGGCGGAGTGGTTTGAGTCAGTCGTCAGCGCCCCCCTCACCCCAACCCTCTCCCCCGAGGGGAGAGGGAGTAGAGCGAAGCTGACTTCAAACTGGATTCAGACCGAAGTGTTCCGGCTGATGAAGGCCAATGGCATCCCCAATGCCGAGATCGCCCGCATCAAGGTGAAGCCTGCGCAGTTGGCTGAGTTGATCGGCTTGGTCGAGGGCAGCGCGATCAACAACAACACCGCCAAGCAGGTGTTCGAGGAGATGTTTGCTACTGGTGCAGATGCGAAGGCCATCGTCGAGGCCAAGGGATTGGCACAGGTGAGCGACGAGGCCGCCTTGCAGAAGATCGTGGATGAGGTGCTCGCCGCCAACCCGCAGCAGGTGCAACAGGTACTGGCCGGGCAGGACAAACTGTTCGGCTTTCTCGTCGGCCAAGCGATGAAGGCGACGAAGGGCAAGGGCAATGCGCAGGTGATCAATCAGTTGTTGCGAGAGAGGATTGACGCCCGACGGACTTCAACCTGAAGCGGCGCGAGCTTTGTTTGACACTAGATGACGATGGCTGTCAAGAAATTAGCGCTGAATTACGACGAATTCATACCACTCGATGCCGAAGAATTGGCCGAACGAGGCATCGCTCGAGCTTATGAACAGCTTGGCCCTGCGTTGCGCAAACACATCACTGTGCCCGCAGAAGTTCAAGAAAAGATTGATCACGCCAACAACTCACCCAGCTATAGCGTGTCGTGCCTCGGCAAGGATTATTTCATCTATGGCGAAGGCGACCACCAAGAGAGTTGGGTGCGAGCCACGTTCGCTTTCTTCGATATCATCAACAGGCAGTTGGCAGACACGCCGTATCGGCTTTTTGCCTTCAATGGCGGTAACGAACTAGGTGGCATGTTCCTTACATCGGAGCAAGCCGAAAAGGCGAGGGAGTCCCTCGCTCACAAAACGGATTGGCCATATCTGCCGGAATTGCAGTCGCCTTGGTACGGTCAGTTCCACTAGAGGAGTTACGCGAGTGAATCCATGCGAGGTGATCGGCGACCGCAGTTTCGTCGTCGAATCCGGCGCGCAGACGAGCAAAGACCTGATCATGGTGCGCGTTGCGCGATTCAGCTAAACTTTTGCCATGACCACGCTGACGCGCGAGCTGCCCCACCTGACCGCCAATCACGTTGACGTTGACGTTTCGCCCGACAAGTTCGGCTTCCTCGAATCGTCGGCCCACCTGCTGAATGACCCTGCCGCGCTGCGCCAGCGCATGGCCGCCGAGGGCTACCTGTTCATGCCCGGCCTGCTCGACCGCGACGAAGTGCTGGCCGCGCGGCGCGAATGCGCGCAGCGCTTGACCAAGTGGGGTCTGCTTGACCCTCGCCACGACCCGATGGACTGCGTGGCCGCGCCCGGCGCCGATACCGGCTTTCTGCGGGAATTGGCCGTGGACAACGCGGCGCTGATGAAGGTGCTCTACGATGGCGCGATGATGCACTTCTTCGAGGCGTTGGTCGGCGGGCCAGCGCTGCACTTCGACTACACCTGGTTCCGCGCCGTCGCGCCGGGCAAGGGCACGCCGCCGCACATGGATGTGGTCTACATGGGTCGCGGCACCAAGCGGCTGTTCACCGCGTGGACGCCCATTGGCGACATCCCGCTGGAGCATGGCGGCTTGATGGTGCTGGAGCACTCACACCTGCATGACCGCTTGAACAAGGGCTACGGCAGCAAAGACGTGGACACGTTTTGCGAGAACCGGCGCGAGCCCGGCTACACCCGCATGGGTGGCGGCGGCAACATCCAGGACGGCGGGGTGTTGAGCAAGAATGCCGTGAAGCTGCGCGAGAGATTGGGTGGGCGCTGGCTGACCGCGGACTACTGCGCCGGCGATGTGCTTATCTTCAGCGTGTTCACCGTACATACCAGCCTCGACAATCACTCCGATCGCATTCGCCTGTCGAGCGACTCGCGCTACCAAAGCGCCGCCGAGCCAGCCGATCATCGCTGGATGGGGCCGAACCCAATCGCCCACGGGCCGGATGCCAAGCGGGGCATGATTTGCTGATGAGCGACTACTACGATCTCGGCACGTATTCGCGCCCAGTCACGACGCGCTCACCCGAAGCACAGGTCTGGTTCGACCGCGGCCTGATGTGGTGCTACGCCTACAACCACGCGGAGAGTGTGAGTTGCTTCCGCAAGGCTGCTGAACTCGATCCCAACTGTGCGATGGCGTATTGGGGCATCGCCTACGCCTCCGGCTGCAACTACAACAAGAAGTGGGAAGCCTTTGCGCCGGATGAATTGCAGCAGGCTGTGGCGACGGCGCGCGTGGCCACCGAGACCGCGCTCGCGCATCTGGACGACGCGTCACCAGTCGAACAAGCCCTCATCCGCGCGCTGACCCAGCGGTATCAATCGGGCGAGGTCGTGCCCTACGAGACATTTGCCGCGTGGAACGACGCTTATGCTGCTGCCATGCGCGAGGTGTATGCCGCCTTCCCCGATGACCTCGACGTGTGTGCGCTGTTTGCCGAGGCGCTCATCAACCGCACGCCGTGGCAACTGTGGGACTTGAAGACCGGCCAGCCGACCGCAGGCGCGGACACGCTGGAGGCGGTGGCTGTGTTGGAGCGGGCGATGGCGCAGATGGCCGCGCCGCACCCTGGCGTGCTGCACATGTATATCCACACCATGGAGATGTCGCCGCATCCGGAGAAAGCGCTGCGCGCAAGTGACCAATTGCGCGACCTCGTGCCGGATGCCGGCCATCTGCGGCACATGCCGTCGCACATTGATGTGCTGTGCGGGCTGTATCACGAGGGCGTGGTCGCCAACAGCAAGGCCATTGAGGCCGACCGCAAGTATCTGGCGAAAGAGGGTCCGATCAATTTTTACACCCTGTATCGCAGCCACGACTATCACTTCAAGTTGTATTCGGCCATGTTCCTCGGCCAATACCGCCCCGCGCTCGAAGCTGCCGACGAGCTCATCGCCACCATTCCCGAAAAATTACTCCGCGTCACTAACCCGCCGATGGCCGACTGGCTGGAAGGCTTTGTGCCGATGAAGCTGCACATGCTGGTGCGCTTCGGCAAATGGCAGGAGATATTTGATGCGCCGCTGCCGGACGACCGCGATCTGTATTGCGTCACCACAGCCATGCTGCACTACGCCAAGGGTGTGGCCCACGCTGCCAGCAATCAGGTGGATGCGGCCGAGGCGCAACGAAAACTGTTTGTGGATGCATTCGCCCGCGTGCCGGAGACGCGCTACGTGTTCAACAACAAATGCACCGACATTCTGGCCATCGCCGCTGCAATGCTGAACGGCGAGGTCGAGTATCGCAAGCGCAACTACGACGCGGCATTTGCACACCTGCGCAAGTCTGTCGAGCTGGACGACAACCTACCCTACGACGAGCCGTGGGGTTGGATGCAACCGGCGCGCCACGCCCTCGGCGCGTTGTTGCTGGAGCAAGGGCATGTGGATGAGGCCGCGCAGGTGTATCGCGCCGATTTGGGATTGGACAACACGCTCAGCCGCGCATCGCAACACCCCGACAACGTGTGGAGCCTGCACGGCTACGTCGAGTGCCTGCACAAGCTCAACCGTCACGACGAAGCGGCCATGATGCAGCGGCGGCTCGACCTCGCGCTTGCCCGCGCCGATGCGGGCATCAACACCTCGTGCTTCTGCCGGGTGGGCGACGGTTGCTGTGAGGGCTGACGGTGCTCATTGACAGGAAGCAGCCGGTCTGGTTCGCGGGCGAGAACCACATGATCACGCTCTTCCACCCCAATAGCGAAGACCTCGCCATCTCCATCAGTTGCTGGCGCTGCACCTACTCCGAGCACGGCGAAGGCTGGGCGTTAGTGGTGCAGAATGACGCTGCCGCCTCGACGCTCAATGCGCTGCCAGCGCGCGTCATCTATGCCGACAACGCCGCGCTTGGACGCTTCGTCGTGGCACGCTTCAACCAATACTTCGATGGCTTCCGCGATCAAGGCTATGCCGATCTGGCCCCGCGGGCGGCGCGATTCACACAGCAAGGCCACGGTTCACGGTCGCACCACATCACGTGTGTGGCCGATGGCGTGACGATTGAACTCATCTGGCGAGACATGCTCGACGGTAGCTTGGAAATTTTCCACAACACCAGCGGGCCGATCCCCTACGATGTCTCGGCCGTGATCTGTCATTGCGCGCATGGCAGCATTGGCGTGAACGGCAAGCAGGCGCGCGGCGAGCTCAAGCGCATCCCCGGCGAGACATACAGCTCGGCCTTCCTTGCGTTCTCGGAGACGTGGGCTGCCACTGCGCCGCGATGAAACACGCCATCGTCTACGCGCAGCCCGGCACGTTTGCCGGTTGGCCGGCCAACAATGGCCTGTGGTCTTGGGACGACAGCGAGTTGTTGGTTGGCTTCGTCGCCGGCCCGTACGTCGAGCAGCCTGGCCACAATCTTGCCGAGCCGTACCGTTTGCTCACTGCACGGAGCGCCGATCAGGGCGAGACGTGGGCGACGGGCGAGCCGGCGATCAACGCCGCGTATCCCTCGTCACAAGCGATTGACTTCACCCATCATGGCTTCGCCATGCGCGTCGCCGGAACGGGCTATCACGGCAGCGATGTCGCCGCCGGCGCTTTCTACGTCACGCTTGATCACGGCCAAACCTGGCGCGGGCCGCAGCTGTTTCACAGGTTACAACATCACCCTGAGTTGCAGGGCATGACCATCACCGCCCGAACCGACTATGTGGTTGAAGGCCCACGGGCGTGCCTGGTCATGCTGTCGGCGCGTAAGTCGGGCGAATGGGGTGCGGATCGCGTCTTCTGTGCGCGCACGACCGATGCCGGAAAGAGCTTCGAGTTTGTGTCGTGGGTTGTGCCGCCCAGCGATCCGCATCGCGCCGTCATGCCCGCCACAGTTCGCTGCGATTCAGGCCGCTTGGTCACGGCCATCCGCCGCAGACAGGCCGGAGGCGAGCGATGCTGGATTGCTGCGTATGCATCAGCAGGCGATGGGCAGAGTTGGCAGTTCATAAGCGAAGTGGCCGAAACCGGCGGCTGGAACGGCAACCCGCCCGCCCTGGCGCGCCTTGACGATGGTCAGCTTTGTTGCGTGTTCGGCGAACGCAACGCCTGCCACATGGTGGCGATGTTCAGCCCGGATGAGGGTCAGACGTGGAGAGAACCGGTGATCCTGCGCGATGACTTTCATCGCGATGCCTTTGGCGACCCTGATCTGGGCTATGCCCGCGTGACGCAACGGGCCGATGGTCAAGTGATCGCGATCTACTACTGGGCAACCGCCGCGCTCCCGCACCAGCATATCGCCGCGACGATCTGGCAGCCCTAGCGCTTGGTCATCACTCCGCGGCCGCGGCCGCATCTGTGTTCGCGCTCGCACTCGCATCTGGCGCAGGCTTCACGAATTCGCTTGCCCGCAGCAGCGCCTCGTGGGCGGCGATCTGCTCGGCCAACTGCTTGCTGGTGCCGCTGCCGGTCGCCGCTAGTGTCCCCCCCAACCACACCGCCACGGTGAACATTTTGGCGTGGTCTGGCCCCTCCGTGCTGACCAGCCGGTAGCGCGGCGTCACGCTCAGCGTGCCCTGCGCCCATTCCTGCAGGCGGCTCTTGGCATCGCGATCCAAGTTCTCACCCACGATGGCGGGCGTCGCCGCCTCGAAAAATGGAAGCAAGAATGCGCGCACCGCATCAATGCCCTGATCCACAAACAGCGCGCCCAGCACCGCCTCGAACGCATCACCCAGGATATTGGCCCGGTTGCGCCCGCCCGTGTCCAGCTCGCCCTTGCCCAGCTTGAGCATGTCCGGCAGGCCGACCTGCTTGGCAAACCCAGCCAGCGTGCCCACCTTCACCAACGCAGCGCGGATGCTGGTCAGCCGACCCTCATCCAGCCCGGGAAATTGCTCAAACAACCAGGCTGCGGCGATGAAATCCAGCACGGCGTCGCCCAGGAACTCCAGCCGTTCGTTATCGGCCAGCGGGTCGGTGCTGTGCTCGTTGGCGTAGGACGAGTGCGTGAGGGCGTGGTCGAGGAGTTGAGGGTTATTGAATGCCGGGATCATAGGGAAGCAAGAAGTAAGAAGCGAAAAGTAAAAAGTGAAGGCGGCCCTTCACTTCTTACTTCTCACTTCTTACTTCCCCAGGTTATTTGCTATTCATCGTAGCGCTTGATGATGAGCACGCTGTTGTGCCCGCCGAAACCGAATGAGTTATTCATCGCCACGTTCACGCGATGTTTGCGCGCCTCACCCGGCACATAGTCTAGGTCGCACAATGGATCGGGCGTGACCAGATTGCGCGTGGCGGGGATCACGCCGTGTTGCATGGCATGGATGCACACCGCCGCCTCCAGCGCGCCCGTCGCGCCCATCATGTGGCCGGTCATGCTCTTGGTGCTGCTGATGGGCACCTTGTAGGCGTGGTCGCCCAGCGCGGCTTTAATTGCCTGCGTCTCGGCGATGTCGTTGAGCGGCGTGGCCGTGCCGTGCGCGTTGATGTAATCCACCTCTTCCGGCGCCACTTCGGCCTGCTTCAGCGCGCGCTTGATGGCCTTGGCCGCGCCGCTGCCGCCCTCCGCCGGGGCGATGACGTGAAAGGCATCGGTGGTCTGCCCATAGCCGGCGATCTCGGCCAGGATGGTGGCCCCGCGCTGCCTGGCGAATTCCAACTCCTCCAGCACCATGATGCACGCGCCCTCGCCGACCACCACGCCGTCGCGGTCTTTGTCAAATGGCTTGGGCGAGGTATAGGGCGGCTCGTTGTTGTGGCTGAGCGCGGTCAACCGGTCGAAGCCGGCCATGCCCAGCGCATGCACCGTCGCGTCGGCCCCGCCGGCGATCATGGCCTTGGCCGAACCGAGTCGAATCAGGTCGCTGGCCTGGCCGATGCTGTCGTTGCTGGTGGCGCAGGCCGAGGCGGGCGAGTAGGACGGCCCATTGGCCCCGTACTCGATGGCTACCATGCCCGCCGCCCCATTGCTCATCACCATGGGGATGCAGAAGGGGTTCATCTTGCGCGCGCCCTGCTCGATGAGCACGACGTATTGCGAGATCATGGTGTGCACGCCGCCGACCGACGAGCCGATCACCACGCCGACGTCGTCGGCGATGTCCGGTGTGATCTTGAAATTCGCCTGCCGCACGGCCTCTTTGGTCGCGGCCAACGCATATTGCTCATACAGGTCGGCGCGGCGCACCTCTTTGGGGTCAATGTATTGGGCCGGGTCGAAGTTCTTCACCTCGCACGCCACGTGCACCGGAAGCAAGCCACGGTCAAAACGGGTGATGGGTGCCACGCCGGTCTGGCCGTTCAACAAGGCATCCCATGTGGTTTCCATATCCAATCCCAAAGGGGACACCGTGCCGATGCCGGTCACGACCACTCGTCTTTTCTGCATAAATGCTCCTATGTTGGACGGCCAAGTATATAGGCGCAAACACCGCACGGGCGCATAAGGTGCATTCGCTCAAAGGGGCAGGCGGTTCAAAACCGCGCCTGTGGAGCCTTCGGCTGATTGTCCGCCCCCTTCGAGGGTCATGACCTACGCGGACAACGCCTGCGTCGGCGTAGGCGCTTGCGTCCCCGTGGGGCCGACGCTTGGCTGAAAGCCCTACAGCCGCGATTTCCAATCGCACGGCGCATCCCCTTTAAGAAATTGCACCCGGCGCATAAGTCGCGCTTCCACGCCATGGGTGCAGGAAAAAGCGATGTCACGGGCGAGGCCGCCCGTGACATGATTTCTTTGCGGCAAGCAACAGCCGAGTCGGCTACTTGAACTTGGTGGTGCGCACGCGCCACAGGCCTTCCAAATCTTCCTTGGCGGTGGAGATGATTTTTACCCGCGTATCCAGATCCTCGATCCACTCGACCGGCACTTCCCACACCTTGTAGCCTTGCTGCTCGGCCCGCAGCAGCAACTCGGAATCGAAGAACCAGCGGTTGTCCTCGATGTGCGGGATGAGGTCCTTGACGGCCGTGCGGGTCATGGCCTTGAAGCCGCACTGCGCGTCGGAGAAACGCCGGCGCGGGAACATGAGCTTGACGATGAGGTTATAAGCCCGCGAGATCACCTCGCGCTTGAACTGGCGGGTGACGCGCGAGCCTTTCATCAGGCGCGAACCGGTGGCGATGCTGTATTCGCCTCGGAAAAGCGGGTCCACCATCGGCATCAGGTGGCTCAGGTTGGTGGACAGGTCCACGTCCATGTAACTCACCACGTCGGCGTCGGACGCGAGCCACGCCTTCTTGAGCGCCCGGCCGCGGCCCTTCTGATCCAGGTGGATGTAATCCACTTCGCCCGGATACTGAGCCTTCAGTTCCTTGGCGATGTCGAGCGTGCGGTCGGTCGAGGCGTTGTTGGCGACGACGATGCGCCACTTGTAGGGGCAGTTGGCCTTCAAGAACGCTCGTAGTTTGTTGACACTGGGGCCAAGATCACGCTCTTCGTTGTATACGGGGATGATCACGTCCAAGGTCTTCGATGATGGCGCAGCGGTAGGGTTGGCCATTGTGACGGCGGCGATTATATCTTTCGGGTATGTTTGACTGATTACCATACGTCTCCCCCCTTAAGCCTTAAAGATGGAGCGGCTCAACACTTGAGCCCAAAGTCCCACCTAGATTGTCGCGAATGAAATCAAATTCCCCACTGTCCAAAGCGGCCTTTTCGACTTTTGTGCCGCCTGTCTCGGCGCGCCTCGGTCTGACCATAAAGCGCAATTCAGACAGAAGACTGGAACTGAGCACTGGAACGCGGCACGACTTTCCAGACGCGCGCAGCTTTGCAGGGGTTCCGGCAAGCAGCGATTGTTCCCCAATCACTTCAAGCTCAACTCAGCCCCGAACATCCGCAACCCCAACTTGCGCGCCACGCTCTGTGAGGCAAGGTTGCTCCACGACGTGCTGTAGAGCGGGATGCGGCCAAGCCCGCGAATCGCCTGTGCCCACGCCGCCACGACCGCTGGCGCATACCCTCGCCCGCGATAGGCTGCGATCGTCTCGACACCAGCCTGATCGGCCTGCGCCGGGATGCGCGAGCTGAAACACACGGACACAGCCTGTCCATCCTGGACGACGGCGAAGATGGGCGGCATCCCTTCAAGCCCGTGAATCAACCACCCAAAGTGCGGTCGCAGCACATCTGCATTGGCAGGTGTCATCCGCACGGCCTCGATGCCGGGTGGCGTTGCGATCTCATCCGGGAAACAGTATTTCGGGCCGCTGCTTGTATCTTGCACCAGCGCGTGCGCCGCCAATGCCTGCTTCAATGCTTCAAGCTGCACCGGCGGCTGCCGCAGGTCATGCAGGATCGGCTCGCTGCCGGCCAGCGCCTCCAACGGCGCGACGACAGCCTCGGGCAAATCGTGCCGCACGCGCCAGATGTTGCCGTCCTTTGTCCGCCCCAGGTAAAAGCGCGGGGCTACATCACCATCCGGCTCGTTGACGCGGACGATGCGGCCATGCGCTTTGTGGGTGAACAAAACGTTCGCCGCGAATTGCATGAGCTGCTTATCCGATAGCGATGTGGTCATGCGAATGATCAGGTGGGCGATGTTACCGTGCAAGCTCACTCTCTATAATCACGCGCGATGGCCGAGCCGAAAGAGCCACTGACCGAGCGCGAGCTTGAGGTGGTGCAATTGCTGACGACGGGCGTGAGCAACAAGGAGATTGCCGCCCAGCTCAACGTCAGCCCCAACACCATCCGCGTGCACCTGCGCAACATCTTCACCAAGCTGGAGGCGCAATCGCGCACCGAGGTGACCATGATCGCCGTGCGCAACGGCTGGGTGGAAGCGGGCGCTCAGGTGTCGGGTGTTGGGGATGAGGGGTCAGTGGCGGAACTAGCGCCCGTGCCCGCGCAGCAGGTCGATTCCCCGACGCCTGACGCCTGGCCCCTGGCCCCTGCTCAGCCCGTGCCTGTGCCTGTGCCCGTCGCGCCCAACCCGCTGCCGCTGCCGCCGCTGGCGGTGTGGAAGCGCGTGACCATCGTCATCGCGCTGATCGCGGCGCTGGGGCTGACTGGCCTGGCGCTGCAACGAGCGCCGGTCGCCACGGGCGCGACCGAGAGCGAGGCGCTGCTGCCCGACGGCCTGAGCGACCCGGTGATTGCGGCGCAACCGTCAGAAGACACGCGCTGGTATCCGCGCGCCTCGGTGCGCACCGCCCGCGCGCGCAGCGCCATCGCCGCCGCGCGTGGCAACGTCTATGTCATCGGCGGCGAGGTGGATCGCGCCCCTTCGGCCGAGGTGTTGATCTACGAGCCGCGCGACGACGCATGGCAGGACGGTGGCCGCAAACCGACCCCGGTGATGAACACCGGCGCCGCGACGATCAGCAACACGATCTATGTCCCCGGCGGCACCACGCCCGGCGCGCTGGCGACGGATCGCTTTGAGGCGCTCGACCTGACGAGCGGCGAGTGGCGCGCCTTGCCACCGCTGCCACAACCGCTGGCCGGCCACGCGGTCGTGGCTGCAAACAACAAGCTCTACGTCATCGGCGGGCGCTCACTCACCGGCGCGAGCGGCGCGGTCTACGCCTTTGACCCTGCGGCGAATCGCTGGTCGGCGTTGCCAGCCCTACCCACGCCGCGCAGCCAGCTCGCAGCCGCGGTCGCCAATGGCCGCATCTATGCCATCGGCGGCTACGATGGGCGGCGCGAGCTGGCGACGTGTGAATACTTCCAGTTGTCCGAAGGACGCTGGCACACCTGCGCGCCGATGACAATTCCCCGTGGCGGGTTGGGTCTGGCGCAGGTGTGCCAGCGTCCTTCGGAC
>Ga0224722_1000625_pt1 | contig 20303 bp, 18 predicted proteins | sample Balambano_FR1_Me_FD_161646 | JGI IMG/M metagenome (GOLD analysis project Ga0224722, IMG submission 161646) | Freshwater sediment microbial communities from Lake Towuti, South Sulawesi, Indonesia - Balambano_FR1_MetaG | ecosystem: Environmental > Aquatic > Freshwater > Lake > Sediment | place... | reverse complement strand
GGATAAATCAGTAAATTTCTGCTGAACAATCTGAAAGTCGATCGGCTGATTGCCCGCCTGCCCAAACACCTGCGGAAAAAACTGCGGCTGGATTCTGCCCAGCATCACATTGCAGTCTGTGACCGTCAGGGGTCCGCCTTTGCGATAGCAAGCAGGTCCGGGATGCGCTCCTGCTGATTCAGGTCCAACCCGATAGCGAGAGCCGTCGAACTGCAAAATAGAGCCGCCCCCTGCTGCAACAGTGTGGATCGACATCATCGGTGCTCGGAGCCGCACCCCAGCCACTTCTGTTTCAAACACTCGCTCGTACTCGCCATTAAAGTGAGACACATCGGTGGAAGTGCCGCCCATATCAAAGCCGATAATTTTGGCGAACCCGGCTCTTGCGCTGGTCTGCACCGCTCCCACAATTCCGCCAGCCGGACCAGAAAGAATACTGTCCTTGCCCTGAAACAGGCTGGCATCGGTCAGTCCGCCATTGGACTGCATAAACATCAGTGCGGGTTTGGCATCTGTGTTCGAGTGCTGAAGTTCGGCGGCAATGCGATCGCCCCGCGCTACGACGCAGAGCGCAGCGACAAGTCGATCGACATAGCGCCTCAAAATGGGCGATAGATAGGCATCAACGACCGTTGTATCTCCTCGGCTGACCAGCTTCATCAACGGGCTAACGCGATGGGAAACTGAAATTTGGGTAAACCCGATCGCCTTGGCAACCTCAGCAACCTGCTGTTCATGGGCAGGATAGCGATAGCCGTGCATCAAGACGATCGCACAGGCACGAATTCCGGCATCATAAGCGTTCTGGAGGTCTGCGGTGAGGCGAGTGAGATTGAGCGGCGTCAAAATTTCTCCCTGGGCGGTGCAGCGTTCCTCAACTTCGATCACCTGCTCGTACAGCATTTCTGGCAGGATAATCTGTCGGGCAAAAATATTGGGGCGGTTCTGGTAGCCGATCCGCAGTGCGTCGCGGAATCCTTGAGTGATTAGCAATACGGTTCGATCGCCCTTGCGCTCCAGCAGTGCGTTCGTTGCAACTGTCGTTCCCATTTTGACTGCCATAATCTGATCTGCAGGCAGCGGCACTCCCTCAGGGATACCCATCACCTCTCGAATGCCCTGCAGCGGTGCATCACGATAGCGATCGGGATTTTCAGACAGCAGCTTGTGAATGGTCAGAGATCCATCGGGACGCTGCGCCACAATATCGGTAAACGTGCCGCCCCGATCGATCCAGAACTGCCACCGCCCTTGCCGAGAAGTCATTGTCACCTATCCATCGCGTTCGACTTCCTCTGGCACTGCAATTTGCTGAAGGTCGGGCAGTTCCACCTGTTGCCCTACCAGTTCTTTTTGGGTCTGGCGCAAATTGATCGGGAGGGCGATCGGCTCTTTCTTCTCGACCCAGCAGCTTGCCACAGGCAGCGTATCTTCCAAATCTTCCAGCGGACGGGGAATTACCATCACGGCATGAAGTTCGCCAATGCGCTCAGCTTCGTGCATCCCGGCTTCGACTGCAACTGCCACATCTGCCGTTTGTCCGCGAATAATGACAGTGCAGAGTCCGTCGCCGATGAATTCGTAGGAAGACAGCAGCACATCCGCAGATTTCAGCATTGCGTCTGCTGCGCCGACCATCGCCGGAAAACCGCGCGTTTCCAGTAGCCCGATCGCTAGATTGCTGAGCCGACTGGTTCCCTGTTCTGAAGCAAGGCGTGAAAGCTGACCGCTGATCGGCAGAATCAGTTCTAAATTAGGCATTGGGCGAGGAATTACCGTCTTTGCCACCAGTTCACCAAACTGCTCCGCGACATCGGCTCCCTGCTCAACCGCCAGCCGCACATCGGAAATTCGTCCCCGCACGATCGCCGTGCAATATCCGCTACCAATTTTTTCGTAGCCTACCAGCCGCACGGCCGCAGACTTCAGCATCATATCGGCAGTGCCCACGATCGCCGGAAAACTGCGGGTTGAAACCAGCCCCAAGGCGCTCTCGCTGTACATGGATGATCCGGTCGAATAAGTCATAGCAGTCTTGGGAGGCGGATGGTGAAACCTGAAATGCAAAATGCTTCCACCCCAAGCATAGCTTGTCCTTCAGAGAGCGCACCTATCCTGCTGGGGAATCGGGCGGGTTTTCGGGTGGCTCGGCGGGTAGTTCCAATTGCTGCCGATAGGGAAACATCGTGATCATGATGCGCTCCAGATATGCCTGACCGTAAACCTGCGTCATCGCCTTTTTGGACGGAGGCTCAGAAGGGGTGATGGCAGTCGGCGGAGCAGATGGAGGATTTGGAGGCGCAGGCGGGGTTGCACCGTTCGTTTCGGGTGCTATGAAGGTTTGATGGGTGGGCTGCGGTGCGGGAGGGGAAGGCGAGAAGGTTTGAAACGTAGACGGCGGAGCAGGCGGAGAAGGAGGAACAAATGTGCTGACCGTAGCAGGATCGATCGGGAGATCAGCCTGACGGCTGTGATCCCCGATGAGAGAACCCGGAGGGACGGACTGATTTGCCTCGATCGAACGATTAATGATCGTACTCATCGCGCCAATACATGCCTCTGCGCCGATCGTTCCATGCCCCACCACCAGCACCCCGCTGCCCAGCGTTGCACCCGATTCGATCGTCAGCTTTCCCTGATAGGCATGAAGCACCGAGCCTGTACCTATACAGGCTCCAGCAGCAACAACGAGCTGACAATCAGGGTCGGCTTGCAGCAAAACATCAGGCGCGATCGTCGCAGTCGGATGAATCACAACATTGCCACTGACTAACAGATGGGTGTCGTCAATGACAGGGCGAGGGCGAGGCATAGTGAGTTTCCTTCATCCAGATTCCACAGGATCTTCCAGGAACTACGGACGCTGGACGATAACCTCCGCAACCCGACGCTTCGACTTTGTATCCACGCCAAACAGCCGCACATACTCCCCTGCGTTTTCCGCCATACAGCCTTCGATCGCAGAGAACACATCCGACTCCCGGTTCGACTGAATCGGCGCACAGGTTTTCCAGGAGCTGGTCTGGAAGCGGCGAGCATCCGCATGTTCTGCTGAAACTCGATAGCCCTGAGCGAGAAGCTGTCTGACCTGATCAACCACTTCACGGCTTAATTTGCCGCTTCCCGACGCAGGCTGGCTCGCCGCAGGCGCACTGTAGCCATTGTTGCTGGTGGGTGCTTTGTAGCTGCTGGGTGCGGGAGAACCGCCATTTCCGGTGTCCCCTGGACGCTGCACAATCATTTCAGAAATGCGCTGCTTTGATTTGGTGTCAATTCCGAACAGCCGTACATATTCGCCGCTGTGCTCTGCTAGACAGCTCTCTAGTGCAGCGATCGCCTCCGATTCTCGCGTTGCCTGAATGGGAGCGCAGCTATACCACGAACTTGTCCGGAAACGGCGGCTGTCGGCATGCTCAGTTCCAATTTTGAATCCTTGCGCAACAAGCTGGCGCACTTTATCCATCACTTCTGCACTCAGGCGACCGCTGCCTGACGATCCGTAGCTGCTGTAGCTGCTGGACTGAGTCGAGCTATAGCTGGAGGAGCCAGAACCGGAGCTGCTGGAAGTGGAGGCGTAGCTGCTGGAAGGTGAGCTAACCGGAGCAGGCTTATCGCCCGGACGCTGCACGATCATTTCAGAAACACGCCGCTTCGTTTTGATGTCAATGCCAAAGACGCGCACATACTCGCCGCCATGTTCAGCCATGCAGCCCTCCAGCGCAGCCAGCACATCCGATTCACGGTTGGATTGAATCGGTGTACAGCTACTCCACGAGCTGGTTTGAAAGCGACGCGGGTCAGCATGTTCCATGCCAATCCGAAGACCTTGAGAGAGAAGCCGACGAACTTGCTCCACAACTGCCGGAGCTAAACGAGTGTGTTGCATTTGATCCTGTGAATCGCTAGAAGAACTGAATTCGCGAGAACGATCGCCGGGGTCTGTCTGGGTTTCCCTGTGATAGACCCGCTCTAACTGCTGCCGAATGGGAGCAAAGTGAGTTGTTGTGTCTGTGCTGTGATAGCCCGATCGCAGGGCATGATTCATGCCGATAAGATGAGCTGCAAACTCCAGATCAGCCTTTTGAACATCAGGCAATCGATCCGCCTGCTGCTGCTGAGTAATAATTGACCCCGAAGGAACAAACTTACCAGGTGGCACTTCGACATCCTGAATCAGCGCATGCATCATCACAATGCATCCTGCACCAACCCTGGCATTAAAAACTGTTGACCGAAAACCAATAAAACAGTGGTCGCCCACGTAAACCGGACCATGAACCAGAGCCATGTGGGCGATCGAAGTATTCTTGCCAATCCAAACCGAATACTCCTGCTGATCGTCACCGACCACTCGTCCCTGCTTCAGCCCATGAATAATCACGCCATCCTGAACCCGGCTTCCTGCGCCGATGGAAAAAGGACTCCCTTCGTCAGCGCGAATAGAAGTCCCAGGGGCAATCAGCGCCCCTGCACCAATCGCCACATTCCCAATGATGTTGGAAAAGGAATGGACGGAGGCAGTCTCGTCAATCCTAGGTTGCGCCATGCTCCCTGACCAAGGGGTAGAGGGAGTAGCAGAGCCACGGACTACCATAAATCATTTTTCTCCCATCTGAAACAACAGCAGAAGCCGTTGCCAGAGAACTTAACACAGCGTTGTGTAAGACAAAATGAGTCGGTGATACAAGCCTCGATATTCATCATGAGCCGCCATCTTCAACCACAGCCTCAGGCGATCGCTGCAGATAACAGTTTGAGCCTTTGCTCGGAAAGCCACCTTAAACCAGAGGCAACGCTTCAACAAGTCGCTCTGATTCAAGGTAGCCTATCGATCTTGATCCCGCTTACTGTAGAGGCGCAAATTATCGACGCTGACCGTGTCAATAATGCCAACCACCAGCGCATCCAGCGGGCGTGATTCACCACGAGGAGTTTGCCGTGCCGCACTGCCGCGACTTACAAGCACCCACTCATCATTTCCCGCCCCAACGCTGTCAGCAGCCACTTCGTACTCTGGCAAAAGCTGCCCTTCCTTATCAATGAACTGCACTAGCAGAAACTTAACACCAGTCAGGCTTGGCTCTTTTTGGGTGCTGACAACCGTACCGCAGACCTTAGCAATTTGCATTAGGTATCAGAGACGATCGCTTAGGAACGGCTAATGGGGCGGATACCGCTCACGCTCTCGCGGAACGCCTCAACTGCTTCGGTGTAGCGAATCGGCAGCACGTATTCCAGGTTTTCGTGAGGACGGGCAATGATATGAGTAGACAGAACTTGACCACCGTTAACCCGCTTCACGCTTTCAATTCCAGCAGAAACAGAAGCTTGAACCTCTGAGACATCGCCCCGAACGATCACAGTGACACGACCGCTCCCGATCTTCTCGTAGCCCACCAGTGTGACACGAGCTGCTTTTACCATCGCGTCTGCCGCTTCGACAACCGCCGGAAAGCCCAGGGTTTCTACCATTCCAACTGCAATAGCCATGAATCTTTCTCCCTTCCAGTTAATGAGTCTTCGTAACCTTGCTAAACACGATCGCTGACCGTCACCAGCGATCGCTTGAACCTAGTAAATGACTAGGAGCGGAACTGCTCTACCGCCTCGGTATAGCGAATCGGCAGCACATATTCCAGATTTTCGTGAGGACGAGCAATGATGTGGGTGGAAACAACCTGTCCGCCGTTCACTCGGTTGGCACTTTCAATCCCAGCCGCAAGCGACGCTTGAACCTCTGAGACATCGCCCCGGACGATGACAGTCACAAGACCGCTGCCAATCTTTTCATAGCCAACTAAAGTTACCCGCGCCGCTTTCACCATGGCATCTGCCGCTTCTACGACTGCAGGAAAGCCTTTAGTCTCAATCATCCCAACTGCAATTGGCATTCTTGGTCTCCCGTAGAGCAAAACGAGAATGGCACTGAACTGCTTCCGAAAATTCTCACGGGATCACCGATTGTTGAACTTTCAGGAAACACCTTAGAATTCCCAAAATTAAGAATACAGGGGATGGACAACCTTATGCAATATAAACTGAAATGATTGTTTTTATATTAAACATAAGCTGACCTTATACTTTGCTACCTTCAATCTGATATCAATTCTCTAAGCAAGTGTTTTACAGACAACTCGTTTTTCAGATAACTCAAAGTTGAAAAATGCAAGCTTCTGCAAAATTAAATTGATGAGAGCGGAAAACACGATTGAAAAAGCTTGATAAAGGATTGTCGTAAGCACCAATTTACTGATACTTCTCCGTCCTAACCTGTAGGAGAAATTATACCATTGATAAGTAAAAACTTATGAACCGGTCCAACCTTTCCTGCTTCCCAGGACTGATGCGGAGAAAAGCAGGGTATATCAATTTATTAAGATGTACTGCGCCTTGAGATCACGCTATAAGATGCTAGTATTTCCCTAATAAGAATCAATTGGTTAGAACAGTTTGTTTTCTGCAAAGAACTCCTTTCGCATGATTAAGGCAAACTTCTGCCAAAGATTTACCTCTGCCTAGTAGAAGGCAGCCGCGTGGATCATCGTGCTGAATTAGATCATCCTATTTCGGCTGGAGCGCTTTCCCTGCTCAGAGTTATTGTCTTGATTTTGAGCTGTAAGCATCCCAGCTTTAGCATTTATACAGCAGCTTCTAAATAAGGAAAAAGGAAAAGTCAGTAATGGATCAGCTTCTCGTTCAGACGAGCTGGTGGGTTCCCTTGTACGGTTTAGTTGGTGCGATTCTGACCTTGCCCTGGTCGATCGGACTTGTTCGTCGTACTGGACCCAGACCAGCCGCCTACTTCAACATCCTGATGACGGTTCTGGCATTGATTCACAGTGCTTTGCTCTTGAAAGCAGTTTGGTATCAAGAGCCAGTTCGATCGCTGATTCCCTGGCTAAGCGTTCCTGACTTTGATATCTGGCTGACTCTGGAAACCTCTCGCACCAGCGTTGCGGCTGCACTGTTTGTCACGGGATTGAGTCTGCTAGCACAAATTTTTGCGCTGGGCTACCTGGAGAAAGACTGGGCACTGGCGAGATTCTACGCGCTGATGGGCTTCTTCGAGGCAGCAATGAGCGGTATTGCATTGAGCGATTCGCTGTTTCTCACCTATGCCCTGCTGGAAATGCTAACCCTCTCCACCTATCTACTCGTTGGCTTTTGGTATGCCCAGCCGCTTGTGGTAACAGCAGCACGAGACGCTTTCCTGACGAAGCGCGTGGGAGATTTACTCCTGCTGATGGGGGTTGTTACCCTATCGACGCTGGCAGGCAGCATGGATTTTACCCATCTTGCATTGTGGGCAGAGAACGTTCAACTTCCTGCTGTGATTGCAATGCTACTGGGGCTATCGCTGCTGGCAGGTCCAACCGGAAAATGCGCTCAATTTCCGCTCAATTTGTGGTTGGATGAAGCGATGGAGGGTCCAAACCCAGCTTCAATTTTGCGAAATTCTGCGGTGGTCGCCTGTGGTGCTTACGTGCTGATCAAGCTTCAGCCAGTGCTGGCACTCTCACCCGTGACGCTCACGACGCTAATGGCGCTGGGGTCATTGACTGCGATCGGAGCTTCTCTGGTATCGATCGCCCAGATTGATATCAAACGAACGTTGTCCCATTCCACTAGCGCCTACCTTGGTCTGGTTTTTCTGGCGGTGGGAACGCAGCAGGACAACCTGGCGCTCATGTTTTTGTTTGCCCACGGCGTTGCCAAAGCACTGCTATTTATGAGTGTTGGCTCCATTATTTTGACGACCAGCACGCAGGATCTCACCGAGATGGGCGGGCTTGCCAAGCGGATGCCTGCCACAACCCTTGCCTATGTCATTGGCGCACTAGCTTCAGTTGCTTTGTTGCCCTTGGGCGGCTTTTGGGCAATGGTGCAGTGGATGGAAGGCGTTTGGGCTGTTTCCCCCTGGCTGGTCACGGTGCTGCTCATCGTCAATGGACTCACGGCATTTAACCTGGTGCGAGTCTTCGGCTTGGTCTTCTGGGGCAAGCCTCAGCCAAAAACGCGCCGTGCGCCCGAAGTGCCCTGGCTCATGGCAGTGCCAATGGTTACGCTCTCCATTTTTACCCTGTTGCTGCCGTTCCTCTTAAAACAGTGGCAGCTTCTACCGTCACTGAGCGACATTAACCTGAATTTGCTCGGTGGGCTGCTCGCGTCAGGCGTTGGCGGCGCAGTTCTCGCAGGCGTGATGTATCTAAATCCAACTGGGCAAAGATCTACTCCGCTCGTCGGGTCTACGTTGCGGGACGTGCTGGCTTACGACTTTTTTATCGATCGCCTCTACAAACTTAGCGTTGTGTTTGGCGTTGTGCAGGGGTCACGTCTCACTGCCTGGCTCGATCGCTATGTGGTAGACGGGCTGGTGAACTTTGTCGGAGTTGCCTCAATTTTTAGCGGAGAAAGCCTGAAATACACGATCTCAGGACAGTCGCGCAACTACCTGCTGAGTCTGTTTGTGGGACTGATGCTTGCCCTCAGCCTGACGGGATGGCTCCTCTGGGATTCACTCTTTTAGGCTCACACCTTCAGAGGGCTGCTTCTGCGCTCGCTGTTGCCAATTGCTGATCCATCATTTGCTGTCCTTCCTGCTCTATTCCCTTCTGTCGTAATGCTGAGTCTTTTTGTTTGGCTTCCGTTTCTAGGCGTTCTGTTCATCAGTCTGTTGCCGTTAGCCTGGGTGGGGCGATCGCGACAGATTGCGCTTGTATTATGTAGCGTCGTTGTCGTCTGGTCGCTTTACCTGGTCAGCCAGTTCAGCCTGGCAGATGCAGCACTGCAGTTTCAGGAGTCGCTTCCCTGGATTGAGAATTTGGGCTTGAGCTATCAGCTTGGCGTAGACGGACTGTCGCTGCCCCTGCTGGTCATGAACGGAGTGCTCACCTGGATTGCGCTCTACAGCAGTGATACTCAAATCAATCGTCCCAAACTGTTTTACAGCCTCGTGCTGCTGCTGAACGGAGCCGTTGCCGGAGCGTTTCTCTCGCAAAATCTGCTGCTATTTTTCCTGTTCTACGAATTAGAGCTGATTCCGCTTTACCTGATCATTGCGATTTGGGGCGGAGCAAAGCGCGGCTATGCGGCAACGAAGTTTTTGATCTACACCGCCGTTTCGGGCGTCGTCATTCTGGCAGCTTTCTTTGGCTTATCGCTCCTGAGCGCATCCGGCAGCTTTGACTATGAAATTGTTCGTATCCACGATTTATCTCTAGCCACTCAGATTGTGCTGCTCGTGACGCTGCTGATTGGATTTGGCATCAAAATTCCGATCGTGCCGCTACACACATGGTTGCCAGATGCCCACGTTGAAGCTCCGACTCCGGCATCGGTTCTGCTGGCTGGCGTTTTGCTGAAGCTGGGGACTTACGGAATGCTGCGATTTGGGCTGGGACTGTTTCCCGATGCCTGGGAAGTGCTGTCGCCCTGGATTGCAGCAATTGCTGTGATCAGCGTTCTCTATGGCTCGTTTGCGGCGATCGCCCAGACCGACATGAAAAAGATTGTGGCTTACAGCTCGGTCGGTCACATGGGATACGTCATTTTAGCAGCCGCTGCCGCAACTCCGCTCAGCCTGATGGGGGCGATCGCCCAGATGATCAGCCACGGCTTGATTTCAGCGCTGCTGTTTTTGCTGGTGGGCGTCGTCTATGCCAAAACGGGAACTCGCGATATTAACGTACTGCGCGGATTGCTGAACCCTGAACGCGGTCTACCTGTGGTCGGCAGCCTGATGGTTGTTGGAGCAATGGCAAGTGCAGGAATTCCCGGCATGGTTGGTTTTATTGCCGAGTTTATTGTGTATCGCGGCAGCCTGCCTGTATTTCCAGTCCAGACATTGCTGTGCATGGTCGGAACCGGACTCACCGCTGTCTACTTTTTGATTTTGATTAACAAAGTCTTCTTTGGTCGATTGCCGGAGTCGCTGGCAAACCTACCCCCCGTGCGCTGGCGCGATCGGATTCCTTCTGTGCTTGTTGCGGTTCTTGTCATTTTGCTGGGGCTGCAGCCAGCCTGGATGACCCGCTGGAGCGTGGCGATCGCAAATTCTCTGGGTCTTGAGATCCCAAGCCGGACTGCAATGAATTGGTCTATTCCCGCTGCGCCAGTCAAACCTGTACCAGTTGCTTCGCAGCACTCTAAAAGGGAAATTGAGATTTCGGCTCCGGCTGCACCCGCAATCGACTCCGGGTCTGTCTCTGGTAGGATGCTCTCTGTACGGTAATCCCCCCATAGTCCCTTTATTCCTCGCTGTTTTCCCCCTCTCCTTCACCTCTGGCAAAATCCGCACATGGTAACTCTTGTTCCGCCCCATCGTTCTCATCCCCTTGCTGATTTGATTGAAAAAATCCAGTCGGGTGGCGCACTGTTGCCTGACTCTCCTGGGAACGTGCTGGAAGTGGTCAGCATTCTCAAGAGCTATGGCGTTGTACTGGATGCCTATCAGCGCAATCTCACGTTTATTGCCGAGCATCAGTTTTTGGTGCTGTTTCCTTTCTTCAAGTATTTCAACGGTGAAGTCACCTTCTCGAAACTGCTGAAGCACTGGTGGCACGATCGCATTAACTACGAATTCGCCGAATACTGCATGAAAGCCATGTTCTGGCACGGAGCAGAAGGGCTGGATACCTATCTAGACAGCGAAGAGTTTAGCCAGCGGGCAGGGGCAGCGATTCGTGCCAAGCTAAAGGGAAATGGGATGATGCAGGGACTCGATCGTCTCTTTCCCGAATTCCTGCCGGAGCAGGTGCGGCTGCTGTGCTACTACAGTGCGCTGGGGCAGTTTTGGAACGTAATGAGCCGGATGTTTCTGAATTTGTCCGATCGCTACGATCGAGGCGAGATTGAAACAATTCCCCAGGTTGTACAGCATATTCAGGATGGGCTGGTCGAAGCGGCAATGCAGCCAATCACCTACGCGATCGAGATTCGCGGCGAATGCTATGAAATTATTCCTGAATCGGCGGGTCTCACTTTCTTGAAAGATACGGCAGTGCCTTACGTCGAAGCAGTTTTCTTTCGATCGTTTCCCTTCTTCGGCACGATTTCCTACAACGCACAGGCGGGTCAAATTTCCGCAAATCAGGCAGATTTTAACTACGGCGCTCTGTTTGCCGATCCGCTGCCTGTGGGAGGAGCTGGAATTCCGCCGACGCTGCTGATGCAAGACATGACTCACTTTTTGCCCAATGCCCTGCGGCAGGTCTATCTTCAGGAATTGCGGGGTGAAGATGATCTGCGGGTGAAAATCTGTCTCAGCTTCCAGAAAGCGATGTTTTGCGTCACGACAGCCGCTATCAAAGGTTTAATGCCTCATCCGATCGACACGACAAACCCGGAGCAACAGCAGGAAAATCTCGCTTATCTGGAAGGCTGGATGGACAAACTGCAGGATTCGCAGCTCCTCAACATGCAGTCTCTGTAAATTCAGGCAAGTCAGCTCAGGCAAGATGACTCAAGCCTGCGTTTTTGCAGGAACCACCATGACGGGACAGGGCGCATGATGCACTACATAAGTGCTGACGCTGCCCAGAAACAGCTCACCCCAGCCCGATCGCCCTCTGCGTCCCAGCATAATCAAGTCTGCCTGCCAGTTTTTTGCCAGGTCACAAATTGTCTTGCCCGGACGACCAGAGAGCTGGCTAAATTCGGTCGCGATTCCAGCTTCTGTCGCGCGATCGGTGAAGCCCTGAAGCTGGGAAAGCCCCTTCTTTTCGTACTCCTTCCACCGCTCCTGATAAGCCTCCATGACCGTAGTTTCCAGCACAACATAAGATCCTGGACCAGACGCCGCTATCGGCATTTGGGGACTTCCTTCTTCATCAAGCGACAGAACGTGCAGCACCATCAGCGAAGCCTGGAACGCTTTCGCCATTTTCAGGCTCTGCTCAAAAACGATCTCGGCGAATGGAGATTCATCAACAGCAACAAGAATTTTTTGTGTCATGGCTGAGTTATTTTAAGAAACGAAGTGTTCAACAGTGGGTTGAATCCCTCAGGCTATCCTAATTTCTTTAATAGCGGGCAAACACAGCGACCTGAGTTAACTCCATCATGAATCAGACTTGGCGAAGCGGGGATCGATCGCAATCACTTCTGCGCTCGTGCTTTCCCTGGCAACTCGAATCAGCAGCCCGGCTGCCAGCAAACTCGCGATCATGGAACTTCCGCCATAGCTAAACAGCGGAAAAGGTAGCCCTGTGGTTGGCAGTGCTCCGCTTGCGACCCCGATATTGAGCAGCGATTGACCTACCATCAAAATCATGACGCCAACCGCGACTAACTGATGTACCTGATTTTTTGCCTTCATCGCAACCCGAATCGCCAGCGTTGCGTAACCCGCCAGCATTAGAAACAGAAAGCAGCAGCCAATCAAGCCAAATTCCTCGGCAAATACTGCAAAGATGAAATCAGTATCTTGAATCGGCAGGAAAAACAGCTTTTGCTGCGACAGCCCGAAACCGCTGCCAAACAAACCCCCTGAGCCGATCGCCAGCAGGCTTTGAATCAACTGATATCCATCTCCCTTTGGATCTGCCCAGGGATTGAGAAACGCGATTAGTCGCCGCCGCTGATAAGCCTTAATGCTAACGCTCACCACCGCTGCCAAAATCCCCAGACCTGCCGCACTGCCCAGATACCAGTAAGGCAGACCTGCCGCCAGCGCAATCAGCCACACCATCATGCCGCAGAGCGCCGCCGTACTCAGGTTTGGCTGCAGGAGAATTGCGGCGATCGTTGTCCCAAAAATGCCGACCCAGACCAGACGAGTTCCCCAGCTCAGCCACTGCCACTGTCCAAAAATGCGGGCACTCTGCAACACTAGAAAGGGCTTGATCAGCTCAGACGGCTGAATCCCCACAGAGCCTAGCACCAGCCATCGGGTGGCTCCGTTTACCTCTGTTCCGACTCCTGGCAGCAGCGTCATGAGCACCAGCCCCAGCAGCAGCAGCAAAATCCAGTTTGCCAGACCCAAAACAAAGCGCAGGGGCAAATGTACCAGGGTGTTGAACCCGATCATGCCCAAGAAAATCCAGAGCAACTGAATTTTGAAGTAGTATAGCCCGTCGCCAGTCTTGGCATCCGCAACGGCATAGGATGCCGAAAACATCACGACCAAACCCACAAACAGCCATAGAAAGGTAAGCCAGCGCAGCAAACGGCTTTCCTGACCCCAGTCTTGAGCCGAGGAATCAAAAAACGGGATGAAATGACGGAGCTTCACAGCGATCGCAGACCTTAACGACGTCCTGAATAACGCAAGCCAATCTGCAGGTCAGAAACCAGCGGAGAGTGCGTATTAGATTAGCGTAAATTGGCAGGAGCAGCGCAAATTTTTCTTGCAGTTTAACTTGCAGTCTAGAGCGATCGAATTCCAGCCGCTAACCCAGTGCAAACCCCTGTCATAAAGTCCAGGTCGAGGGTTTCCAGGCGATCGCTGCTTTTGTGGTAGTGAGGATTTCGCAGGAACGCAGTATCAGTGATCATCATGGCTGGATAGCCTTTGTCCCAAAAAGAAGCATGGTCGCTGCTGCGCGTCACGGGCACAATCATGCCTCGCTTTCCGGCAGGCAGCCACTCACAGCCAACTTTACCAACGCTGCGAATTTGTCGCTGTAGGCGCAGCAAATCAAGCGTGGTCTGCACATTTCCCACCAGCGCAATGAAATCACCGCGATCGGGATAAAGATACTGGAGAAAAGCAGGATAGTGTTGCGACTGAGGCGATCGATCGCAGTAGCCCAGCATTTCCAGAGAAATCATCAGCCGCAGAGACTGGTTTTGCTGTTTGAGTTCGTGGGCATAAGCTGCACTGCCGAACAAGCCATACTCTTCCATGTCAAAGGCAACCAGCCGTAGAGAATAACGAGCAGGCTTTGCTGCAAAAATCCGCGCTAGCTCCAGCAAGACTGCCACCCCCGAAGCATTATCATCTGCGCCCGGCGTACCAGGAACGGCGTCATAGTGCGCACCAATCAAGATCGGTGGGCGATTCGCCTGACCGGGCAGATTCAAAATCAGATTTTGATGCCAGTTTCCCCGCACAGCAAACCCGTGCGTCTCGACTGTGCCCCACTGCGCTAACTGCTCGCGCACATACTCTCGCACGTAAAAATGACCCTGGCTGGCGAGGTAGGGGTCGCGATCGCGAACGATGTGATTGAGATGAGCGAGCAATGCCGATCGCATTAAACTGAATTCGGCTGCTTCGCCGTTCCCTGTAGAGGGAATCGCGTCAGAAGACATCTCCATCTAGAGTAGGAATTTTGGGAGGACGGGTTGACTTTTTTCCTTAGAAACAGGAGATTAACGGCAGTTGTTCACCTGGAACTGTACCCTAAGGCGTAGAAAATACAAGGTGTAGAAAATATGGCAGTTAGAAGAGGAAGACGTGCTGCAACAGGCTTTCTGGCGGATTTTCGTGAATTTATTATGCGAGGCAACGTGCTTGACCTTGCAGTTGCAGTCGTGATTGGAGCTGCGTTTAGCCAGATTGTAGACTCCTTTGTGAGGGACATCATTACGCCGCTAATCCTTAACCCGGCACTGCAGGCTGCTAACCTAGACGATATTAGTCAGCTCCAGGCGAACGGAATTAAATACGGTGTGTTTCTGGCTGCAGTGATTAACTTCCTGGTCATTTCCTTGGTTCTTTTTCTACTGATTCGATCGTTTGAAGCAGCCAAAAGACGACTTGTGCGCGAAGAAGAAGAGGAAGCTTCAGTGGATCCCATGATTGCCTCACAGCAAGACCTGAAAGCCTCGATCGACTCACTGAACCAGACCCTTCGCAGTCGGTAGAACTGCTGTCGGGTGGCACTGCCTACCAAACTTTGCTGCCCTTTCCGGATACTTCAATCGTTTCCTGGAAGGGCACTTTCATCCTACGGATCTTGAGAAACGACCTGTTCTCCGTTTCCCCGAACTGAAGTGCCGTTTACGGTGCCAAGCTGCTGGCGCACATCATCGATCGCCTCATTAAGCTGAGCAATTTTATCCTCCAAACCTCGACGAGCGACTTCCATATTTTGCTCGGTTGGGGCTTTAAGCTGTCGCCGCCGCGTGGGTTTGCTCTCTGTCTTGTCCAGCTTTGAGAATGAACCCTCAGGCTCTGCAGGTCCCTGTTTCAGCCGAGAAGCCGCCAGCGCGCCAATCACACCGCCAACAGCACCGCCAACCACTGTCCCCAGCAAAAATCCGCCGATAAAATTTCCTTGCTGACTCATGCAATTTTCTCCTTCTGGTTCTCTCCTGAGTCGTGACACGAATGTCACTGTGTAATGCGTGTCATGCTAACCCTGCCGCTCGTCATGACAAACCTTGAGTAACTGTTTCAGGTGCCAAATGTCCGATCGCCTGCATCGCCTAACCCAGGCACAATGTAGCCTTTTTCATTCAAGCCTTCGTCGATCGTAGCTGCATAGACGACCAGACCCGGAAAGGCATTGCTGAGCTGCTGTAGGGCAGGGGGAGCCGTAACAACAGCAATGATTCTCACCAGGCTTGGATCAGCGCCTCTTTGCGTTAATTCTTGCATTACCGTCATCATTGAGCCACCTGTCGCCAGCATGGGATCAGTAATTAAAATCCGAGTTTGCGGATCAAACTTTTCTGGGAGCTTATTCAGGTAAACGCTAGGTTCAAGCGTTTCTTCGTTTCGCACCACGCCAATATGATAAACCGAGGCAAGCGGTAAGAGCGCCTGTGCGCCGTCTAGCAATGCTAATCCTGCTCGGAGAATTGGCACCACTGCCACTGGAACTTCTGGATTAATAAAGGTTGCCGGGCAAGTTGCCAAAGGAGTGCTCACCTCACTGTCGATCGTCGGTAGCCAGTCCCGAATTGCCTCATAAGTCAACCATTTGCCCAGCTCAGTCATCGCACTGCGAAACAAGACCGAGGGCGTTGCTTCGTCGCGAGAAACTGCCAGCCAGTGTTTGATCAGCGGATGGGGGGGAACGTAGACACGCAGTTGAAGAGCCATGCGATCGATTAAGGAAGAGATAAAGAAAATGGGGGACTTCTCCCCCTGTTCATTGTTTCACAAGACTTTAGACTTTTTACGTCCTGCAAATTTTAGGTTTTGATTAGGGTTGCAGCTAGGGCAACTCTCGCAGCACCTCGCCCAGCATCTCCACTAACCGATCGATGTGATGCTTCTCGATAATCAACGGCGGCGAAAGAGCAATAATATCGCCGGTGGTGCGAATCAGCAGCCCCTTTTCGTAGCAGCGCAAGAAGCATTCAAAGGCGCGAGCAGAGGGTTTTCCGGCGATCGGCTCTAGCTCGATTCCGGCAACGAGTCCCAAATTGCGAATATCGATGACGTGGGGCTGTCCCTTCAGCGAATGCACTGCTGATTCCCAGTAGGAAGACATGGCGCGGGCACGATCGAACAACCCTTCCTGCTCGTAGATCTCCAGCGTTGCCAGTCCTGCTGCACAAGCCACCGGATGCCCAGAGTAGGTATAGCCGTGGAATAACTCGATCGCATTATCTGGCGCATTCATAAAGGCATCATAGATTCCTTCGCGCACAAACACGGCTCCCATCGGCACAGTGCCATTCGTGATGCCCTTCGCAACCGCAATCAGGTCAGGTTTCACGCCGAAGTATTCTGCTGCAAAACTCGCTCCCAGCCGTCCAAATCCAGTGATCACTTCATCAAAAATCAGCAGAATCCCGTGCTTATCGCAAATTGCCCGCAGCCTCTCCAGGTAGCCCTTCGGCGGAATGAGTACGCCCGTTGAACCTGCCACGGGTTCCACAATCACCGCTGCAATATTGGAAGCATCATGCAGCGCAACGATTTTTTCTAGCTCATCTGCCAGGTGTGCGCCCCATTCTGGCTGACCGTGGCTAAAGGCGTTGTGCTCCAGGTTGTGCGTGTGGGGTAAATGATCAACGCCTGCCAGCAAGCTGCCGAAAAACTTGCGATTGGGACCAATGCCGCCGACTGAGATGCCGCCAAACCCGACCCCGTGGTAGCCGCGCTCTCGTCCGATTAACCGCTGCCGCGTGCCCTCGCCCCTTGCCCGGTGATAGGCGATCGCAATTTTGAGGGCAGTATCGACCGCTTCTGAGCCAGAGTTTGCAAAAAAGACATGATCAAAACCGGGAGTCATTTTCGTCAGGCGATCGGCAAGCTGAAACGGACCCGGATGTCCCATCTGAAACGTTGGACCAAAATCAAGCGTTGCCACCTGTTTCGACACAGCTTCAACAATTTGCGATCGGCAGTGACCCGCATTCACACACCAGAGTCCTGCCGTGCCGTCGAGCACCTGTCGCCCGTCCACCGTGGTGTAGTGCATATCTTTGGCGGCAGTAAACAGGCGCGGACTGTCTTTGAATTGACGATTGGCTGTGAAGGGCATCCAGAAAGCTTCAAGTTCAGCCCGTGAAGGGGCTTTAGCAGGGGAAGCCATCTCAGAAGTTGCCGGGCGAGTCAGTTCTTGCATATGAATTCTGCTCAGATGTGCTGAGGTATGATTCCGTTTTTTCTCACTTGAGGAATCCCCTATCGTTATGTTGTTCTGACAAGGAATTTTGAAATGCGCTCTTAGTCACCATCTTACAAAATGGCTGTTCTCCTCAACATCTTCGCCGATCGCACCCTAAAGACTGACAAAATTATGCCAAAGGTATTGGATTTCCAGGCTTGAGCGTTTCTACAATAAAAGGATTCCTTCTCTCTCGCGAAGAAAACTTTACAAGTCTGGTTTCCCTATGCCTGCTACCATTGCCCTGATTGCTCACGACAGCCGTAAAGACGAGCTAATTGCGCTGCTGCGCGATCGATTCCCTGTGTTTTCTCGTTACCGACTGTTAGCCACTGGGGGCACAGGTCGTCGCATTCAGGATACGCTGGGAATTCCAGTCGAGGTCTTGCAGCCTGGTGCGATCGGAGGAGATGCACAAGTTGCAGCCGAAATCGCTTCAGGTCGCGTCAGTGCCGTGATCTTTCTTGCAGATGTCCTTTATGCTCCGCGCCACGAGCCAGGGATTGACCTGGTCGCCCGAATTTGCAACATTCACAACGTCCCGTTTGCAACAAATGTTGCCACTGCTGAAGCGATTATTGATGCCCTGGCACGAACTCAGGTTGCGCATCTGATTTTTAATCCTGTATCTGGACAAGGCAATTCGGAGCAAGAGCTGCAGCTCATCCGTGATTTGCTTCAACCTGCGATGCAGCTTGTCGTGCATGAAACCACTGTCGATATTTGCGCCGAAGAACTGGCAAAAAAAGCGATCGATGCTCACGCCGATCTCGTCCTGGCATCCGGGGGAGATGGAACCGTCTCAGCCGTTGCGGGTGCGTTGATTGGTACAGGCGTTCCGCTTGGCATTATTCCAAGAGGAACTGCGAATGCCTTTGCCGCTGCATTAGGGATTCCCACTGCGCTCAACCCAATTCGCGGCGCTTGCCAGACCATTCTCATGGGGCATCGAAAAGTCGTGGATGCTGCTTACTGCAACGGGATGCCGATGATTTTGCTGGTGGGAATCGGGCTAGAAGCAGAAACCGTCGAACGTGCCGATCGTGCCGCAAAAGATCGCTGGGGTGCGCTGGCATATCTAATGGCAGGCTGGCAGCAGCTCGATGAACAGCCGCTCTTTGATACTGAAATTGAAGTAGACGGTCAGATTGAGCGTTTTCAGGCAGGCGCAATCACGATCGCCAATGCTGCTCCTGTCACCTCGGTTCTGGCTCAGGGGATTGGACAAGTTGTCTTTGACGATGGCTTACTCGATGTCACGATCGCCAGTGCCAGCACCAAACTGGAAGCGATTCGCACGATCGCTCGCCTCCTGGGGGCTGCCTTGTTAAAACCTGTGGAAAGCCCCAACATCGTTCACATGGGCGCAAGAAAGCTGAAAGTCACCACGAATCCGCCTCAAAAAGTCGTGTTAGATGGCGAGATCATTGGCACAACCCCGGTCGAAATTGATTGCGTTCCTGGAGGGTTGACGGTGCTGGCTCCGTGAGGAGTAGGTGGGTAGATGAGGGAATAAGGGGCAGTTCAGCATTGATGGACAACTTCAGCAGTCGTGCGACTCTATACTGACAGAGTACAAGACACAACTCTTTCTTCATCATGCAGAATCAAGAATCTGCCGTCGTTTTCGACAAAGAGCGCGCTTCGTCTTACGATAAACGATTTGCGGCTCTGGCTCCAATGCGTGATGCCCTGCATCTGCTGATTCGCATCATTCTTTCAGAATTGCCCGCTGATGCCCACGTTCTTTGCGTCGGAGCGGGAACCGGATTGGAACTAATCTATCTTGCTCAAAACTTCCCCCAGTGGCAATTCACTGCGGTAGAGCCTGCGGCGGCAATGCTCGAGATTTGTCGCCAGAAAGTCGAGACGTCTGGCATCGCTTCACGCTGTATTTTCCATCAAGGCTATCTCGATACCCTTCCCCCCTCAGATGCTTTCCATGCAGCAATCTGTCTATTGGTTTCGCACTTCATCATCCAGCCCGATGAACGGAGCAGCTTTTTCCGGCAAATCGCGTCACGGCTTCATCCTGATGGCTATCTGGTGAGTGCTGATTTGGTTGGCGACATGACAACTTCAGAGTATCAAAGCCTGCTTAACGTTTGGCTGAAAATGATGCGATATGCGGAAGTACCCGCCGTAGAAGTTGAAAAAATGTTCGCTTCCTATGGTCTAGATGTCGCTCTGCTGCCGCCACAGCAAGTTGCATCAATCATTGCTAAAGGCGGGTTTGAGTCGCCAGTCCTGTTTTATCAAAGTCTTTTAGTTCGCGCCTGGTACTCTAAACGAATCCCCTGAATCAGTGGTAGATTAATCGCTTTCCTCTCGCTAGAGCCGATACATTACGCTGCGCCAACCCATCCTGCCCCTCTACCTAGAATTTGCTGTCAGGGTAGAAAGGTCAAAATTATCAAAATTAAATAAAGCAAACCAAGCAAACCTCCACCGTAGATCAGTCTCAGCGAAAGCGGTGACTTAAACGTATAGTCTGGGTGGTGTTCTAATCGCTTGTGCAGTCCTGCATGGATGATGAGAAATGCAGCAACTGCAAGCCGTGACCAAAACTGAACGCCTGCAGATTCACTATTGGTTAACCATAAAAGCCCTGCAATCAGCGGCACATGAATCGCTACAAAAGTTGATGATGCGATCGGTTCCGGTAAGCTTCGCAGAACAAACAGCAGCCGCCACTCCGATTGCATTACCGCATCTAATTCATGGGTGATAAGCGTCGCAAACCCCAAATAAAAAAGTAAACTTTCCACCGTCAACCTCCCCTGCCCCCTGCTC